>PVBE012664589.1_pt1 | contig 17308 bp, 12 predicted proteins | sample 1631181 | NCBI WGS metagenome assembly PVBE01 (sample SAMN08397723, study PRJNA350692) | Marine metagenome, whole genome shotgun sequencing project. | isolation source: water | place: Pacific Ocean | collected 2012-04 | reverse complement strand
TCTTCTTGGCGACCTTCTTGACAGCTGTGGCTTTGGTGCTATTGCAGCAGCCAGCCTTCTTGGTGGCTTTCTTGACGGTCGTGGCCTTTGCGTCCTTGCAGCAGCTGGCCTTCTTGGCGGCTTTCTTGACGGTCGTGGCCTTTGCGTCCTTGCAGCAGCCGGCCTTTTTCTTGGTAAGTTTGGCCTTTGTTTCCTGGCAGCAATCGCTCTTCTTGGCGACCTTGGTAGCCTTTGCTTCCTGGCAGCAGCCGGCCTTTTTCTTGGTGAGTTTGGCCTTTGTTTCCTGGCAGCAATCACTCTTCTTGGCGACCTTGGTAGCCTTTGCTTCCTGGCAGCAACCGCTCTTCTTGGCGACCTTCACAGCCTTTGCTTCCTGGCAGCAGGCGCTCTTCTTGGCGACCTTGGCAGCCTTGGTTGTTGTGGAGGGGCAGGCTTGCGCCAGCGCGGTCATTGCGAAAATGGCGAGGCAGGAAAGACTAAGTGCGAGTCGCTTCATGGGAGTTCTCCAAAATTGAGGTTATCTGGTGCGTGCAAAAGTGTACCCCAAGCAACGTGGAAACTGCACGTTCAATTCCAAAAAAGTTCACGGTACTCAGCCCGCTTTGTTGTCGGCTCTAAACTCAATGATATGAGGTAGTTAGCAACCATTAACAACATAGGTTGGCAAGGCTGACCCTGCCCCTGCCGCCATATTCAGGATCGCCAACTCGGAAATCCGCACACCCAATCCATGGCGGTTCTCGCCACCAAGGACATAGGGGCAGGTGTCGAAAAGGAGTTTGCGCTTCTCAAGACCGTGTTTACCCATGATGGGGAAGCTGGCTGTCGGGGCGGCAAGGCGCTCCTGAATAATGGTGCGATTCGCTCTGGCGCCCGTCAGGGCTGCCTCCCATTCTGAGGTGTTGCACTCCCATCCAAGGACGACTCCTGTTCCGCCGTAGCCGCTGACGGGCTTGAGTACCAATTCCTGCTGGTGTTTCATTGCGTGCGCCGTAAGTTCCGGGCAATCCGTCACAAATCGCGTCCAGGGAATAGCCTGATTGAGGCAAGAGCGAAGGGACGGGTCCATGTCGCGTGGCGTGAGTTCAGGGTCTGAGAAAACGGCGAAGAGGCCCTTGTGGGAGAGCAGGTGACCTCCAAAACTGTTGCAGACGTGGACTATTCCCTGCTTCATGGCGAGGATCAGCGTGTTTGCCGTGCCGTCGAGTTCAAGCAGATCAGGGGTGACGAGCCGTCGGTAGACAATGTCAATCGGTGTTGTGTCCACGACGAGTCGGTTGTCTTTGAGGTCTAGCTGCTCCGGGGTTGCGATAATGGCTGGCATCCCCTGTGACTCGAAAGCCTCTGCAAAAATTTCAAACTCGCGGTAGGTGGGTTGCCCGCCAGTGTCAACTATGGCGACGGCAGGGTGGTCGGCGGGCTCTTGCCCGTTTCTGCGGGCCCATACATCGTAACGCTCGATGAAGCTCTCAATGACCGAAGGGACGACTGGTTCCCGATCGAGGTCAAGGGTCTCTCGAAGCCCGCGGATCGTGGGAAGGTCGTCGAAAAGACTGCCCAGTGCGTCCCCATACGCGATCCCACCCGGGCTTTCCCCGTTGTATTCGAGAAGACGCAGCTGCCCATCTTCGTCGAGGAAACCATCGATACGTCCGATTGAGGCGGCGTCATCATCCAGTTCGGTCCCGCTGAGCAGATCCATCTCGGTCGGGCTGAGACCGAGCAGCGCTCGGTGACGATCAGATTGCAGGGCGTGAGCTGCGACATACAGCAGTGCGTCGCGAACCTTGCGGGCCGTCCGCTGGACGCGGTCATACTGTGAGCGGGCGATGAAGAAAGGACGGAGAACACTGCAGAGCGGGCGCCCTTTGTATTGCAGTCCTTCACGCACCATGCCTGCACGCAGTTCGCGATCGACAGACGCAGGATCGGCAGCGAGGAGGAGCGCGTCATGTTGCGCGAGGACTGCGTCGATGCTGAGCTGTTCGTCTGCGATGGCCTCTTCCTTAGTCTATCGTGTTCCTGCCAGCAGAGCGTCCCAACGATAGGCGCCGGGTTGAGTCGGGTTGAGGGCTCGATCAATCATGAGATCTGCCATCTTCTCAACACTCCACTCGAATTGCTCTTCAGTCAGCGAATTGCGGTCGAGATCCGGTGCCGTGTTCATGAAGTCAATGGCATACGGAACGCCATCTGCGATAGCGAACTCGACGGTGTTCATATCATAGCCGAAGGCTCGGTTGAGCAGTTGGGCCTGCTCGACAATCTTGTCCATCAGCTCAGGTGCGATGTCTGCCCGTGCCTTCGAGTAGCGATCTGCGTGGGGCAGTGTCGGGTCCCAGGGGAGCGGATTGATGAGCTCCTGTCCAATACACACACAACGCACGTACTGGTCCCACTCAATGAACTCCTGGAGCATCATGCAGAGCTGATCTGATTCGGCGTAGGCCTCCCGCAGTTCCTTCATGTTGTGGACCTTGTCCACACTCTTCCATCCTCCGCCCCAGTGGGGCTTCAAGATAGCGGGCCAGCCGATCCAATCGGTCAGTCCCTCCCAGTTGAGGGGGTACTTGAGGTTCCCAAGGCTCTCACCGGAAATCCCTTCCATGTAGTTCTTCTGGGGGAGGGCAATCGTGCGCGGCACAGCAATGCCGAGTTTCTCCACCAGGGCTGTCCCGAAGAACTTGTCGTCAGCCAGCTTCCAGAACGGATTGTTGATGACGTCGGTACCACTCAGCGCGGCGACCTTGAGGTGAGTCTGGTAGTAGGGTACTTCATGGGAGATGCGATCAAGGATGACCGCGTATTCCTGCTCCATGCAGTGGGGCGTGCCTTCCAATTGAACTTGCTCAGCGATGATAGCCACATCGCGGTTATTAATGCACTCGATAAGGGCCTCGGGAAAGGTCTCCTCACGGCCTACCATCACGCCGATCTTCAGGGGCATGGTTCTTCTCACTTTTGTTGGGTGTTGTGTTGTTTCGGGGTGGGTGCCAAGGGGGGGCACGAACGCGTTGCAGCTTAGCAATTCGAGGTCTACTATTCACGCCAATGCACCCGTTTGGCACAGAGCTTGTGATTGTGGCCGCCCCGCTCGCCGGACGTTATCTCATCTTTGTTTCTCTGGACGAGTGTCTGTCTCAATGTGCGCGGGCAGTAGAGGGAATCCCTGACGAAGGCATGAGTTTGCCGCCTGGAAACAGCAACGAACGGCGAAGACAAAGCCAATCTCCCATTGGTGGAGCTGGTCGGAGTACCGTACAGTCACGGCATGAAGTCAAGTTTGATATTGAATGGGGTTACAAAGGCCTTTGGCGATCATGTGGCAGTTAATGATCTGTCACTTGTGGTGCCGGCTGGGTCAATCTATGGATTCCTTGGGCCCAATGGTGCAGGGAAGACAACAACGCTGCGAATGGTCATGAGTATCTTGATGCCGGACGTCGGGACTATCTCGGTTCTCGGGTCGCCGTCTGCTGCTGAGGTAAAGGATCGGCTGGGCTATCTCCCGGAGGAGAAGGGCCTTTACAAGAAGATGAAGGCGGCGGACATAATCGCCTACTTCGGTCGCCTCAAGGGGCTCAATAAGACGATTGCTGCCGAGCGTGCCGTACAGTTGCTTGAGCGCTATGGCCTGGGTGAGTGGGCAGATAAGAAATGCGAGGCGCTTTCCAAGGGAATGGGACAGAAGGTCCAGATCCTCGGCACCTTGATCCATGAGCCGGACCTCGTCATTCTCGATGAGCCGTTTTCCGGTCTCGACCCAGTCAACGTTGAATTGATGCGACAGATCATCCTTGACATGAAAACAGCCGGTCGCACCGTCATTTTCTCGACCCACGTCATGGAGCAGGCGGAGCAGATCTGCGACAACCTCCTGCTCATCAACGGCGGCGAAAAGGTCCTTGATGGAACACTTGCTGAGATCAAGGGTGCGGAGGGCAAGGCCATTCAGGTCGAGTACACTGGAGACGGATCTGTCTTTGGGAAACTGACAGGCGTGGCGCGAGTGACCGACGCCGGGCAGCAAGCCGAGATCATCATGGAAGATGGCATTGGCGCAGACGATATCCTTGCGCAACTTGTGGGGGTTGTGGGAATCCGCCGCTTCGAAGTGGCTGAGCCATCGTTGCATGAGATCTTCATTCGCTCGGTCAGCGAAGAGGTGGCGTCATGATCAAGACCTGGCTTGTTGCGCGCCGCGAGTTCCTGGAGAGCCTCAAGACAAAGTCGTTTTGGATCGGCATTCTGGCGATGCCCATTCTGATGGTTCTCTCCATCGGTGTGCCAGCTATGCTGGAGGACCGCAAGGATGTCAGGCGCTATGCCATTCTTGATGAGTCAGGTTGGTTGGAGGCTGCCATTGAGCAAGCCGCTGATGGACCGGATCTTCTGCGTGTCTTGCGAGAACTACGGCGGCGGCAGGTAGAGCGTGATGGCATTGATGGACTTCCAGTCGTCCTCAAGAAGCTCTCTGAGACTCTGTCAACTGTGGATGAAGACCATCTCATTCTGCTCGCCAATCAGCTTGCTTCCTTGTCAGGGCCCGATGCCGAAAAACTGAAGGAGGCGCTGCCACCACAGGCGCAAGAAGCGGTGTTGGCCCTGAACAATGAGTTTCGCAAGTGGTGGCGTTCTTTGCCGCCCGAGGAGGCAGACGCCTTGGGCGGTGATCTCGATCGCAGCCGCTATGAGAAACTGCCACTGCCCGATGCAGGCGATGGGGATATGCGGGAGCTGCTCAACGACATGGTGGAGTCGGGTGCCTTGTTCGGTTACTTCGTCATCCCCACCGATCCGTCTGCCAAGGGCGCGGAACTGCGGTACATTTCCAACAACCTCACCGACACAGGGCTGAAGAACTGGCTCACGCGCTACGCGAATGATGTTGTTCAACGCCGTCGCTTCCTTGATGAAGGTGTCGATGAATCACAGGTGCGACGCATTCTGGCAAGTGTAGCGTTTGTGCAATCGCGCGTAGCATCAGGGGGTGTTGAGGAAGCTGTTCAGAACAAAGATCGTGCCATGGATTGGGCACCGGTGGTCTTCGTTTATGTGCTCTGGATGGCGGTCTATATTATTGCCCAGTCTCTCCTCACCAACACAATTGAAGAGAAATCGAATCGTATTATTGAGGTTCTGCTTTCGAGTATCTCGCCTCTGCAGCTTATGAGTGGGAAGATCTTTGGCATAGCACTGAGCGGCCTTGCCATGGTCGGGTCATGGGTTGTGTTCTTCTTTCTTGCGATTCGTTATTTGCCAGCGCTCCTCGGCGCATCCCCGGGATTCGATCTGACCACATTGGTTTCAGACCCTCGATACCTGACCAGCTTTGTCGTCTACTTCCTTCTGGGCTACCTGCTTTACTCAGCCGTTTTCGTTGCCATCGGATCAGTAACGAACAGCCTCAAGGAAGCACAGAACATGCTCATGCCGATGTTTCTTGTGCTCATGGTTCCACTCTTCGCAATGATCCCGGTTGCAGAAGACCCGAATGGCACCCTCGCGAAGGTGCTTTCCTACGTTCCGATTTATACGCCTTTCATCATGATGAACCGTGCAGCAGCGCCGCCAACCACAATGGAGTATGTCACCACCACTGTTTTGCTTGTGGTAGCGGTCATCGGGGCATTCTGGGCAGCGGGCAAAGTGTTCCGCGTGGGGATTTTGATGACAGGGAAACCGCCTCGCCTGCGCGAGATCTTTCGGTGGCTTCGCGCTTGAGCGCAGCGCTCAGTTTATGGTCAGAAACCGTGGCCCCACAACACTCTTGATGCCCAGAGGGAAAGTAGGTTGAAGCGTCAGTCCAATCGTTGAGAAACGAAGGCCCGCGAGAGTCGGAACTGGTGGGAGGCTGATCGAAGTTGAAAACCCGGAAGGCCCGACGATTCCTGCGTATCCTCCGAAGAAAGGATTGCCGAAGGTCGTTGATAGCGGGATTAGCGGGTCGTTTGGATCCACTCGAATCACTCGACCATTACCAATTGGCACATCGAGCGGGGGTAACACTCCGAGAAAGGCCGCGTAGCTCAGTCCTGAGTCGGTCGCACCTACGGTAGCGTTGAGGATGTTGAACGAGCCAGGAGCCATGGGGCCGCTGGCAACATGGTAGTCAGGTTCTGTAATGGTGAGAAACTGGTTGGCAGCGACGTTCTCCATGTAGCTGATCGTCCCTGAAGGCCAGCGGATCTCAATCTGCAGGGCTGTCGTTGCCGCACCCAGTCCGAAGTGAAGGCGTCGGTCGCGGCCTGAGTGAAAGCCCTCGAACGGTTGAACCGTACGTCGCAGCGTCTGAGTGGCAGTGGTGACTTTCACCTTGGCGCCGATCGCGTCTCGGTTGCTGAGCGTGCCTGCGCAGTCAATGGTCAGGTGATTTCCTGTGGCAGAATTGTTCAATCCCAGCTGCCCAGGGAACATTCCGCCTGCATCCCAGAGATCAAGGTCGCCGTCGTTGTCCACGTCCACCAACATCACTGAGAAGTCACCGGGACTGCAGAGAGGAATACCCTCAGAGTGAGTCGCATCCTGAAAGCCGATCCCGCCGCTGTTGTGGTAGAGCCGATTGAGCCCGGCCTGATGCACGATGAAGAGATCCAGGAACCCATCGTTGTCGTAGTCTCCGAAACCGCAGCCCCAGCCGCTGCCGACAACGATGATGCCAAGGGCTAACGCTTGACTGAACCATGTCTGGCCCAGAACATACCGACCGCTGACCTGGTCCCATTCAAAGACGACATGCCCTGGGGGGTCGTTTGTTTGGAACATGTCCATGTCGCCGTCGTTGTCGAAGTCGCCGGTACAGATGCCCATGCCATCGATGGGCGCCGCTGCGTTCATGGCGACCGATACGTCTTGAAACGTCCCGTTGCCCATGTTCCTGAGGAGCGCGCTCGGTGGTGCGCCTTGCTGCCCCTTGTCATTGGCGATGGCAATATCAGGCCAACCGTCATCGTCGTAGTCGAACCACACTGCGGCATAACAGTTGCCCGGCGAGCCAGTACCGCTCGCCGCAGTCGTGTCACTGAACCCACCTGCGCCATCGCTGGTATAGAGTGTGTTGAGGGGGTACGGACCTGTTGTTCCGACAATTACAAGTCGATTCCCAACATAGATGTCCAGCCATCCATCGCGGTTGTAGTCGCCGAAGGCTGCACAGTACGAATCACCGAGGTCGGCCACTCCTCGGGTGGCGGCTTCATTTATGAACGTCGCATTGCCCTGGTTGACGAGAAGCATATTCGGCTCGTTTCCAGCGACGCATACGTAGATGTCCTGGTCGCCGTCGTTATCAAAATCGGCAATGGACACTCCCCGAGTCGGGGCTGTGACGAGCGAGCCCGGATACGCAATTTGTTGAGTGAAGTTTCCAAGTCCATCATTTACAAACAGCTGGATGTCGAACCCGATCCCAGAAACCGCAATAACGTCCTGGAACCCGTCGTTATTGAGATCGCCCCAGGCACTACTTCTTCGGATGCCGGCATTCGTCGGCGGAAACGACAGCCCGGACGCGATTGTGTTGTTCACAAATTGCCCATTGCATGGCAGTGCGGCGGCCATGCCTATGATGAGGAGGCTAAGAAGTGCGCGCATGATTGGGGCCCAAATGTGTCGGGTAGTGTAACGTCACCGATTATAGACCTGTTGCGTTCTCATGGTCAACAGAATCCCCCGTCAGGCACGAGTATCGTTTTGGGTAACAACTCAGAGAAGAGTGATGCGGGCGACCCGCCAGCGGACCGCGCGTTACATCGGCACCGCCACCACAGGTGATTCGCCTACGCCCCCTCAAAGACAGGAGGTGCGCCGCCAAGGCTTCGGAGGCCAGTCAAAGCGTCAGTTGTGGCGAAGATCTCTTCCAGATGGTCGAGTTCCATAGCGAGGCCGTCAGCCAATGGCACTTCGGTTCCGCCTTCGATGAGGTCGTCAGAAATGTGCAAAGCGATGGGCGCTTTTCGCTTGAGGCTCTTATAGGCACGGGCGAGATCCTTGTCGTCAGTAGAGTCCGGCGCACCTGCAAGCAATTCGTCGAGGGACTGATTGTCGAAGGCTTCACTGACGGCAGCGTACCTGCCAACCGCTTTGCCGACAGGAGTCTCCTCTCGCACTCGCTTGCCACGCGTTGCAAACTCGGCAATCGTGGTTGGCAGTGCTTCGTGAGGAACGACCGCGTCCACGAGGCTGAAGGACAGCGCGTCCGTCGCACTGACATGTGCACCGCTCAAAATGAGATAGCGAGCCATCGCCTTGCCCACTCTTCGGGGGAGGCGCTGTGTGCCGCCAAGTCCAGGGTAGATGCCGATACCAGTTTCCGGGAATCCGAGACTGCCCTTTTCTGTCGCAACGATCCAGTCGCAGGCCAAGGCGATCTCCGAGCCGCCCCCGAGAGAGAGCCCGTCCAAGCGTGCAATGATCACCTTGTTCGACGACCCGAATCGACGGAGCAGGTTCTGGCCCGCTTCGGTGAACGTGCGGATGCGGTCTACGTTATCGCTCTCGATGTTCTTCACGAAGAAGCGGATATCTGCGCCTGCGATGAAGCCTTTCCCTCGTCCGGCGATGACGATGGCGTTAACGGAAGTGTCGGCGTCCACGCGGTCAAAGGTCTCGGTGAGTTGCGCAATGACATCGGTGTTGACCGCGTTCATGGCATCGGGTCGATTGATCATGAGGGTAGCGATGCCGTCGGCAATGTTGGTGTCCACGAGGCAGAAGCTGAACGGTTCGCCCGAGTCAGCTTGTTCGGAAAGACACGTCGGCAGTTCGAGGTCCCAGGCCGTTGCAATGGCCTTTGCCATCTCAACGGATGCCCCGACGCCGGCCCGATTCATGAGTTCAAATGGGCCCTTCGCCCAGCGCAAACCGACGCGCGCGCCGATGTCTACATCCTCAATGGCACCTACACCCTCATCAACGATCTGGCCAGCGATAAAGAAGACGACGCCGCTGAGGCGATCACCGACAACCTGCGCATTTTCCGTCGATACGTCGCCGGTCAGGTCCCAGAGGTTGCCGCTCTCGACTTGTTGGCAAAGGCGGTCGGCGGGCGCATAAAAGGGGCCGAGTTGTTCGCCAAGAGTGTTGGCTGCGTGCATGGCGATGGGCACCCCTGTCACGTTCATCAGCTCAAAGGGCCCCATGCCAATGCGGAATCGTTCCTTTGCCGCAGCTTCGATCGAGGGGATATCGGCAATGCCCTCTTCGAGAAGGCGCACGGCCTCATTGATCCAGGGAACGAAGTAACGGTTTACGACGAAGCCAGGCGCGTCCAGGCAGGTGATAGGAGTCTTGCCCATGGCCTCTTGAATCAGGGTCGCCCGTGCCAGCGCGTCATCGCTGGAAAACTCTGTCGGCACGACCTCGACAAGTCGATTTTTGGCAGGGTGGTAGAAGTAGTGCAAACCAATGACACGCTCCGGGTGCTGAACCACCGACGCGATGTCGCGCACGAAAAACGATGACGTGTTGGTTGCGAGGATTGTGTCGGGACCACAGGCGTCTGACAGTTTACGAAAAACATCCTGTTTGACTTCGAGGTTCTCAAAGACCGCCTCAACAACCAATTCGGTGCGGCTGAGATCAGCGAAGTCCGTTGTGCCTTGAATACGGGCGGCGATTGTATCGGCTGCCTCTTGTTTCATGATTCGACGTTCCACAGCTTCGGCAAGTGTCTGCTGGATGCTCGTCATGCCCCGTTCGAGGGCTTCGGTTGAGAGGTCAACGAGAAGGACATCAAATCCTTCAGTCGCCATTTTTTGTGCGATGCCCGACCCCATGTTGCCAGCGCCAACAACGCCCAAGATCCGCTGTGTACTCATGTGATTATCTCTCGTATGGGGCTCGAAGCGGATTCACCGCAGGCGAAGCCCTGCCAAGTTCAGTTGTGTGTCGACGATGCGCCCTGCGTGGACCTAATCTGGCTGGCACGCTTCCAGCAGGCTGTCTACAGAGAGGGGTTTGCCTGTGAGGGAGCCAACAGCCTCTTCCCAGTCGAGTCGCGCGCCGTGGGTGAACAGTTTGTCTGAGAGCAGGGCGCCGAGGCCGCTTTGTCCCACCAGGGAGTCAACTCCAAGGCTCTCTTTCAACGACGATTCGATCTGGCAGGCTGCCATTTCTGCGAACAATGTGCGGTGGGCGCGGACGGGGTTGTGAATCAACGCCGGTTCAGAGGCCCAGTCAGGTCCGTCCATGGCGCCCGGAGGAGTCAATCCCTGGATGCGAGTGATGAGGCGCCACCACGTTGTATTGAGATCCGACCCAGGCTCCCGATAGAGCGCCCGCTCGAATCCGATGAGGGTTGCTGCAAAGCGCAACTCCAGCAATCGACGCATGCTCTCTTGCCCTTGGAGCTTGGTCCGAAGGCGTCCTGCAGTGGATTTATTGGCACTCAAGACCTGAACCAGGAACTCAGGTGTTCGAGTCAGGCTGCCCATGACCCGCCCGATGGCATCGTGGATAAACGGGTGTGAGGGGCGACGCAGCAGGTAGGGCAGATCCTTGCCGAGGTTCGACAGGTAGATCGCCTTGCCGAAGCTCGACAGTAACTCCGCCCCGGATTCTCCGTCGCGGGTCGACTGCAGTGAAACCCTCACCGTCGACCCTGCCGGGTCAATGTGGAGAACCAGTGGGTCGGGATGCTTGGTGTCAGAGACCTCGATGTCACTGTCTTCAAGAATCCCGGTAACGTCGATTCCCATGCGGGAGAACGCAGTGCGAGCGACTTTGGCCAATGACTTTCGCTTATAGAAAATATCGAGGTCAACGGGAAGCCTTGGCTGGTGGCGATCCAGATAGACTCGCGAGTAATGCCAGGGTTTCAGCGAGCGCTGTGATCGACCGATGAGTTTGGACTGCTCCGCATCGATGGTCTTCTTCACCTTGCGGTAGATAGAGTCTGTTCCGGCGATGATGGTATTGAGGGTCTCAATGAGACGTGTCTCGTCGATCTCATCCAATTCGAGCGCCATCTGAAAGTAGTCTCGAAACCCGAGGTCTCGAGCGGATCGATTGCGCTGTCCAACCATCCGTAGAATCGTGGGAGCGGCTACCCGCGCTCGGCGCCGCTGCATCTCCCAGACGCCGCGCCGCCGCGCATCGCTTGTGCTTGTGGAGAGAATATGCTGAGCGTCGAGAGGAGAAATGGTCTCCTCTCCGATCGCTTCCTCAGCTTCTTTGTCACTATCGGCGATGTCCTGAGTGATTTCATCTATCGAGCGGGCCAGGCTTTCTCGCGTTGTCGGGCTGATCTGGTGTTCGGTGATCAGGAGGCGGAGAACACGGACTTGTCGAGCTGCATCCGGCGTTTCTGTCAGTCCTTCCCGATCATAGGTCAGGACACGGGCGTAGGCCTCGCGTTCGGAGTAGTTTGCATTGCGCAGCTGGTTCTTGTCGTGGAATCGTCGTGCCTGAGCTCGCGCCTGCATGAGCGTGAACTTCCAGAAGGACTCGTTCCTTGAGCGCTCCAACTTCCGCAGCTCAGATGAGTGGAGCTCCAGAAAATCCAGGATGTTGCGTTCCATTTCGCTCCTGTCGCTCTTATTCGAAGACGGCCCGGTATTCCGGGACCACGTCATTTGTGAAGGCCTTCATGCCGTCCATTGTCTGCGGATGTTCGATCATACCTCGAAGGACGCCAAAGGGTATCGTCGCCACTTGAGCCCCCATGAGGGCACATTCACGAACTTGCTGAGGATTTCGCAGACTGGCGGCAAGCACCTTGCAGTCGCTGCCGGCATTGTCCAGCACATCGACGCAGCTGGCGATGAGTTCGACACCTGAGTGAATGCCGTTGTCGTGGCTTTCACCGTCTCCACCTGCAGGAAAATATGCCATCTTGTCAAAGTCGCCGCCGTTGGCCTTGCGGATGGCATCGTCAATGCGTCCTGCGAAGGGGCTGACATAGGTCGAGCCGGCCTTGGCCGCGAGGAGCGCTTGCTCCGGGGTGAATACCAGTGTTGTGTTGATGTGAACGCCGTTGGCCGCCAGTCGCTTAATGGCCTTCAGCCCTTCCCAGCTCTCCGAACCGTCACCCATATCAGGGTTGACAGGGATCTTCACCACGACGTTCTCGGCTACGCCGTTGAACCGATCGAAAAGTGTCATGCCTTGCTCATAGAGCTCGTCAGCTGTGCCTCCCAGGACTTCGAGGCTCACGGGAGTTCCCCGTGCAACGTCCAGGATCTTCTCGATATACCCGGAGATTGTGGTGTCATCACCGCTGGCGCGGAGCTGATCCGCAGCTTTCTTGATCAGTGACGGGTTGGTGGTGACGCCGTCTACGATGCCCCAGCTGTAGGCCTCGCGAATTTGGTCCAAATCAGCGGTGTCTATGAAAATATCCATGTTCGGGGGCTCTCTTGTCCTTGTGCAGCGTCCCGGAAGGAGACGTTTTTTGGGTCGCAAAACACGGTTGAGGATGGCGGGATTCTCTGCGCAGGTTATACCCAGAAAGGGGCATTAAGGCCAGCTCTGGTAAGGTCTGAAGACATGACAGCCATTGATTTGACAGCCGATGATTTGTTTCTCCTGACCCTTGCCGGTTGCTTCGTTGGTGTCCTCAACACTCTGGCAGGTGGTGGGTCGCTCCTGGCGATTCCTCTGCTGATGTGGCTGGGTCTCCCTGCGATCAACGCAGCGGCGACATCCAGACCAGCTATAGTGCTTCAGAATATCGTGGCTGTTGCGTCTTTTCGCCGCCAGGGTCTCTACAGGGGAGGCGTCGCTCGCCGCGCTGCCCTTCTTGGGCTTCTCACAATTCCCGGCGCCATTCTGGGAGCGTGGTTCCTCGCTTTCCACGTGGACGGCGAGCTGTTCAAGCGGCTGCTTGGCTGTGTCATGATCGTCGTGGCAGTGGCTACCTGGCGTCGCCGTAGACGGGGAGAAGGGCAGGGTACCCAGAGCCCTCAGTGGTTCCTGTTTTTGCTTTTCGGATTGGTTGGGTTCTATGGTGGCTTCATTCAAGCAGGAGTCGGCTTTGTAATCATGACCGTTCTCTTTCACTTCACTGTCGGCCAATCGACCGCCCAGGTCAACGCCATCAAGGTCCTTGTGACACTGGCGTTCTGCCTGATCGGCGCAGTCGTTCTTTTCCTCTCGGGCCGCATTCACCCTCTGCCCGCTGTGTGCCTGGCTGCGGGGCAGGGCGTCGGCGGCGCCATCGGCGCTCGCCTCTCCATCGGCCTCGCCGAGCGCTACCTCATGGGCATCTACACAATCCTATTGATTGTGTTTGCTGCCGCTCTTCTGGTGGGATTGTAGGTGCCGCCGCCTTTGCGCTGCGGACGCGCCCCGACTGCCGACTGACCGCCTTCTACCCTGATGACCTTAGTAGCGGTAGTGGTTTGGCTTGTACGGGCCATCCTTCGGAATGCCGAGGTATTTCGCTTGCGTGTCGGTCATGACGGTCAAGCGAATGCCAAGCTTCTCAAGGTGCATGCGAGCGACCTTCTCGTCAAGCTCCTTCGGGAGCACATAAACCTCCCGCTCATAGTTCGAGTGGTTCTTGAAGAGTTCGATTTGTGCCATCACTTGATTGGTGAAGCTGTTGGACATGACGAAGCTAGGATGACCGGTTGCACACCCCAGGTTGAGCAGACGCCCTTCAGCGAGAATAATCACGCCATGGCCGTCAGGAAAGACCCAGCGGTCGACCTGCGGCTTGATGTTGTTACACACTACGCCATCAATCGCCATGAGGCCGGCCATGTCAATTTCGTTGTCGAAGTGACCGATGTTGCCGACGATGGCGTTGTTCTTCATGGCCGACATGTGGGCCGCAGTCACGATATCGCGATTGCCTGTGGTGGTGATGAAGAGGTCCGCCTTGCTGACGACATCCTCCATGGTGAGGACTTCGTAGCCTTCCATCGCTGCCTGCAACGCGCAGATGGGATCGATCTCGGTGACGACAACCCGAGCACCCTGACCCTTCAATGACTGCGCACACCCCTTGCCCACATCGCCGTAGCCGCAGATGACGGCCATCTTGCCTGCCAGCATGACATCAGTTGCGCGGCAGATGCCGTCAACGAGGGAATGGCGGCAACCATAGAGATTGTCAAACTTTGACTTGGTGACAGAGTCATTGACGTTCATGGCAGGGAAAAGTAATTCCCCGGCTTCGACCATCTGATAAAGGCGGTGAACGCCTGTTGTTGTCTCTTCGCTGACCCCGAGAACGCTGTCGGCCATTCGCTGCCACTTGGCGGGGTCTTCGGCCAGGGTTTCCTTCAGCGTGTTGAGGATGCAGAGCCACTCTTCCGCATCGCCTTCAGCAGGCGCGGGGACGTTCTCCGGCGCCCCGTATTCGGCGCCCTTGTGCACCAACAGCGTGGCATCGCCACCATCGTCCAGAATCATGTTGGGCTCCTGACCGTCGGGCCATGTGAGCATCTGCACAGTGCACCACCAGTACTCTTCGAGGCTCTCGCCTTTCCAGGCGAAGACAGGCACGCCTGCCGGGGTGTCAACTGTGCCGTTTGGGCCGACCACGGTTGCGGCGGCGGCGTGGTCCTGCGTAGAGAAGATGTTGCAGGAGCACCAGCGCACCTCGGCACCTAACTCCACCAGCGTCTCAATCAGGACCGCTGTCTGCACGGTCATGTGCAGTGATCCTGAAATGCGCGCACCTGCCAGTGGCTTGGAATCACCATAGCTTTCGCGCAATGACATGAGGCCTGGCATCTCGATCTCGGCGAGTTCGATCTCGCGTCGGCCAAAATCCGCGAGAGAGAGGTCGGCAACTTTGTAGTCAAATTCGGTCGTAGTGGTATCGCTCATGGCTGGGGCGTTCTCTTGGGGTCGGGTTCTTGTATCGATTCATTGAAGCTCGGAAGAAGGTGTTATCCTTTCGAGCGGACGATTCTATTGAGCCTCGGAGTGGAGATAAAGCCATGGATAGAATGACGATTGCAATTGTTGTCGGAGTTGTGCTTGCGGCCCTCATTGCGGTGATCCTCATGAAGAAGAGCGGCAGCGGTGCCTGACGTATCGACCGATAGACACTCGGGTTCCGAGTGATGGCTACTTTTTGACCGCTACCTTGAGCCGCGTCTGCTCAACGAATTCGGGGGACGCCTCAATCTTGTCGTGCGACGGACCGCCTTTACCGTGCTTGGTGATGAGGCTGTGAACGAATGAGACTGGAACGCCAAAATTGGCACCGTCGAAGCGACTGATCGCTGTATTGACACCAATAACATTGCCATCCGGCCCAAAAATGGGCCCGCCGCTGCCCCCTGAGGTCGTCTCCGCGTCATAGATGAGCTGGTCGCGGGTTGTATTTGACAGGACGCCAGCAGTCATGGCCACTTCAATGGCCCCCACGCTGGTGATGGCGATGGCTGCGTCGCCCTCGCTCACAACCTTTTTGGCCTTGAGCTTGAGGCGGACGTTCTCATCGAGCTTGGCGACCAGCCCTTCAACTCCAAGCGGGAACCCAAGCAGGATGGTCTTTTGTCCGTTTCTCGGAGTTGAATCTCTGTTTGCAAGGGGCACGATGGGGAGGTCTTTGCGAGGAACCCTCAGCTTCAGTACCGCAACATCCGCGTCATTGGATACCGCGATGCGATCTACTTCGAGTGCGTCGGCCACATTCTTAAAACAGACGAAGCACTTCTCACGGTAGGGCTTCAGCCCCTGTGCAATGAGATCCTCGCCAAAGCCAGCTTCGCGCATCCAGGGGTCTGCGACGTGGCGGTTAGTCACGATCAGGCCGTCGGCTGACACCAGGAAGCCAGAACCAGACACCCATTGAACGACTTTCTCACCCTTACCACCAAGAGTGAGGCTGCCTTTTGATCCGTCGGCCTTTCGCGGACCCCGTCGTATAAAAACGCCAGCCGTCTGGTCATACCAGGCGACCCCAACCATGACGAGGCAAACACCATTTGACGATGTTTCGTAGATTTTTTCGGCTGCATCCATTGCGTTAGTGAGGCCCTGAACGTCGCGGCGAACATCCCCCAGGTTTCCTTCGAGACCTTTTTGCCATTTCTTCGCGCTGGCCATTTCCTTTTGGAGATCGCCAAACAGCGTGCTGAGTCTCGCTTTCTCCGATTCGATCAGGGCCATGCTGCGAGTCAGCCTTGCATTGGCGTTGGTCAACTCGTTGATTTCTGTTTGTTGACGCAGGCGCTCTTCGCGAGATTTGGCGTCGCTGTGGCGCGCTGCTTCGGAGAGATCATCGGTTCGTGTGTAGGTCCATGCGAGGGCCGAGGCCATTGCAATAAACAGTACGGTCACGAAAGCACCAAAGACACGCAGGCGTTTCGTGCCGTGGGCGATAGCCTCGTGCATGAACTGTCGAGCGAAAGTGGTGTACCGCCCTGTTCGCGTCTTGCGGGTCTGTGTGGGGCGCCGGCCTGACTCGGTCGAGTAGATAGCGGAGTCACTGATGATCTGCTGGAAGGTCTTAGTGGTTCCACCGTCGTTAGTGACCATGCGGAAACGGAAGGCCGGCCCGCCATCGCCGATGCGAATGACGTCGTCCTTTTTGAGCACGGTGGGCGCGGCGATCGGCGTGTCATTCACCAGGACCGTTGTCTCGTCATCCGCCTGGTCAATCATCCAACCGTCGGGGCATTGTTCAAGGCACGCCCGAGCGGCTGCGTTGCTTGACGACTCATCGGCATCGAGTCGCACATCGCAGTCGGAGCCAGGACCGAAAAGGATGCGCTCGCCTCTTGGGAAAAGGGTACGGCCGCCTTGTTTTCCGTTGAGGCAGAATAGAGTCGGTTTCATGAATCGTCCTTGTGCCGGGGCTTTTGTCGGCCCCAATGATGCCTTACCGTCGCCGAAGAAACCACCGAGGAGTTATGCATTGAAGATTTTCATCTTGGGCGACCCCCATTTCGGGCGGGATATGAGTCGATTTGGTGCTATATGGGAGGACCACGAAGCCCGTATCGTGGCCGAATGGACGCGCACGGTCGGCCCGAGCGACTTGGTGATCATTCCAGGCGACTTCAGTTGGGCCACCACAACCAAGAGCATCAAACAGCACCTCGAATGCGTCAACGGCCTGCCAGGGCGTTGCATCATTACACCTGGAAACCACGATCGGTGGTGGAAAAAAGTGGATCGGCTCCCTTATGCCGACATCCGATATCTCGCTGATGACTTTTGTTCGCTCGGAGGCGGCTGGACTCTTGCAGCAACGATGGCCTGGGACTCGCCTGAATCTCCGTGGTGGAGGGCGGAAATGGCGGATGATCACGAGCAGTCGGTTGCCACTCTTGAAACCCTGCTTGAAGCGACGATTCAAGCGCGTCCCCATGATCGCATCCTGCTCGCGATGCACTATCCTCCG
>PVBE012489687.1_pt1 | contig 17309 bp, 15 predicted proteins | sample 1631181 | NCBI WGS metagenome assembly PVBE01 (sample SAMN08397723, study PRJNA350692) | Marine metagenome, whole genome shotgun sequencing project. | isolation source: water | place: Pacific Ocean | collected 2012-04 | reverse complement strand
CATTGGAATCGTGGAATAAAAACTTGCTGGGCAAAGACAAAGGAATCGTTTTTAGCATTTGTTCAATTTGCTTGTTCAATTCATGTTTTTAAAGCTTTTGGAATTTTCGGATAAGCTCTAAGAATGAATCATTGCAAAGATGGGTAGCTTTGGTAGGATATAGAGGATAGATATATGGCGTAAATAATACCAAAATAAGGCATTTTTTGTGAGCACAATCAAGCAGCAAATTACTGACACTCAACAGCGATTCAATGATCTTTTGGCAGCAGCTAATAATGCTGATGCTCTAGAGAAAATTCGTATAGATTTTCTAGGAAGAAAAGGTGAACTTACCGGTCTTATGCAAGCGCTCAAGACGCTTTCTTCTGACGAAAAGCGTGAAATTGGACCACTGCTCAATAAGCTCAAAGTAGAGCTTGAAGCATTATATGCCAAGAAAAAGGCAGAACTTGAAAGTGGTGAATATCAGCGTGATGCTGAAAGTAAGAGTAATTTTGATGTTAGTTCATATGTGCCAGATAAACTGAATGGTAGTTTACATCCATATACGTATATAACTCAAATTATAGAAAACGTATTTATGACTATGGGATATCAGATTGCTGATGGTCCAGAGATGGAAAAAGAGTTCTATAATTTTGAGGCTCTTAATATCCCTGGAGATCATCCGGCTCGTGATATGCAAGATACTATTTGGCTTGAGATGCCACAAACGTTAATGCGAACTCATACCTCTTCTGTTCAGATTCACACTATGCAAAACACTAAGCCACCTTTAGCTATCGTGGCACCGGGAAGAGCGTATCGCTTTGAGGCTACTGATGCATCGCATGATTATGTGTTTAAGCAATGCGAGGGCTTGCTTGTGGGGAAAGATATCTCTATGTCAAATTTACTGGCAACAACGAAAACCTTTTTACAAGCAATTTTTGAGAAGGATGAGCTTGTTCTTCGGGTTCGCCCAGGGTATTTTCCGTTTGTTGAGCCAGGTATCGAAATTGATATCCAATGCATCTTTTGTACTAACGGTTGTTCTACATGTAAAAAGAGCAGATGGATTGAGTGTATGGGGGCTGGACTGGTTAACCCGCATGTATTAAGTCACTGTAATATTGATTCGCGCGAATACTCGGGCTTTGCCTTCGGTTTTGGACTTACTCGATTGGCCATGTTAAAGTATGGTATTAGTGATATTCGTATGCTTCACAATAATAGCGTGGAGTTTTTAGAGCAATTTTAAATAGCTTGTTTGGGAGAAGTGATGAGTGTATCAAAGGTAATTGTTCCTTGCGCAGGGCTTGGAACTAGGTTTTTGCCATGGACTAAATCAATTCCTAAAGAGATGATTCCCCTATTAGATAAACCGGCAATGCACTATATCCTCGAGGAAGCTGTTAAGGCTGCCATGGAGCATATGGTCATTATCACAAATACCCATAAACCAGCATTAACAAATTACTTTGATTCTGATATTGGTCTTGAGCAAACGTTGCGTGAGAGAGGAAAAGAGAACCTTGTATCCTCTATTGAAGCGTTACGTACTAAAATCCAACTTACTTATGTTAATCAATCTGAGCCTTTGGGTCTTGGGCATGCTATTGGCTGTGCTAAGCATATTATAGGTAAGGAATACTTTGGTGTTATGCTTCCAGATGATATCATTGTTAACCAGCGAGGAGCTTTGGATCAACTTCTTCGCGTTGCTCGCCAAGAGGGTGGAAGTGTGATTGCTGTGCAAGAAGTACCACTTGAATGTGTATCTTCATATGGTGTTATTGGTGTTAAGAAGCAATTAACTAATCATCTTTTCCAGGTTTCAAACTTGGTTGAAAAACCATCTCAAGCACAAGCACCATCTAGGTTAGCTATTGTTGGTCGTTATGTATTATCACATAAACTATTCCCTGCACTGGAAGAGGTTAGCTCATATGCAACTGATGAAATCCAACTTACTGATGGTATTTCGCAAATGATGCACAAAGGCGAAAAGGTTTTTGCGTTTAAGGTTCAGGGTGTCCGCTATGATACCGGTAACGTTCTTGGTTGGCTCAAGGCGATTATGGGTATGGCACTTCAACATCCCGAATACTCTGAACACGTTAAAACTTTCCTACAAGACGCTCAGGGCATGGACTCATTCCTTTATAACCCTGACAAGACTATAAACCACGTTTCTGAAAAGTAACCTAAAAATAAGCTGCTAAAAGCCCAGCTCCCTTAATATCACCTTGTAATATTGCAATTAGATATTAAACTGGTTTATCATTTAACTGTAAGTTCAAATTTACTATTAAATGGTGGGGGTTTTTATGAAGGTTCTATTTTTACTGGTGCTAGGATGTACGATTCTAGGTTCTGCTAGTAGTCATTACGTGTTTCCAGCATTGGAAGCTGAAGAAGATTTTGCGTTGAAGCCGTACAAGTTGCCGGTGTAATCATGAAAAAATTATTATTTTTGCTATTTGCCTTAATTTTGGGTGGAGAGATTTCTGCTTCAGCAGGGTGTAGAGCTACTACCTATCCGCGTAGTCGACGATTCTATTCTATGTCACCACGTTACGTTAAGTGTGCATGCGCTTGTGCAGACATTGTTGACGCTTCAGGATTCTGTCAAAACTGTGGACATAAAGGTGTTATGTCTCGAGGTATGGTAGAGCAGCGCCATCGTGCAGGTCTAACACCAGGATATTTTGGCTCTATTAATGCTGCAGTAGAAAATCAATAACTGATTCGGGATTAAGCGAGATAGAATCAATCTGTTTTTCTTGTAAGAAGTCTCGTATTTCAGGAAAGTCTGATGGCGCTTGGCCACAGATGCCAATCGTCTTACCGTTCTTATGTGCTCCGACTATTGCCAATTCGAGCATCTTTTTAATGGCTGCATTTCGTTCATCAAAGAGGTCGGCAACCAATGCTGAGTCACGGTCAATGGCAAGTGTGAGTTGTGTTAGGTCGTTAGAGCCAATAGAAAAGCCATCAAATAATTGTGCAAACTCGTCCATCAACATAACATTGGATGGTATTTCACACATCATGAGCACTTCGTGATCAAGGCCTTCCTCTTTGAGAATTGCCAATACCTTTTCAGCTTCTTGTACGGTTCTTACAAATGGTATGAGGAGCTTGATGTTTTCTAAGCACATTTCGGTTAATACTTTCTTAATGGCCTTGCACTCCAGCCTAAATGCCGGTTCATACAGATCGCTGTAGTATCGAGAGGCACCACGCAAGCCGAGCATAGGGTTTTCTTCTTCTGGTTCAAAGTATTTACCAGCGATTAGATTTCTGTATTCATTACTCTTTAAGTCAGAGAATCGTACAATAACAGGCCGGGGATTGAATGCTGCTGCAATAGTGGCAACTTCCTGCGCCAGTGTATCTATAAAGTAATCAATATCAGAGTTGTAACCTCGAGTAATATTAGCAATCGCTTCTTGATCCTTTTTATCGGTTACCTTTTCAGGTTCTATAAGCGCCATGGGATGAAGCTTGATACTGTTGGCAAAGATAAACTCAATGCGGGCAAGTCCAACGCCGGCAACAGGCAAGAATGAAAAAGAGAATGCCTGGCTTGGATCTGACATGTTGAGCATGACATCTTTTGACCCTTCATCTAATTTATTGGCATCTAATGTATATTTTTCAAACGCTATTTTTCCTTGGTATACAGTACCCACTTGTCCTTGAGAGCAATCAAGTGTTATCATATCGCCAGTTTTTATTTTGTTTGTTGCTTCATAAGCACCCACAATTGCAGGAACGCCAAGTTCGCGGCTGACAATGGCAGCATGACAGGTTCGACCTCCAACATTGGTGATAATGCCAGCAACCAATCGCATAACAGGAACCCAATCAGGATCGGTCATGTGTGTAACAAGAATTTCATCCTTTTGAACTTCTCCAATTTGATCAATGTTTGTAATTACTCTTGCTTTGCCGCTAATGATAGCTTGTCCTATGCTTTGGCCTTGCACGATAATCTTATCTTCAGAGGGATTTTCTTTGCTTGTGTAGCGAACGAGGAGTGGGCTTAAAGGATCTTTTTGTGAATGCACAGTCTCTGGTCGTGCTTGAACAATAAATAGCTTGTCATCGCTATCAACGGCCCATTCGATATCCATGGGTTTTTTATAATGTTTTTCTATGATTACACTTTGTTTGGCAAGTTGAAGAGTTAAGTCTTGTGATAGGCTGAAGTTATTAAGCTCCTCTGTTGTTCTATCGATTAAGGTTGTTGAGTTTTTTCCGTATATGAGTTTTTGCTTTTTATTTCCTAGTTGTTTTCTAATGACAGCGTTACAGTCTTGAGCGAGTGTTGGCTTATATACGTAAAAGGTATCGGGGTTAACGATTCCTTTTACAACAGTCTCTCCTAAGCCCCATGCGCTATTGATCATGACGACCTTATCAAATCCAGTTTCGGTATCAAGAGTAAATGAAACACCTGCGCTTTTTGCGTTTATCATTTTTTGAATGCCAACAGAAAGTGCTACCTTGTCGTGTTCAAAACCTTGTTCTATACGGTATGCAATAGCCCGTGCTGTAAATAAAGAGGATATGCATTTTTTATATGATTCTAATAGCTGTTCCGGCCCGGTAACATTTAAGAATGTTTCTTGTTGTCCAGCAAATGACGCTGTTGGAAGGTCTTCGGCGGTCGCAGAGGAGCGTACAGCAACTGCTAGGTCTTTGGTGTCGTATTCTTGAGAAAGGGAGCTGTATGCGTCTTTAATTTCTTGTTCCAGATCATTGGGTATTGGTGATGCTTCAATAACCTTTCTAATACTTTTACTGACCTGTGTAAGGGTTTTTACATCTTGAATGTTTTTGATGCAATTTAGTTCATCTTGTATGGGGTTAATTAGTTTATTGCTTTGCATAAAATGCCAATATGAGTCAGCTGTGGTTGCAAAGCCTTGTGGTATTGCAATGTTATTTGATCCAAGTTCTTGGATCATTTGCCCTATTGAAGCGTTTTTTCCACCAACAATACTGACATCGTTTATAGATATTTCAGAAAATTTTTTTATAAATTTCATAATTTTTCGTTCTTAGTTTGTGATAGCTCGGATTTGTTATTTTATTCTTTTTTTTTATACTATATTTATATGTCTCTGATTGCTATAAATCCATTCGGCATGACGAGAAATTGTGTGTTTTAACAGAAAGTAAGCAGTATGAAACAAGTACTACGGTCTAGAACCGTTACAACTGGTTTGGCAATATTTTCTATGCTATTTGGTGCGGGAAATTTAATGTTTCCAGTCCAGGCTGGATTGTCAGGCGGTAATTTTATTCCTTCGATGTTCGGATTTTTATTGGGATCAGTTGTTATTCCCTTTATTGGTCTTATTACAATAATACTCTTTGATGGTGATTATAGATCATTTTTTTATCGCGTTGGTAGGATACCCGGTGCTGCTATTATTTTTCTATGTATGCTAGTTATTGGACCCCTTATTGCAATGCCACGGATTGTAACAATATCGTACTTGATGTTGAATTCATTTTTGCCAGTACATTCGTTTGTTTTATTTGCGTGCATCTTTCTTTTTATAACTTTCATCGGCGCATTTAAAGAGAGTAAAATCCTTGATTTATTAGGATATATTGTAACACCAATTTTACTTTTAACATTGGTTGTAACAGTTATCAAAGGTTTTACTTCACCACAGCAAGTAGTTAAAGTTTCAATGAATTCGTTGGGAGCTTTTTCGATGAATGTTCGCTATGGATTAGGGACATTAGATCTATTGGGAGCGATATTTTTTGGAGCAATTGTTTTGAGCATTCTTAAGCAAAATATAAAACGAGCAACGTATATACGTGTACATGTTCTTTCCGTTGTTGCGTTATATGCAGGAATTATTGGTTTTGGACTGCTAACTGTAGTTTATTTTGGAATGGGAAGCCTTGGTTTCTTGCATGGTGCTGGATTTGAACAGGTTCATTCGGGAATTTTATTTAGTAACATTGCACTTAGGGTGTTAGGTAATGGTGGAGCAATGATTGTCGGTATTGCTGTAGTGATGGCAGGACTTTCAACAGCAATCGCACTTTCAGCTGTTGTAGCAGAATATTTACAGCGTGAAGTATGCCGTAATAGGCTTGATTATGTCCCGGCACTTATTATGGTTCTTATAGCAACTTTGATATTTTCACTTTTGGGTTTTGATTGGGTTTCGAATGCATCCAATACGGTGGTGGAGGCAATCGGGTTACCCATTGTTATTACTATCACGTTTGCTAATCTAGCGTATAAGTTATTTGGATTTAAACCGATTAAGATTCCAGTTGCTATTGTAGGAGTATACACAACCAGTATGTTTGTTTGGCAGCTATTAGTATAAAAGGAGAGAGATGAATCATTTATATAAATTATTAGTACTTGCAAGTGCTATTGTTATACCCGGTTGTATAACCAAACAAGGTACAGATCAAAGTAAACAATTAGATGCTCGTCAAATGTACGACAACGCACGTTATGAATACGAACGTGAGTTGGTGTTATTTAGAGAGCTTCAGCATGCAAAGGGCGATGCTGCTTTATCTATCGATAAAAAAATTAAAGATGAAGTGTTGTTAAAGAATGAGCAGTACAATGATGAACATCGACAACAATGGTTTGGTAAGCGTTGGTTGCAAAACAATAAGCATGAAAACTTTCCATATATTCAATACAAAAAACATTTAGATTCTTATGTTGATAATCTTGAATCTGCACGAGATAAGCTGTATTGGAAGAGCGAGGGTGTTGGTTATTTAATAACTCAGCTTGTTAAGGAGCTAGAGCAAATTCGTCGCTATATTATAACCAGTAAGCCTTATCAACGAGAGCATCGCTTAATCGAGCAGCAAAAGCTCCAAGCAAAAGTTGAAGCTCAAGTAAAAAAGAATGCTAAAAAAGAAAAAAAGAAGAAGAAATAGTTAACCTAGGTTCTTCCAAAAATCCTTTTTATTGGTTGGTTTATAAGCAGCTGTAGTATATTGAGCTTGTTCATATTCCTCTAAAGGATTAGTTGGTTGTACTGTGAGAACTTGTTTTTTCTTGCGAGCGTTCTTCTTTTTTGGTTTTGCATGAGCAGGATGTTTTTCACCTTTTATAGTACCATTTTTGAGATATGCCTTTGGATATGCTTGTTCTACAGGACATACACCATTGATAAGGTTCACATAAAAGCTGTGTTCAGTGCCGGGTGTTTGACGTGAAAGATTGACCTTTAAGCAGCAAGCTTCAGATTCGCAAATTTGTTGAGTTGGTAGTAAGTCATCTGGTAGTTCCTTGATTCTCATAGTATTACCTTTAAATGTGAGTACCATTACTACTTTTTTACCGACAATCAAATGCATTGTACCATTGATAATCGGTAACTGTTGATTAACCATTTTATTAACGAGCTCCATATCCTTGAGCGTTACGATTTTATTGCTTCCTTCAAGCTTGCCCGTAAAGACGGCATGTTGACCCTTTTGCATTTGCATAGGAAAGAGATAGTACTTTGTTATTTGTTTAGTTACTTTTGCTTGACCACCTTCAAAGCTTGGTACTGTAGCATCAGCAAAAAAAGGTGCTGATGAACCGCTTTTATACTTTTGCGGTGGTGCTTGAATAAATGACTGAGTTGATTCTGATTGTCTACTGGCTAAGTCTCCAGAATAAAACGAACCGCCATGAGATCCTTCATACCATGCATCAGCATATGATTGCGCGTGAAAAAGTAAGCCTAAAATAATAAGAATTCTATAAACCATGATAACCCCCTATGATTATGATCTACCTTAAGTATAGACAATCATAAAAAGTGAATTCAATGGTTTATCTATTTTTTACTTATTAGCTCTCTTGTGTTGAATAACTACAAAAACAATCAATAGGATTAAGGCTATAAGAAGTGCTATGAACTTTGGAAGTGCTGACAGGTAGAACCAGCCATAGGCAAAACCACTTATAGCGGTAAAGGCTGCTCCAAAGATAAAGCCAATGCTTAAGGATGTAATGGGAAGGAATATGCCAACGACAGCCAAAATAAGAGCACTAATTACTGCTAGGTAAAAGTACTTTGTGTTCCAAGTTTTATTTAGTTCGTTGTATTCTTCATAGGCTTTATCATATGCTTTCTCGCGGTCTTCATAGTCTTTATCATATTTTTCCCTTTGTGCTTTAGAGGCATCTTTAGAGATTCTAGCGACGCGTTCCATCCTTGGATGTTCTGGATGTGGCATAAGAATGCCCGTTCCAAGTCGAACCAATGTTGGTAATGAAGCGGTAAGTAAAAGGGCAATCCCAATGGCTTGTATGTTTTGCAATGCTTTTGACATGATAAATATTCCTAAAAATTAAATATTATTTTTAGGAATATTAGCTTTTAAAAATAAGCATTGTCAATGGAATAGAAGCTAGTCAGCTTTCATAATGGTATAGAATGCTTCTTTTGGCAGTTCTACAGAACCAATTTGTTTCATTTTCTTTTTACCCTTTTTCTGCTTTTCTAGAAGCTTACGTTTTCGGGTAATATCGCCACCATAACATTTTGCTATAACGTCTTTACGTAATGGAGCCAAGCGTTCTTTAGCAATAACCTTTGCACCAATTGCAGCTTGAATGACAACCTCAATCATTTGACGAGAAATAATTTTTCGTAATCGTTCCGTCAAACTTCTACCGATACGGTATGCTGAGTCTGAGTGAACAATTATTGAAAGGGCATCAACAACGGTTCCATTAAGTAGAATATCTAACTTGACTAGGGTTGCAGGTGCGTAACCACCTTCGTCGTAATCAAAGCTGGCAAATCCAGAGCTTAAAGATTTGAGTTGATCGTAAAAGTCTGTAGCTACTTCATTGAGGGGAAGGTTGTACTTGATGACAACTCTATCTTCGTCAAGGAAGTTCATTTCTGTTTGAACACCACGCTTCTGTTCGCAAAGTGCGATTACGTTACCAAGATATTTTTTTGGAACAATGATTGTAGAGTTAATGATCGGTTCTTGAATTTCTTGAATGTTTTGACGATCAGGAAAGTCTGAAGGGTTTTCAATCTCCAGTACTTGGCCATTATTTAAAATTACCTTAAATCGTACACTAGGTGCTGTGACAATGATGCTCATGTCATATTCTTGCTCTAGACGTTCCTTGAACACATCCATGTGAAGCAATCCAAGAAAGCCGCAACGGAATCCAAGGCCAAGAGCAGCAGATGTTTTCTTTTCGGTTGTAACACTAGCGTCATTGAGTATTAATTTTTCTATAGCATCATCCAAGAGAGGGAATTCTGTGGTATCAACAGGATAAATACCGGCAAACACCATTGGCTTTGCAGGCTTAAATCCTGGAAATGCTTCGACTGGTTCGCTAGGACTGTAGACGGTGTCTCCAACTTGAGCTTCTTTAACAGTCTTCATACCAGTTATGATGTAGCCTACTTGTCCGGCGTATAACTCATCAGTTGGTGTTTCGTCTGGATACATGAGTCCAATTTCTAATATTTCGTATTTACGTTGAGCTTGTGCAAGGGCGATTGTATCCCCCTTTTTAAGTTTACCATCTTTGATGGCAACAAGACATATGACACCACGGTATTCATCGTACCAAGAGTCAAATAGGAGTGCTTTAAATGGTTTTTCAAGGTTGGACTCAGGGGCTGGAATGTTATCTACGATACCATCAAGAATTTCTTTTATTCCAATGCCTGATTTGGCAGAAGCAAGTAGAGTTTTTTCTTGTTCAAAATCAAATAGGATTTCAAGTTGCTTTGCAACTCGATCAGGATCAGCGATTGCCATGTCTATCTTATTAATAACAGGAAGGACTGTAAGGTCTTGTTCGAATGCAAGATAAAAGTTTGCCATTGTTTGCGCTTGAACTCCTTGAGCAGCGTCTACCAATAGCAAAGCTCCTTGGCAAGCATATAGAGATCGAGACACCTCATAACTGAAATCTACGTGTCCTGGCGTGTCAATGAGGTTAAGAAGGTATGTTGTACCATCTTTTTCATAGAACATTGAAGCTGTATTTGCTTTTACTGTAATGCCACGTTCCTTTTCTACTTGAAGTTTATCCAAAAACTGTTCGGATTTGGTTCGAGTATGAAGTGTGCCTGTATACTCCAATAACCGGTCTGCCAGGGTTGATTTTCCATGGTCAATATGTGCGATTATGGAGAAGTTTCTAATGTTCTCTGGGGGAAATTGTGATAGATCTCTTTTTTTTATATCCATACCTGTGCTAAGAAAATATAAGCCCTATTTAAAAGTGTTTTCTTTTAGTTTAGATGAGGATAAGCTTTTTGTAAATTATAGGGTTGTACACTGAGTTTGACCTTGTGAAAAAGAGAGTTTTAAGGTATTATTAGTAATGATATTAGTATAAGAAATAATAAGTAAATATTTAAAGTTATCTAGGGGAAGTTGTTTATGGACAACGACACTAATTTAGATCAGTCCTCTTTGGCAAAACCAGCAACTATATTGTTAGAAGATGAGTTAAAATCGTCATTTTTAGACTATGCAATGTCGGTTGTTGTCAGTCGGGCCATTCCTGATGTTCGTGATGGATTAAAGCCGGTACATAGACGTGTGCTATATACCATGTATCAATTGGGTTACTGGCATAATAAGCCATATCATAAATCTGTACGTGTAGTTGGTGAAGTACTTGGTAAGTATCACCCTCATGGTGATCAGGCTGTATATAATACTATGGTTGGTATGGTGCAAGAGTTTTCTAAGCGCTATCCGTTGCTTGATGGTCAGGGTAACTGGGGTTCTATCGATGGAGATAACCCAGCGGCTATGCGTTATACAGAAATTCGCATGCAAAAAATTACAGCTCAAATTTTGGCTGATCTTGATAAAGAAACGGTTCCGTTTATTCCTAACTTTGATGACTCTACTGTTGAGCCGGTTATTTTACCGAGTCGTTTGCCTAACTTGTTGGTGAATGGTACTTCAGGTATTGCGGTTGGTATGGCAACATCTATGCCGCCACATAACTTGGGTGAAGTGATTGACGCGTGTTTAGCGTTATTGAAAAATCCAGAGCTTACAGAAGAAGAATTATTTAGTCTTGTTCCAGCGCCAGATTTTCCAACCGGTGGTATCATTTGTGGTCGTGCTGGTATTGTTAAGGCATACAAGACTGGTCGTGGTAATCTTATTTTACGTGGCGTTGCAGAAGTTGAAGAGGACAAAAAGGGTTCTCGGATTATAGTTTCTGAATTGCCATATCTTGTAAACAAGTCTGACTTGGTTATTAAGATTGCAGATCTGGTTAAAGATAAGGTTATTGATGGAATTTCTAATATTCGTGACGAATCCAATAAAAAGGGTATTCGTTTAGTTATCGATGTTAAGAAGGGTGAAATTCCAGAGGTTATTCTTAATCAGTTATATAAATATACTTCCTTGCAAAATTCAGTTTCTATTTTGATGTTGGCGCTTTTGGATAAGAAGCCAACAATCTTTACATTGCGCTTGTTGATTGAGCAGTTCTTGCTTCATAGAGAAGAGATTGTTTATAAGCGTACAACCTATGATTTGAAAAAAGCGCTTGAGCGTGAGCATATTTTAAATGGTTTTGTGATAGCATTACAAAGCATTGATGAAGTAATTAAGCTTATTAAAAAATCCTCTGATGCTCATGATGCGATCAAGCAGTTGGGTGATCGGTATAAATTGACCGAGATTCAAGGTAAAGCAATTCTTGAAATGCGACTACAGCGCTTGACTGGTTTGGAGCAAGAAAAGATTTATCAAGAAATAGAAGAGTTGAAGGTGAAAATTAATTATCTTCGTTCGGTTCTTGAAGATAAAGAAGTCTTGCATAAAGAGATCGTTACAGAATTTGAAGAGATACGTGCTAACTATTCCGATGCGCGTCGTTCTCGTATTGAGGGCGCTATTGACGTTCTGTCTGAAGCTGATTTGATTCCTGATGAAGATGTTGTTGTAACATTGACTAAAAAGGGTTATATCAAGCGTGTTGGTTTGGATACTTATGGTGTTCAGCATCGTGGTGGTAGAGGTAAAAAGGGTATGGCATCATTGGAAGGATCTGAGGATGTTGTTCAAGATCTTTTCGTTGCTAAAAACCATGATGAGCTTCTCTTCTTTACTAACTTTGGGCGTGTGTATAGCTTAAACGTATTTGAAGTACCTGAAGGGTCACGTATAGCTAAGGGGCGTGCTGTTATTAACCTTCTTCCATTGGTTGAGGGCGAGCAGGTTGTTAAGCTTTTATGTACTCGTGACATGGAAGGTAAGAATGTTGTCATGCTTACCAAGAACGGTATTATCAAGCGTACTAATGCAATGGCGTTTGCCAAGATTCGCGCTACAGGTATTCGTGCTCTTGGTCTTCGTGATGGTGATGAGTTGGTCTTTACGCAGATTAGTTCTGGTGAAGATTCTATCGTTATTGCGACAGCGTTTGGTCAAGGAATTCGCTTTAAAGAGGGTGAAGTTCGCCAAATGGGTCGTCAAGCAGCCGGTGTTATGGGTATTCGCTTACGAGAAGGTGATCGAGTTGTTGGTATGGAAGTGGTTGAGAATGATAATAAGCCGCTATTGTTTGCAACACAACGAGGTTACGGTAAGTGTGTAAGGGCGGAAGACTTTAGGGTTGCCCACCGTGGTGGTGTTGGTGTTCGAACTATTCCTGCAGATAAGCGTAATGGTGAGGTAATTGGCCTTGTGACTGTGGGAGATAACTCTGATCTGCTCTTAATGGATACTTATGGTAAGATTATTCGTCTTGCTCGTAAAGAGATTCGTACCATGGGTCGTCAAGCACGAGGAGTACGATTGATTCGTCTAGAGCCTGGTCAAAAGCTTATATCTATAGCAGCTTTTGAAGAGGATTCTCACGAGGAAGAACCAGAAAAGCAAGCTGCTCCAGTGGAGAAAACAGCTTAATTGATATCAGAAATTAGTATAAAATGGCCCAATTTGCGCTTTTAATCGCGCGATTGGGCCATTTTGCTAGGTATAGCTTAAAGAAAGGGGTTTCGTGAAAATAATTTACTTTTTTCAGTAAATAGGTATAATTATAAGCGAAATCAACAACTAATCACATTAAAGTATATTAAGGACTTACAATGCCAGTACCAAAGCGCAAAACGTCTCGCCAGCGTCGCGACAAACGTTTTGCTAATAAAGGTTTAGAAGTACAAAGTTTCACCAGCTGTCTTAACTGTAACGAAGCACTAATGCCTCACTCTGCGTGTAGAGCATGTGGTTTTTACAAGGGTAAGAAAGTACTTTCTTCAAAAGATGATCGTAGCGTAAAGCGTGACGAAGTTAAGAAACAAAAAGAAGCTAAAATGGCTGCACAAGCGCCAGTTGAAGCTACTGCTATAGAAGAAGCACCAGCAGAATCAGCATCAGAGAAAAAATAAAAATATTATATAAATTTTTCAGGTGATGGAGCATTGCGATGGCTAAAGTTAAGAGTTTTATCGATAGTTCAAAGTCTTATGTTAATCAAAACAAGTACACCCAAGTTGGTACAGTTGTTTTTGTCTTTTTACTATTGAGTGTCGGGGGTTATTTTGGATTTTCATGGCATAGAGCTAACAGGCAGTTAGATGCTCAAAAAGCTTTCATGGATTCTTTTAGTAGTTACGGAAAAGCACGTTCACTAGAGTTTCGTCCGGATGCGCAAGCGCACAAGGAAGAGCTTTGGGATCAAGTGGACATGGATTTTCAGGCAGCCTATGATCAAAACAAGTCTTCGTCTTTAGCTCCATACTTTGTTATGTTCAGAGCGCAAGCTATGATTGAAAAAGGTGAAGTTGAAGCTGGTTTGGAATTAATGCGTTCAGTGCAAAAAGATTTTGGTTCAAACAGTCCATTCAGTTCATTATATAAAGTTACTGCTGCATTGGTAGAGCTTGATAATGCAAAAACTGCAACTCAGGGACTTGCATCTCTTAAGGCATTGAGTGAAGATAAGGCTAATCAGTTTGCTGATATGGCGTTGTATTACTTGGGAGAGTATTACTCTTCACAGGGTGAGTTGCAAAAAGCTCAAGTAGTATGGGATAAGATTATCAACAGTGAACCGAAAAAGCTTCCAGAGTACATCATTCCATCTCCATGGGCTTCTTTAGCGAAAATGCGACGTGGTGATGCCTAATTTGAGTAATGTTCGCGTTCGTTTTGCGCCATCTCCAACTGGGAACTTGCATATTGGTGGTTTGCGTGCGGCAATATTCAATTGGTTATTTGCGCGGCATAATGATGGTACATTTATTATTCGTATTGAAGATACGGATAAGGAACGTTCAACTCAAGAATTTCAAACTTCTATCATAGACTCGCTTGCATGGATGCAGTTTTCTAGTGACGAGCAATTATACATTCAGTCAGAGTTTGAGGATAAGCATAAAGAGTTTTTGCAACAGTTGCTTGATGCTGATAAGGCATATCGTTGTTACTGTTCAGAACTTGAGTTGCAAGATCGACTTGGTGAAAATTGTAAGTATGATCAGTGCTGTCGCGATAGAGACTGTGCTGATGCATCGGGGCCTTATGTTATTCGCTTTAAGGTTCCTAATCATTTAAAAAAAGTTACATTTACTGACTTGATTCGTGGTGAGATTACTATTGATCGTGATCAAATAGATGATTTTATTATAGCTCGTTCTGACGGTTCACCTGTATATAATTTTGTGGTTGTTATTGATGATGCTGAAATGCGTATTAACTTTGTTATTCGTGGTGAAGAGCATTTGGGTAATACTGTTAAGCAGATTCTTTTATATGACGCTCTTGGCTTTACACAGCCAGAATGGGCGCACTTGCCATTGATTTTAAACCCTGACGGTGGAAAGTTATCAAAGCGTGATGGTGCGGTATCAGTGATCGAATATAAAGATGATGGATACTTACCTGATGCAGTGCTTAATTATCTTGTTCGTCTTGGCTGGTCGCATGGTGATCAAGAAATATTTACTCGAGAAGAACTTATTAAGTTATTTACCTTGGATGGTGTTGGTAAGTCTGGTGCTATCTTTGATATTGAAAAACTTAATTGGCTTAACGGTGTCTATATTCGTGAATCAAAGTCGGAAGATCTTTTAGATTATATAGAGACTACAATGAAGATTCCATTGCAACAGGAGTTGAATGGATGGAGTAGGGATACTCTTATTCAGGTTATTACGGTATATAAGGATCGTGCACGAACATTAAGTGAGCTTATAGATGAGTTGCGTTTGTTGCATGATGGATCAAAGATTGTTGATGCTGAATTATCAGATAAGTGGGTTACAGCAGAGACAGCGCTTCATATAGAACGACTGGTTGATTTGTTGGAAAGTCTTTCTCAATGGGACTTAGATTTGATAAAAGAAGTAGTAACAAGTTATTGCAAGCAAGCACAGCTTAAGTTGCCCGCTATAGCACAGCCAGTTCGGTTGGCGTTTATTGGTACAACTAAAAGTCCTAGCGTTTTTCAGTTGTTGTTTCTGCTTGGCAAAGACGAGAGTTTAAAACGTTTACGGTCTTTTATTGAATCTTTAGGATAAGTATGAAAATTGGATTACTGTTTCCTGGTTATGGATCTCAGTTTGTTGGTATGGGTAAAGAGCTCTATGATGACTCTCGTACTGTACAGGAATTTTTTGAAGAGGCATCATCTTGCCTTGATATTAATTTTATTAAGTTATGCTTTGCATCATCAGATGCGGAATTGTCTCAAGTCGCTCAAGCAAATTTATCTCTTTTTTTAGTACAAAGTGCTTTGGCAAGGTTGCTACTTGATGCTGGAGTTGAGCCATCCTTAGTTGGAGGCTATGGAATCGGTCAATTTGGTGCATTATACTCAGCCAAGGGATTTACTTTTCCAGATGCTTTGTATGCATTGAAAAAGTATGCACAGTTTTATGAAGAGTTATTGGATACTTTTCATGGAGCCATTGTTCAAGTTAATGGTTTAACATTGGAGCAATTGGAAAAAATTGTAACTTCATTAAAAGATTGTAAAACATTAGCAATTGCAGCGCATAACGATGAAACAGAGTTTGTGGTTTCTGGTGAGGTAAATGAAGTTGTTAAGTTGCGAGAAGTTTTAGATAAAGATAAAAAAGTTAAACTTAAAGATATTGATACTTCTTTTGGATTCCATTCACACTTGATGGATCCTGTTGTTGAGCAATTAAGTGTGTATGTTGGTAAGATTGATTTTAAAGATCTTCAAATACCGTTAACAAGTAATTTTGATACTAAGGTTATTACTAAAGCAGAAGATATACAGAAGGCTATTGTTAGCCAATTGTTTTCACCACTTTTATGGGAAGAATCACTTAAGAATTTTGCTGATGCAGATCTTTTAATTCAAGTTGGTCCTGGCAAAAAGTTTGAAAAGTTAATTCGTAAGCAATATCCAGATAAAGAACTTTTTGTATTTGCGCAACGTTCGGATGTTGATAAGTTTAAAGAACTTTTTCCGGAAGCAAAGTTGGATCTTGGACTTCAAGAAATAGAAGAAAAATAGGAACATTGTATGGATACAAATAAAATTACAGTACAAGTAAAAGACGTTGTTCTTGAAAAGCTTACTCATAAACCAGCAGCGCTAGATATGTCTGATACGCTAACAGATTTAGGTCTTGATGATCTTGATAAGATTGAGATCGTTATGAAGCTTGAAGAGGCATTTATGATCGAAATATCAGATAATGATGCTGATCAACTTACTTCAGTAGGGGACATGATTTCCTATCTTGAAAAATCTGTTGAGTAGTAATACTAAATATATTTTCAAATAATGCAAAAAATTAAAAACTTCCTTGTAAATTCGACTTTCAATATCGAATTTACAAGGAAGTTTTTTTATTAGATAGTTCAAATTATTTTAGAATGAGACACCGGTTTTAACGTAAATACCCCATTGGCTTGCAGCACGGTTATCTTGTGCAGCTTCATACATACCACCAATACCAAAGTATGGTTCATAGTCTACACCATCGCCAGTATATCCAATAAATCCGAATATTTTATTGGAGTAAGCTGAAGGAGCTAGAGCTACACATGTATCAACGTCACTTTCCAATACGAATGTTGATGAGTCAGCGCTTGATGCGTTAACAGCAGTAACTGACGTATGAATGTTGGAGTCAGCCTTAGAGTAGAACTGGTCATTTGCAGTAGTAGTACCGACTTCACTTATACCTTTAATTCCATAAGTATCAGCACTAAACGCTCCGCAACAACCCTTGCGGCAACCGTCTGAGTTTTTATCTTTACACTTAATAGAGCAAGTATCTTTTGATCGATACCAGAAGTTATATCCGACAGATAGATTG
>PVBE012984054.1_pt1 | contig 17311 bp, 11 predicted proteins | sample 1631181 | NCBI WGS metagenome assembly PVBE01 (sample SAMN08397723, study PRJNA350692) | Marine metagenome, whole genome shotgun sequencing project. | isolation source: water | place: Pacific Ocean | collected 2012-04 | reverse complement strand
CCGCTACTTCTGCCCACAGCCGATCGTGGGGAATATTCGTCGCAGGATTAGTCCGGACTGCAACGAACGCCGTCATCATGGAAGCGACTTGGTCATGAGAAAGTAAATATAAATGGAGGGGCAGTTTCATTAGGCCATCCTCTTGGATGTTCTGGAGCAAGGATTTTAACTACATTAATTCACTGCCTTCATCAAAAAAATCTAAAATCAGGTGTTGCTGCTATTTGTAATGGAGGTGGAGGCGCATCTTCTATTCAAATTAAAGTTTAATATGAGCCTAGGTCTGTGTAACTTAAGCATTGTTCCTGTTAGGATTTCAAACTCAGATAAATCTGAGTTTTTGCGTGGTGCAGAACTCTTTACCGAACTACCGGATGATGTACTCAGTAAAATTACTGAAATTTCTCAAGAACAGCATTATAAAGTAAATCACGTGCTGTTCAAGGAAGGAGATCTCGCTGATTCACTTTACATGATTTTAGAAGGCGAAGTGGAAATCGTGAAAGAAGGCATTGCTGTGCTTACCCACAGTAAACCCCACACTTGTATTGGCGAAATGTCGATAATTGAAGAAAACACATTTCGTAGTGTAATGATAAGATGCACCAAACACACCAAGATGCTGAAAATTCTCCGGCAGGACTTCTTGGACATTCTACGAAAAGAAGCGACAATGGTTGAAGGAATATTTCGTGTACTTATCGCTAAACTAAGGAATGAGCTCGAAACTAGAGTAACCGATGCACGAAAAGAAATTGCCCTCCAAGAATCAATAAGAATGGCCAGAACAATTCAGCAGTCTCTATTGCCCAATAATGAGATAGACACCCCACATATAGTTACCGCCAGTCACTGTCAATCTGCGGGAAGTATCGGAGGAGATTATTATGACTACATTCCTCTTGATGAAAGCCGGATGAGTGTGTTCATGGCTGATGTGGTAGGGCACGGCCTGCACTCAGCCATGCTAGGGGCTATGGCAAAAAGTTGTTTGCACACCCAAATTGTATTTGATTCATCCATCAATAGTATTATGCAGTCTATGGATCGTATTGTCAAAAAAAGTGTCAGAGACACCCAAACTCGTGATTTTCAGCTCTTCAACATGTACATGAGCTGTTGCTATATTATCATCGATACTGAAAACGAAAAATTCGAGTTCATTAATGCAGGACACCCTTCGATGTTGCTATATCGTTCGGCGACAGAAGAAATTGTTGAACTTAAGTCACAATTCCCTCCTTTAGGATTGTTGCCTGTCAGCAATGATATAGAATATAATGGTAAGGAGGCCAGATGGCAAAGGAATGATGTGCTTGTCCTTTATTCCGATGGCATTACTGAACAGGAAAATCCAATGAAAGCTGAATACGGTCAGGAGAAACTGAAACAAATGATTTTAAAATCAGCTGACGCCTCTCCTGCAGAAATAAAGCAGAAAATTTTGTCAGACTTTGAGACACACTTGGATGGAAAGCCAGTGGAAGATGACGTTACAATTATTGTGATTAAGGCTATCTAAATTCAGCTAGTTAGGTCTGATTGATAACTTGAGTCTTTAAAAGCTTTAAAGTAAAATAATTTCAGCCAATTAACATAGTTCCTATGCTTAGAGAAAGTAACTGCAGGTTTACTTAACTCCAACAGTTATTAGACTAAACAGTACGTTCAAATCCATCATGGTCTTTAGCATAAAAACCCTCTGGGAATACTGTACTGTGGCTATACTTTGTACCGTTGAACTCGGCTTCGTTGAGGTTAGCCTGTGTTAAATTAGCACCACTAAGGTTAGCCTGTGTTAAATTAGCTCTACTCAGGTTAGTACCGATTAAACTGGCTTGACTCAAATCAGCCTGACTCAAGTCAGATTCACTTAAGTTAGCGCCGATTAGATTAGTTTCTGTCAAGTTAGCTTCCATCAAGTTAGCCCTCCCTAAATCAGTCCCAACCAGCTCGGCTAACCTTAATTCAGCTCGGCTTAAATCAGCATTTCCCATGTCTGATTTGTTCAAAACGGCTGTTGTCAGGTAAGCTTCAGCCAAACTAATCCCAGTTAAAATTGATTCATTCAAGATAGCTCCACTTAAATCAGCTTGCTTCAGATCAGCGTAGCTTAAGTTAGCATAGCTGAGATTTGCTTGTCTTAAATTTGTCCCTTTCATTACAGCATCAATCAAGACCGCTTGTTCCAAATTACCACCAGTTAGATCTGCGCTATTCAGGGTTGCTTGCGTTAGATCTGCTTGTCCTAAATCAGCATTTATCAGATTAGCTCCAGCCAATTCGGTCTTGACCAGAGAAGATCCCGTCAAAATCGCTTTTCTTAAGTTAGCTGCCTTCAAGTTCGCACGAGGCAACTCGGCTTGACTCAAGTTCGCTTCAATCAAAATCGCCTCGACTAAGTAAGCTTCACTTAAATTAGCCTCTCTCAGGTCAGCATGACTCAAGTTCGCTTCACTTAAAATCGCTCTTGTTAATTCGGAATTACCCAAATTAGTGTTGACCAATTCCGTGTTCATCAGAAAAGCCCCTGTCAAAACCGCACGGTTTAAATCCGCGTCATTTAAACAAGCATAACCTAGATAGGCACCAGCCAAGTTCACATCAGCTAAATCCGCTCCCTTCAAGTCAGCTCGTTCTAAATTGGCTAGAGGCATGATCACAGTGTTAATTCCGTTGATAATTTTCTCCATATCAGCCTCCTTGAGATTGATGGCATACTCAATTTCATATGTTTAATTAGACTTCAGCTAAGAAATATTCTTTAATTCAAACAATTTCACTTGTTTAATCTTAACCTGCTTTGATAACCGCAATCATCGTACTACCTCCAGAGGGCGCATCTGTAACATGATCCCCAAGATCTCGGAGAATCCTCCATTGGATTTCATGTGGAGATAAATCAGCCGCGGCTATAATCGTTCTCCGTAGTCGATCAATTCCGTACGCGTCCCCATTTACATTCTGTTTTTCCATAATGGCATCGGAAAACAAGATCAGAATATCATGAGGTTGCCAACCCACCTCCCTTTCATCACACATAAAATGGTTATCGTCCGACAAGAAAGCAAGTGAGTTAGAAGTCGTTTTCAACTCAACGATTTCTCTTGACTCCGAACAATATAGGAGAATCGAACGGTAGCCCACATTCGCAAACTTGAGTTTATGCGCTGCCGTATCAATAAGCATATAACATCCAGTTATATCCATTTGTACATCAGCAAGATACCTGATAGTTTGTTTAATGATGGTCATCACGCTGTGTACTGATGGATCGAAAGCAACCTGAGAATGTAAACAACTCTTTATCATGACATTTAGTATTGCTGGATAGGGGCCTTTTCCCACGACATTGCCAATGAACACACCCATTCGGTCTTCCGTAAGAGGAATACGGTCATAGTAGGTTCCTCCAAGATTGCCAGTGGATCCAAAATAACTGGCTGTAGTTATATTTGGTATTTCTATTTCTCCACTTGGCAGCAAAGATTGCTGAATCGTCTTGGTTATTTGCATTGATTCTTGTTTTGCAACTTCTTTGTTTTCACTAGTCGCAAAATCTATTAAATTGCTTCTCAGCTTAGCGTTTAACACACGAAAGACACCTTCAACAGCTTGAAAATTCCATTCAAGCAACTCCAAAAAATCATGCCGTATAATTCTAAGAAGTTTAGTATCTTCCTTTACCTTTACTGTTGCGCTTCGAGACACATCTTCAATAAGCGCCATCTCACCAATGCAGGTACCTGATTGGCTTATCTCCAAACCGAGGTTATCATTTGTTTGAATCGAAATTCCTCCATCAACCAGTAAGCACAGCGAATCCCCTATATCTCCCTTATGAAATAAAATTTCGTCAGCTTTATAATTATGCTCTTCGGTGATATTTGATATTGCTTCTATCACTTCAACAGGTAACCCAGCACAGAGGTCCGTATTACGCAAAAAAGCAATTTTCTCACTACTTAAAAGTCTTGTTCGTTCCATTATTGGTTTTATTAAGGATTGAGATCTTAAGATTTAATACTCTGATGTAACTTACCGAAAATTTCAGTCAAATAAAATAGGACTTGAAAGCCCTTTATTACTTAAAACTCCTTAGTTTTTTGGTTAATGATCTGCTGGCTATGCTAATTACAGGGAATAGTATAGTCAATCAAGAAGTATAATTACACTTCCCTAATTTTTAAGAAAGATCGCCTTTGATTGTCAATTTTAAACAAACACCATGTTAATCTGAAACACATCGTAACCTGATTGTTTTAAGTCATTTTGTTTACCAGGATTATGATAATGCAAACAAGAGAATCAATATAGGGGCCCCCTCTAGAGCTTATCTACACTATTCACTATGATTTCGGATTGCAGTTAGATTCAAGAATCCAAGACGCTGTGCGTTTTTGCAGCTGTCGCATCCAAATCTACCATCACTAAGAAGAGTCTGTTTGAAAGAAATCGGATTGGCTTCAAAAGCAGTTTGGATCATGAAAACAGAAGATCATGTTTTCTATATCTAAAGATTGACACCCATAACCCAAGATCAAGCGTCAATACTATGTCATGCTAAGCACAGCCTTAGCTACAATCTACCATCTAGCTAAGACTTGGAAGCTCATATCTATCGACTGAGCTAGATGATTATTTTCAATTGGGATTGAAAACCGAGTCAACAATTAAGTTACATTGTGCTGAGCTTGTTAACCTGCTTACTGGGGGAACTGTTAGTCCAAAGCACAATGAACTAAAAAACCACTTTTCTTCTTGGTACCATTTGCAGTAATCATACTATAAATATATGATGATTGCGTGACGGAGCAAACCAACCATTCGGGAGATAGAACTCAAACCAAAGTATGACGACCTATCTAAGCAACAGGCATTGCAGCCCACTGCTACCACAAAACCTATTCTGACACTTGTATTACGCCTTTAGTACAATTATCCTCCCGATTTCGGACTTTAGTGATACCATCGACTAAATCGTCAAGTGGATATTTATGACTAATAATCTTATCCATATCCACATGCCCATTAGATATAAGCTGCACAGCTTCTTCCCAAGTGTTTGGAGCCAACCAAGAAAAACGGATTGTTTTATCCATCAGAATGGTATCGAGAATTGGGACCTGCATAATATCTTGATCCCCCGGGAGTCCAAAGATCACCACATTCGCATGCTTACCAGTGATTTCTAGCGCACTGTGAATGGCGTCTAATGAACTTGTCGCCGTAATCGCACGATCGGCCAACTCTCCATTTCGCAAGTCCATGATAAATCCACCCAGATCTTCCACATAATTTGGTGAGCCTTGATCCTTAATATTGATAATATGATCTGCTCCGAGCTCAGCACCCGCTTCTAACCGATAATCGCGAGTACCTACTAGAAGAACTTCCTCAACCCCACGACTCTTAAGAACCTGCACCATCATCAAAGCTATCGGACCTGGACCGAAGACAACCACACATTGATCTGGTTCAGCCTTCAGATTATTGACCGCATAAAGCCCACAAGCTAGTGGCTCCGTAAGAGCTCCCTGATCGTAGCTAACATGATCAGGTAATTTCAACGTCCAGTTATAGTCAGAAACCGTATATTCAGCAAAACCACCGTCCACGCTGACCCCTAATACACGCTTTTCGTTGCACAGGTTCGATAAACCTTTCTGGCTCCAATAGGAATTTGGGTTTGACTGAACAGGGTTAGCGACGACACGATCTCCAAGCGAAAATCCACCTTTTGACTTGGCTTCATCCCCAACCGCTACAACCTCCCCAGTGAACTCATGACCAAGCACCAGCGGGCCTTTACCATCAGAAGTTTCGAGCGAACTGTTACCGAAATAATAGGCCACATCGCTCCCACAAATTCCAACCGATTTAACCTTAATCAAAACATCATCCGATTTGGGGGTAGGTATGGCTTTTTCTTCGAGTTGCATCTTTTCTGGTTCATAGAAAATTTGAGATTTCATTAGTTCAGGCATATTTTAGCTCCTAAAATGATGTTGGATTGTTGGATAAGACAGAAAAGCGATTGTAGATCCTCTGTCACCTGGAAATTAACAGTTGGATGGTCTGATACATTTAACAAACCATCTATTCATCATTGAGATGAAAAATAATCTTCATATCTGTTCACAGCATATCACACAGCCGTTTCATCCACTGCCTTCAGGATGAACTAGTACTTTAGCATAGAATTCTGTTTTTTCGCGCATTATTTGTAACATATCAAACGCTTCTGTTAATGGCACGAGGTGAGTAATTAACGGTTTCAGATTGAGTGTTTTAGAGGCCATTGCTTGCAAAACGGTTTGCCAGTCGTCGTTGTCCCCAAAAACGCTATAGTCTGAGTTCCAAGTACCAATAATATTAACCTCTCTGCGCATCAACTGGGAGATCAAAGAGGTGGAAAGAGTTACATCTGCTGAAGGATTACCCAACATAACTGTATAACCACCACGCTGAGTTGCTTGCAATGCCTGAGTAAAAGTCTGAGGGACTCCTGCAGCCTCAACACACAAATGAGCTCCTTGCCCATTTGTCAAATCTTCGATGATCTGGCTAGGCCTGATGTCTCGACTGTTAAAAGAAAGGTTTATACCGAGACGTTTGGCCAATGCCAATTTTTCTTCTACGATATCAAACAGAAGCACTTGATTAGCTCCCATTATCTGGGCCCACATCCCAACCATCAACCCGATTGGACCTGCACCGAAAACAGCAACAGTTTGACCTACGCCGCATTTTCCCCGCCGAAGTGCATGCAGAGCTACTGCCGCAGGTTCAGTCATCGCAGCCTCTTCTAAAGAGACCCCGCTTGGTATGGAAATCAGGTTTTGCCTTGGTGCTGTTACGTATTCTGCGAAGGCTCCGTCACTTCTAGAACCAAGGTAATCGTAGTTGGAACATTTGGCGTATTCACCAACTTCGCAAGCTCTACATGTACCACACCACAGTAAAGGAAACACAACGACTGGATCACCTGCAGTTAAATCGTCGATCTCAGGACCAAAGATATCAACCACTCCAGCAAATTCATGACCGCAAACTGTCGGAAAATGGTAGGTTCCTTTAAGAAAAATCCTGGGAATGTCAGATCCACAGACCCCGCAAAACCCAATTCTCACCCGAACTTTATCAGCCCCAACATCTGGTTTAGGAACCTCTTCCAAACGGATGTCACCCACAGCATGCAACACTAGTGCCTGCATCGATTGGTGGGAACTATTAACCATGTTAATTCCTTATTCGCAGTCCTTGCGAAATTGCTTCTCGGACACATTCTGCATTTTCAGATAGGGAACCATACCGATTAAAGATGCTACTGGAACCCGCTACTAAAATGTTGGCACCAGCACCGACCATTTTGGGAATATTTTCAAAACTGACGTTTCCATTGACTTCGATCGGCAAAGAGACATCACGTTGCTGCAAAAATGTCTGACAATCAGCAATCTTCTGCAGTGCTGAAGGAACCATGGACTGTCCGGCAAACCCCGGATTGACAGTCATGATCAGTATATAGTCGATACGATCTAAGACATAATTGATTGCACCGATTGGAGTTGCCGGATTCAAAGCCAATCCTGCCTTAATACCATAATCACGAATCAGCCCCAAGGTTCTGTCAAGATGGAGAGCTGATTCTGCATGGACAGTGATCTGCTGAACCCCAATCTCCGACAATTTGGAGATGAAGAAATCGTTGTCTTCAACCATCAAGTGAACATCATAAGGACAATCAGTTTTAGGACGCAACTGACTGAGAAGTTCCAACCCAATTGGCATGTTGGGAACAAAATGCGCATCCATCAAGTCGAAATGAAGCAAATCAACTCCAATAGATTCCAATGCCTTAACGTCTGATTCAAGATTACAGAGATCCGCACACATAATGGACGGTGCGACTAATACACCACTTTGACTCAAAACAGGCTAGTACCTCTCCAGAGAAGGAGCTAAAAACGTTTTCGCGTTCTCAGTAACTTCCCAAGCACCGGCCCAGAAGCTTCCAATTGACAGTTTTTTTGCCATTTTTCTCTCCTTAAATTAATTTTCAACAGTTGGTGAATAACAACAAATCACTTCCATCGGGGATTGACCAGAATTCACAATTTCATAATCATCTAGTGTCGTCGGAATGAAAGCCGATTTTCCTCGCTTGATCGGAATATCATCAAAGTTTTTACCTGCCAGTTTCCCTTCCTCTTGAAGAGCAACTAGGCAATAAAAACCTCGATCAGTCGACTATGGATAACCTGGAATCAATTGTTAATCGTGACGCCTGAAAAAACGGATGCGGGGGAGTTCCCTACTCACACCAGCAGCACTGAGGGCCATTTAGCCTCACTCACTCCTCGACGATGTTGTTCTTCAGGCGCCCCTCGTCGAGCCCCTCGAGGAGGAAGCCGTTGTCGTGGATATCCCTCCAGTCTGACAGCAAGGTGTCCTTGCCGGCCGCGGTCGGCTCGTGGCTGTAGGCTGAGCCCTCACGGATAACCACCGGGGTCTTCGCATCGGCCGGGCAGCCGAAGGCATGGAGGTGCTTTCGATGCATGACGAAATTCGGACCGCCAGGCCTGAGACAGCGGTATTCGGTCAACTGGTCGTAGGTATGCTCGCGCCCGGCAGGAAGCACGACACGGTCGGGCCGAGCCTGGCCCTTCGGCATCGGATGACCGTCGACAAGCCCTTCCTTCTTCACGTTGAGACGCTCATCATCGATGATCTCGGGAGCGTAGAAGAGATCCATCTCCCCGAGCACGACCTCGTAGAACTCCGTCTTCCGCCAGTGAAGGTGAGGGCTACAGAACTTGCCGGGGTGGACGATCATGAGCTTGTCGCAGAGCCCTCCGAACTGAGCCCACTCCATCCCGCCCTTGGGAAGCCCCTGAACGGCCGGCTCGTTGAGAGCCTGGAAAATCGCGAAGGCTTCGTAGGGTTCGCCGGACCATATTCCGTTGACGAAGGCCTCATACTGGTCCTCGCCAAAGACCAGGCCGGTGTTGTCGTTGATCATGTCATCCTGGATCGGGTAGCCGCTGGCGATCGCCAGCGCGGTGCATTCCGAGATCCAGGCATCGTATTCCTTGCGGGTAACGTAGTTCCTGGTTGCCATGGTATCTTCCTCTTGCTGAAGTTTCTGACAGTTATTGCGGTTGAATGACGGATCCCTACGCGGATCATCGAACAGACAATATAGTTTTCTGAGTACGGGGAAAATGTTAGCGCTGAATCAGAGAGGATCCTAGCAGAAATGACCAAACCCGTCAAGGTGTAAATACGGCTGGATTCGGATCCCCCATAAATTCTGCTCGAAGTTTCCCACCATTGTAAAAGTGCAGGTACGTATTCGGGGATAACAGAATCGGAGCAGAAAGTATGGCTTCAAACTCACTTTTACTCGCCATAGAGAGATCTCCTAAACATTTATAATTCGATTAATTACTCAAATATTGGTCGGCCATTTCCTTTAAGAATGCTAACCCATCAATTGCAAGGGCTTCAGCGCTGGGTGCAATTTGACGCCAGATGGCAGTGGCTTTGGCAATTTCCTTCACGTCCGGCGTGAAAGATTCAATCACCAACCAACGATCATAATTGATTTGCTTTAAAGCTTTGAAAACATCATCCCAATCAACCAACCCACTTCCAGGAGTACCTCGATCATTCTCACAACAATGAACATGATATAACCAATCTCCTGTATCTGAAATTGCTTGGGCTTGATTCTTCTCCTCAATGTTCATGTGAAAAGTATCAAGATGAACCCCTAAGTATGGATTGTCGATCGCCTTAGCCAAATTAACGGCATCTTCAGCTATATTGATGAAATAAGTTTCAAACCGATTCAACGGTTCTATTCCAAGTCTTACTTCATAACGTCTGGCATGTTCAGCTACATCACTGAGAGCATCAACACACCAATTCCACTCCTGATCTGTCCTTCCTCGCCCGACCAGTCTACCAACAGCACTATACATAGGACCAATAAACGTGTCTCCTCCAAGTTCTGCAGTAACCTCAACACAGGATTTGAGATAATCCTTTCCATTCTGGCGTACAGATGGATCATCACTGATAGGATCCCGGTCAGGCCCCATAATAGCACAGGTTAGAACCCCTAACCCCAAGTCATCTAAAACAGATTTGGTATGTACAATGTCAACTGTTTTCGGATCAAAAACTGGTATCTCCACCCCATCAAATCCCATCTCAGCAACTGGAGGAATGAGTGCTACGGATTCACGATCAAATTTATCTGCCCATAATAACAAATTTACGCCAAATTTCGGCATTTTGCACCTCCATCAAAATATAAGAATGTAATCGCTATATGCATAAAACATTCTAGCAAATCATAAAAAATAAATCAACAATTTATAGTTCCTCATTTTGAGATTGAGGACAAATTTGCCGCAGATATTCGAAAGTATAAATTCCGGAATTGTGTCCATCGTTCCATCTAAATCGGACTGCATATCGTCCAACGAGATCAATCTCTACTGCACAGATATCCTGCTTAACATCGATTTCACTCGGATTTCCAACTTCAATTCGTGAGAAAAGCGAGTGCACGTCCTGACCATTATTCCGAACCGTTGAGCACCCAGCACAAGGACATAGACGACGAAGATATGAAAAAGCATATTCACTGATATGTTTATCCTTCCAAGAAATCCTAAAGCCAGTGTCGCCCAGCCTTTTTAACTCAGTAGGTTTAATCTGATTTGGGTTTTTCTCTTTCAACACTTCATCCTCTTCCTCGAAAGGCAAACTACGATAATGATCACGTTTTTCTGCTACAGTAATTTTTCTATGGATTTTACTCTATTTCTGATAATATTAAGCCCACAGGACTAAGTCTTTTTTTATCCTCTCGATATACTATAATTATAAGGTGATAAATATGTCAACAAAATCACGAATTGTTTTAGTTGCTGGTAGTGCCAGTCATGGAAGTGGTTCTCACGAGCACCCTGGAGGTTGTTCGCTGCTCGCCGATTTGCTCAACAAACATGTAGATGGTGTTGAAGCTGTGGTCACACAAGGTTGGCCTACAGAACAAAGTATCTTCAAGGATACCGCCGCCATTGCCATCTACTCGGATGGTGGAGGAGGTCATCTCATACTACCCTACCTAGATCAAGTATCAGAATTGATTCAATGCGGAATGGGTTTGGTTATGATGCATTACGCGGTAGAAGTGCCTAAAGGAAAACCAGGTGACCATTTCCTTGATTGGATTGGAGGTTACTTCGAAACACACCTTTCAGTCAATCCACATTGGACGGCAGACTTTACATCCTTTCCGGAACACCCTGTGACAAGAGGACTAGAACCATTTTCGATGGATGATGAATGGTACTATCATATGCGGTTTCGCCAAAACATGCAGGGGGTTACACCTTTGCTTAGTGCACATCCACCGGCGTCAACACTTGAAAGACCAGATGGTCCACACAGCGGTAACCCTCATGTTCGTAAATCAGTTGCTAACGGAGAACCTCAACATCTCGGCTGGTGTACGGAGCGAAGCGATGGAGGGCGAGGAATTGGATTTACCGGAGGACACTTCCACCACAATTGGGCTGACGATCAACTGCGCAAATTCATGCTCAACGCCATTATCTGGGCTGCTCAGGTAGAAATCCCTGAAACAGGTGTCGCAACGCCGACCCCGACATCAGAAGAACTCGAAACCTACCTCTAAACCCGTAGAGAACATTTTGTTGGGAATTCCGAGAATCTACTTGCACCTAATGCACCTCAGAAAATAATTAAAGTACGAAAATAGGCGAGCAACAAAATTTCGAGTTGCTCGCCTATTTAGTCAATAATACTTAACAGTCAGAGGTCATTTCAGAATAACCATCTTTTTCATACTGCTGAATTCGCCCGCACGAATCTGGTAGAAATAAACGCCGCTCGCGACCTTCTCACCAAGTTGGTTCCTTCCATTCCAATAAGCTGCTTTACTTGGAGTAATGTAGTTTCCGGATTTACGGAACCCTAAATCAAGGGTGCGAATAGGACGCCCCATTGCATCATATATATGAATCTGCACAGAAGCGGCGTCCTTAATGGAGAAAGGAACCCATGTTTCCGGATTAAATGGATTTGGATAATTTTGCATTAAAACAGATTTTGTAATCTTAGGAACAACAAAGAAATTAAGTGTACTCGCACTGAAATCGGTTGTACTCTCTTGGTCAACCAACTTCGCATTCTCAATTTTTAGAGAGGTATTTCCGGTGCGAAGAGGTTTTATACGCAACATGATATTTTGATCTAAATACTGACGATCGGCTATCCCAAACATAATCTTTTCAAAATCTTTTGCTTCAATTTTTTGTGAAACAACGAATGTATCCTCATCAGAGGGAATGTCCGCAAGCGTAATTTCTAACTTATCCGGATCAAATTGCACATCAAAACCAAGACCGATTCCTGCACTTGCATGAATCGGGATCTCAATAACCTCTTCCAATTGAAGTTCATCCGGAAGATTAACAAGATCCAACATGGATTCAAAAAGTCTACCCTCTGGTGCAGCGTTTTGGACACCAAGATCCGTACTGAACGGTCCAATAGATGAATGGCCAAAGTTCCTGATGATCAACTTAAAATCTTCGGTATCCACAATCTTGTCTTGATTAATGTCAGCCACGTTATTATTTGTACCAAAATTATTAGCGAAAATTGTTACGTCATTGATGTTGATAATACTATCCCCAGTAACATCACCCGCGAATAAAAAATCTTCTGTTTCTCCAGATCCAGTAAATTCTCCATCACCGTTGATATCTTTGTATCCATGAATGGTCACACCTGTTTGTACCATACCTGGATAGATATCGATCGGAATGGTGTGGTGATTTTGTCCGCGCATATGGAAAGGTGTTTTGGCTGTTAAGAAGAATTTCCCTGTCGGAAGTTCAGTAATTTTAAAATTCCCATCTGCATCAGTTTGAATTTGGATGCCATAGTCTATCGGAGAAGCATCATCCGCTGAAATATATGAGGAAAAGTTCCCTATACTGCCGGGTTGCCGAAGTTCAAAGGTGACTAACGCCGCATGAGTAAACCAACCTTGGAGTCTTACCGTACCGGAAATTGTAGATGTCGGTGGAACGACCACCGGTGTGAAGATGGATTGGGAATTGAAAGGAATATGCACATTTCCGTCTTCGTCAGTTGTTCGGGTCTTGCGTGCGGTATCATACGAAACCACAATGTTTGCAAATCCGGTTGCAAGTTTTTGAAATGTGAGAGTGACAAAAATATCCTCGACGGCGAGGGTTTGGTCAGCTATAGCAAATGTGTGGCCGGATGTTGAGGCTACAACGATATCGGCGCTCCCTTTAATCGCACTGCCATTTCTAAGAATAGCCGCATTCCATTGATTTGATTCTGAAGCCTGTTGCCACGAATTTTGGATTGGGCCAATCAGTACACCGTTTTTGAAAGGTTGATTCAGTCGGAATGCCGTATAAGCCTCAATTTGAGAGGTGAAAGCGGAACCAACTGTTATTGTACCCGGTACGGTAACACCATCGTAATCGATTACTTGGGCACGTTGACCTTTGGCATTACCACTTGTAATGACCACGAAAAAATCCTTATAGTAATTATCAATCTCAAGATACGGTAAACTGCCAGAAATTAAAGTTGTCCCATCTTTTTTCCCGTCTGCGGTGGTGTTTGCCTTGGTTGACTGCACGAACGGCTGCGTGGTGTCTGCCACGTCGATAACATTTGGATCAAAGTTAAGGTAAACGTCGACCGCTTTGACAGGCTGGTTATTGGTATCCAATTTGATATCTACAGCAAAATAGTCGCCAACATCACCAGTTTTGATCGGTGATTGAATTATAATGCTATGATTACTGATCGTAACGGCAGCAGCACTTACACTCACTATTTCGGGCAAGTCGATTCGGTACTCACTAGAACTGTCAATCGATTCTGAAAATGCCTTGTCAACAGTTATTGTTTGAGTAGTGACATCATATGCCGTAATGGTTCGACTCTCCCCATCGGCTTTACCTTTAACGATAACGATTCTGGCACCTCGATACAGGGAATTACCTTCAGTTGTAGTTAAGCCATCCTCTGAATTATCAATTATGGTAGTTTGTGTACCTCCGGTTGCTCGACCTGCTAGAACACAGTCAGGATCAGCTAAAATCCCTGTATTATACTCATCATTAAGCAGGCTATCGCTTGCCGTCATATCCATAACACCATAAATGTAGTAAGTGCCATCTGGAATAACGATTCTATAGCTTTTAACATTGCTGGGCGAAACAATGGCTTCAACTGATGGGGTGAAAGTTAGCGTTCCCGTATTGCCATCATAGTCAGTAATAGTATGTGTTGAGTCAAAAACCCCACTGGTGAAAATTATTTTTCGACCTATATAGTAGTCGTGGTTCGAACCCAAGCTTGTATCAACGAGCGTGTTATTTGAAGTCGCGGTATTAGTCGGAGACGCTTTCAGTATTACCATATCGTCCCATATCATTTCGTTTCGACCAACTCGTCTGCCGTTAGCATCAGCAGATAATTCTATATCTTTCTGGATAATACCAAATGGTGCTTTATCGTCACTCACATCTAACGCTCTTGAGAGCTCTCCAATTGTTTTGGTTCTGCTTTTGTCAAAATAGAGATCGATGTTGACCGGAACATTAAAGTCTGTCCAGGATTCCTCCCATCTGACCTTGTAATCAAGGGTCGTCTGTTCCTGAATTGCTGGAGTTAGGATTCGCAAAGCCGAACCTTGTTCTCGAATTAAACCACTAGACTGGTAACCAGCTTCATAGGTGCCGTCGCCATTGGAATCTATCAACGCATAGACGTAGTATGGAACGTTGTCATCAATAGGACTTAAGGTACTACCGCTAGTGAAATCAAAAAGAAAGCGGTCTGATGCACCTTCAGGATCTTCCTGGATTGGTGTACTAGTTAACTTGGCATAACCAGAGGCAACGGTTACCTGACTTGTTGTCCCCACTGCCGCATTGAGTGCATTAGTCAATAAGCCCCCGATAGGTTCTCCACTACCATTAGTGACATTACCACGAAGGTCAATTTTGCTGTAAAACAGATCAATCAAAGCAGGTTCATCTCGGTCGACATCAGACCAGGAAATAGTGTAATACGGATGCACAGTTGAAGTAGTACCTATACTTGAAATGGGGTTATCAATCACGATTGCCGGGCTATGTGTGACGTCAAAGATCATCTCTGCCTTCTTAGCAGCTAGATCGCCCGATGTATCTTCCAGAATCACCCATACAGTATATTTACCCGCCGGCACAACAGATGCTGAAGAATAATAATCCCATCGGTTGAAACCATCACCTGGATCTTTAGCAAGCCGCTCGTCTTCTGGAAATGAGCTGATCGGTGTGATCGTACCGAAAGAATTCATAGCAAACGCTTCGAACGTGTTGTTTTGGATATCTTTGGGCAAGGCATACAATGCCGGATTCGCATCATAGGCAGTTTTGAGAATATAATAAAAGGAAATTGTGAGGTTGTCATCCCAGTCGCCAGCCTTCCAATCAACCGTTATTGTGTCTGCGGTGACCACATCTGACGAATCAATATTTCCAGAGTCAGCTTTATTTGGGTTGATTGTTACCGGCGCGTCATAGAAAAAGGGACTGTGCCTGACCGTAACACGACCAACGGAAATAGTTAAGTACTGGTAGGATGAACCATTCCCATCGTCCGCAATTGCGTAAACATAATAATCTCCTTCCGGTGCCGGACTATCTCCAAGTAACCCAAATCCAGTTGTCAGATCCCAACCGACGCTGTTTACAGCTGCAGGATCCAAATCAGCTTGAACAAGTACAGCCCTTTTTGTATCGTCTATTTCAGATACCGCAGCAAACAATTGAGCAACTAATGCGAACGGAGCCTGAGACACATAAATGTCCAGGTCTTCATTGTTGTTTCTTCTGTCCCAATCTGTCCAAGTCACAGTATGAGATCGATGATCTGATGAAATAATATTGGAGTCGGTACTTGCCGTATCAACTACGATATCGGTAATTGGCGGATCAGTAAACTCAAGAGATTTGAGTTTAATCTTCTTGCTAACGGAAGTATATGCTGTACCACCCACGTAGTACAGTGCGTAGATGTAATAATCTGTTCCGGTTGAGGTCGCTAACGCCGATGTGTTCCAAATATACGAATCCGTGTCTTTAGCGTTTAGCGTATCAGTAATACGAGTGGTGAGACTATTGTTGGAAACATCTGCGAAATCAACATAAGTGCCAACAGGTGAATATCGAAGTTCAATCTGAGCATCTTCACCTTTATCTGTCCAGTTGAGGATAATTGAAGTAAAAGCTTGATCTTGGCCCGAAGTAGGCAAATCATCTGCAGGGTCTCCAAAATCTGCTGTTGTCTGAAACGCAATTAAACTTACATTCAGCTTATTATCTGAAACAATAATGTACTCATTTTCGTCTTTGTTCTGCGGATCCATGTAGACATAGTAGTAATTCCTCGGTGAATCGACCAATTTCGGAGCATCCGAACTATTCCAGTACGCTGTATTTTTCCCCAGAGTCATTCCTTCTGAACTATTGAAGTATACATGTGGGCTGGCAAGCCCAGTCCGAGCCTGGATCCCACTGTTCATATCCGCATAGAGTTTATAGTATTGTCCATCGTTTGAAATTGCGGTAGTGACAAACGCATCAAAGGCGGAAGCGCCTTGATCAACAGGCGAAGCAAATTTCCCTGCTGGCCAGCCTACATTTCCCGTTGCGTTGACAACGCCGTCGCCCGGAAGGAAATCGACGGCCCCCAGTAAACCGGATCCATACTGACAATCCCGGATAGCAACCCACTCAAAGTCGAGGGCGGCACCAAAATTATTTTTGAGTTCGAATGGTGTTCCAACAGTACTTGAAGCAAAGAGCAAACGATCATCAGTCTGACCTGACAGTTGGAACGTCCCACTATTATCAAAAATCTTACCTCCACCAATTGTAATTCTACCGGTACTGGTCATTGATGCTGAAGCACCAGGAAAAATTGTCAGATTCCCTCCAATTGACAATTCGTCTCCCATAGCCACAGTAGCGATACCCGTATTGGCAAAGCTAAGAGGTCCATTAATTACTGCATGTTCCACGTCAATCGCTTGGTCGACGGTTCCACCGATTTGCAAACCGAATTCTGCCCCAGAAGAAATCGTGAATGTTGTCGAAGTTACACCTTCCTCTTTAAGATCACCCATTATCCACACATCAGTTACATTATCAATTACTGGATT
>PVBE011383965.1_pt1 | contig 17311 bp, 13 predicted proteins | sample 1631181 | NCBI WGS metagenome assembly PVBE01 (sample SAMN08397723, study PRJNA350692) | Marine metagenome, whole genome shotgun sequencing project. | isolation source: water | place: Pacific Ocean | collected 2012-04 | reverse complement strand
GCAGCTCTGGAACCCCCTCTGGAACGGACACGTCCGGAGTCACGTCCGGAGTCACGTCCGGTGGGGGAGTATCTTCTGTGGGTCCACAGCCAGCAAGCACAGCCAGCAAGCCCCCAAGAAGCGCGAGTTCCCTTACAACAATCACCTTGTTACTCCAGTGTCGTGAAGCCCACTTGGGCGCCTGTTTATACGTTGAAGAGGTAGTTCACGACGTCCCCGTCCTGAACGACGTACTCCTTGCCCTCGCGACGGATCAGGCCCTTGGCCTTCAGTGCCGCTTCGCTGCCGTGCTCGAGCAGATCCGGCAGGCAGTAGATCTCCGCCCGGATGAAGCCTCGCTCGATGTCGCTGTGCACCTTTCCGGCCGCCTTCTTGGCCACGCTTCCGCGCGGGATGGGCCAGGCTCGGCACTCGTCGGGGCCCGCGGTGAGGAAGCTGATGAGGTCCAGCAGGCCAAAGGCCGCCTTGATGAAGGCGTTGCGCGCCGGCTCCGACATGCCCAACTCTTCGAGGAACATGGTCTGGTCGTCCTCGTCCATGGTGGCGATCTCCGCCTCCAGAGCACCGCAGATGCCCAGGCTGAGGCCCTTCGACCCGGCCTCGTTCAACGCCCGCAGCGGGCTGTCCTCCCAGTCGTCCTCGCTCAGGTTGTAGAGGGTGATGACCGGGGTCAGGCTCAAGAGCTGGATGCCGGTCATGGTCTCCAGCTGAGCGTCGCTCAAGCCCAAGGTGCGGAGGGGCTCGCCGTTCTCCAGGTGCTCCACGCAGCGAGCGTTGACCTCCACCTCGGCCCCCTTGCGGTTCTCCTTTCCGAAGCGCTCACCCCGCTTTTCCAGGATGGCCAGGTCCAGCAGGACGAGCTCGTCCCCGAAGCGACTGTTGTCCCGCTCCACGTCCGCGGACTCCGAGAGCATGGGGTTCTCGAAGGCCCGCACGACGTGCACCAGCACGTCGGCGTTGCGCATGTGCTGCAGCACCGCCGGGGGAAAAGCTCCGGCGCTCCGCCCAGGCTGACCGCCCACGTCCACGAAGGTGATCTCGGCGTAGACCTTGCGCTTGGGGCTGAAGATCCCAGCCAGGGTGTCGACGCGCTCATCGGGAACCTTGATGTTCCCGTAGGCCACGCCCCCCCGGCTGCTGCTGCCACCGGGCGCAAGGGCGCAGAAAACGGTGCTCTTCCCGGAACCCGGATAGCCGCAAATGCCGACGCGCATAATCTCTCCTGAAGCGCCGGCCCGATAACCGCGTGCTACACCCGCGACATGCTGCTGTGGTTCATCGGGTGTGACTTGTTGTGGGATTCCGAGCCCGCCGCACCGCCTCCACCCCTCGCGACAGCCGACCGTTTGCCTTCGGTACCCGAGGAACAGGGCTTGCCCTCCGCCAGCGCAAAGGCACGGCCGCCCTGGTATCCGGGAACCGCCTACGCTCCCCAGGCCGAGGAATCGGTGCGCTTGTCCGCGGTTCCAGCGACCGGCGAGGTCGAGGGCCTGGTCACCTGTGGAATCGAAGCCGACTACCAGGATCCGCGAGGCCTCTTTGGCCAGTTCAGCGCACCGGACCTGACCACCGAGCTCACCCTGGGCGACGCGAGCGTCAAGGCGCACGGCCCCGACGACAGCCGAGCCATGCGGGTCAGCGCAGCACTGGTCCGTCTCGCTCCGGGCGATCCCATCCAGGTCACGATCTTCGACCGCGATGTCTTCAAGACCGACCAGGTCGAGGTCTTGAATGGCTCCTACGAGGGCAGCTTCCCCTTCGAACTGAAGGGAAGCACCAGCAGCGCAAGCTGCGAGATCGTGCCCCGAGAGAAGGTGGAAGCGCTGGTGGGTCCACTCATCGACGAGGCCCACGCGGGCATCCAGCTGTGGCAGGTCTCCCTGAAGCCCGATCTCCAGCTTCGCCAGCTCGCCGGCCCGGAAGGGCGTCCCCGGGATGCGCTGGTGGAGAGCGCCGCGCTCGTCGGTTGGCAGGACGAGCGCATCCAGCACCTGCTCAACGAACACGACAAGCTGGTCAGCGCCTACAAGGAGGCCCTCACCGGGGAGCTCGCCGCTGCCGCGCAGGATTCCATCCAGTTCGAGGGCCTCACCCTCAGCGAGGGACAGCTGCTGTGCGGGCGGGATGGCCAGGCCTACAGCACGATCGGCGGTGCCTGTGCCGTTGTGCTCACCGTCGACGGCCAGGGTCAGCTGAACTGGCCCCTGGAGGGCTTGAGCCTGGTCTGGAGCTACGGCGTGGAGGGGCTCGAGATCAGCGGCCTGGGGCAAGGCGAAGACTACGTCTCCAGCCCAACCATCCCCGTAGCGGGGCCCACCACCGCGGTCTTCACGACCCTCTTCCCCACGGATCCCGAGGGGCCGACCTACCTTCGCTCCGGCAGCCCGGGCAGCTACCAGTACCTTCTGCTCACAGAGTCTTGAGCGAGAGGGGCTTCTTGTAGACGGCGCTGACGTAGGGACCGTTCAGGTAATCCTCGGGGTCCAGGGCGCTCTGCAGAAGGGGACCGGACTGATCCTCGGTGAGCAGGATGCGCGCGCACTCGGCCAGACCCGCGGCGGTGGTGGACTGGATGGCCCGCAGCACCTGGCCGCCAAAGGTCGCCGGCCAGACCTTGTAGGCCTCGTCGAAGCGATGGCGACCGCCGCGTCGGTCACGCCCTTCCACCGCGGCGTAGATGACGACGGTGTCGTCGCTCACGCTGGGAATCGCGGACTGCATCCGCTCCTCCAGCTGCTGGATCCGGTCCGGCACATCACCGATGGCCTCCAGCTGCCGCTTTACCCAGGACCAGTGCCCCGGGTAACGCAGGGTCTTGTAGTCGAGGTGACGCACCTTTCCGGCCAGCACGTCGGGAAGATCCGCGGCCCCACCGCTGGTGGTGGCCTCCTCGTAGGCGATGCCGTCGATGAGCAGGGTCCGGATCTCGGCCAGCGAGGGCACCGTCGTCGGCTGGTAGTCCCGGACCACGATGGCGTCCTTGACGTACTCGGTGGCGACACCGATGGGGCTCCATGTGAAGCCGTAGAAGTGCGGTCCTTCGGCGTTGCGGGTCAGCGCACCCACCCGCATCTTCATGCTGTCGACCTTCACGACATCGAAGCGCTTGCAGAAGCGCTGGTAGCGCTGCATTCCGAGCACGTTCACAAAGCCCGGCGCCAGTCCACACTGCAGCGCGAAACCGGTGTCCGCGTCCCGGGCCATGTCGAGGATCTGCCGCGTCTCAGCGACGTACTCGGTGAGGTTCGCGTAGTGGCAGCGGTGCTGCATGCACCAGCGCGCCACCCGAGGCGCCTGGCCGCCGGGCAGGCAGTCCAGCACCAGGTCGGCCCAGTCCAGCGCGCGCTCCAGATCCGGAGAGCTCCCCTCCAGCGGAAGCACCAGGGTGTCGATGGAGCCGGTGCCGCCGTTGTCGACGAAGGCTGCCGCGCTGGTGGTCTGTTCGGCGTAGGCATCGCCCAGGACGATGTCGACGTCGAGCTCACCGAGCTCGCGAAGCAGGAGCCCGACAGCACGGCCGATGCCCCCGCTGCCAGCGATGAGGATGCGCTTGTTCATGAGTCCTCCGCGACTGGAGGCGCTGATACCGCTGTCCGGTGCTTCAGTCCAGTCCTGGACCGTGACGGTCTTTCGACACCGGATCCAGCTCACCATCCACCATACAGCCCGCGTCGAGCCAGTCCTCGCTCCGACCGCTGTGCCCGTCCTCCCAGTCCCAGCTCAGGTGCATGTGGTGCTGATGGAAGGGCCAGCCGCTTCCATAGGCCGTGACGTTCCGAAGCCGGTTCACGTCGGAGCTCTGGATCAGGCCTTCCTGGCGCAGTTCGGTCGCGGCCGAGAAGACCGCCGACGCGATCTTCGGGTCCACTCCGATCACGCGCACATTGGGGTTGCTCGCCAGGGTGGCCATGAAGAAGGCCGTCCGGTGAGCATCGAGATCCGTGGGATCGCCCGTGCAGAAGTAGCCGTCGTTGGGGCAGACCGAGCGCCCCAGGTTGTCCGAGCCGTTCTGGTAGTAGGCGATGTCGACGTCGTTGCCGTAGACGTGGGTGCCTTCGGGATGGCGAAGACTGTCCTCCATCCGGCCCGGGGTGTCCCCGTCGGACTGGCTCATGTCCAGCAGGCCGAGAGGCCGGGTGTCGTCATAGGTCGCCTTCGTCTCCTCGGCGGCCCAGCGCACCAGGTAGCTGACTTCCCGGCGGAGGTTGCTGTAGTGCGCCTGGTGGCTCACGACGTAGCCCTCGGTGGTCTCGTTGGCCTGGGGGAACTGCATGATGCGGTTGCAGGGACCGCCTTCGCTCACGTCGTCGTAGGCCTCGTCACAGTCCAGGAGATCCTCGTAGTCGCTGACCTGAAAGACCAGCTCGTAGTCGTCCTCGGCGCCGCGGAAGCCGTCCACCACCACCCACTTCAGGATGGGCTCCTCACCGCCCGTGTTGTGCCAGGCCAGGCGCTCGTAGGGTTGCTCGGTCGCGCTGTAGAAGACCACGTCGAAGTCGCTCTCGTCCTCGTCCTCGACGAGGTCCAGGCGCTTGTGGACCTCATCGTTGCCGTCCACCTCCCAGAGGTCCAGGTCGGTGCCGCCCTTGCCGCTGCCGTCCATCTCCACCGCCAGGCTGACCCAACTGTTTGGCGGAATGGCGAGGACGTACACGTCCAGGTCACCCTCGCAGAGCTCCGCACCGACCCGTTCGCCGTCCTCGGGCCAGAGGCCGGAAGCCGACTCGACGGTCTCGTTCAGCGCCTCGTCGCAGTCATCGACAAAGTCGGGAAGCTGCAAGCCAGTGTCCTCGTCGGCCTGACGATGACGGTGATCATCAGCGGGAGCACACGCCAGCGAAAACATCAGGAACATCCAGTCCTCCGGTCGGGCCGCGGTTCTTAAGCGATGCTTCGATCCGGGGCCACTTTGCATTTTCCTGACACTCCTGACGGGTATACAGCGCGTATACCTCCCTCACCAACAAGTGAGTCTCTCCATGCTGAAACCGCACGCCTCCGTCCTCCTGATTTACGGCCTGCTCGTCGCCTGCGCTCCAGAAACCACCGCACCGGAGCCGGTGGATCGACCGGACTGGCAGGACACGGGAAGGCAGCCGCAGGACACGGGGACCCAGGGAGAGGACACCGACACGCAGCAGGAGGACAAGTCCTTCCTCGAGTCGGGGACGTGGGTGACCACCGACGAGTACCTTCCCATGGACGGATGCGAGATGGCCGACTGGGTCACCGAAGGGCCCGGCGGCGAGATCGAAGTGGTCCAGACCGGGGACACCCGCTTCACAATCACGCACTCCCGCGGGACGGAGACCTGCACCATCGCCGGGGACAAGAGCTTCTCCTGTGAGCCCTACGAGCGCCTCGATACGACGCCTCAGGATGAGTACAGCCTGGACGCCGTGCTGGTCATGACGCTCACCAGCTCGGGTTCACTCCCCTCCGCCGACAAGCTGCTCTGGGACACGGCGATCAACGTCGACTGCAACGGAAATGCCTGTTGGGCCGTGTCTCTGGCTACGAGCTCCTTCCCGTGCAGCATGAAGGTGCACGTGGACGCGAAGCCGCGCTAGGCCTTCGGCAGCGGGCTTCAGGCCCTCAGAAGTCCCAGCGACGGTGCTCCATCTGCTCCGCGCTGGTCTTGCAGTCGATGCACTGCGTCGCGACCGGTCGCGCCAGGAGGCGCTTGTAGCCGATGGCTTCTCCGCAGGTGTCGCAGGCGCCGTACTCGCCGTCGTCGATGCGCTCCAGCACCTTCCGAATCTTCTTGAGCATGTTGCGGCTGCGGTCGGCCATGCGCAGCTCGAAGCCGCGATCGGACTCGTTGGCGGCCTGATCCACCGGGTCACCGTCGGTACCCTTGACCTGGGTCAGGTGCTGGACCGTGTCACGACTGGCGGACAGGATCGCCTGTCCCTGCTCGGTCAGAGTGCTTCGCAGGTGCAGGACCTGCTCTTCGCTCAGGTACTCATCAGAAGGAGGCGCGGTATCTGGGGCAGTGCTCATTATGGCTCCAGGAACTGGCGCGAAAGGTACGCGCGGGATGGCGCGGAGTCAACGGATCGGTGGTGACAAGCCCGATTATAGTCCTATAGCCGCTGCCGGAGAAGGCCTAGCTTCTCAGCTCGGCCACCCTATAGACTCCATCGCGGAGGCCTCCTTCGGCGCAAAACGCTCCCTGGGGCCAATCTGTCGGGTGGCACACATCTTGCGAATCCGCCCCGAGCCTGGACACGCAGCATCCCGATCATGGGTTAGTTGACGGCCCTTCATAGAAGAGGTCCCCATGCGTCTCGTGTCTCTACTCACCATCAGCCTGGCCACCTTTGCCGTCGCGTGCGGCGAAAAGGAGACCACCGACGACAGCTCAACCGATGACAGCGGCATCGAGGGCGACACCGACACCGACACGGACACGGACACAGACTCCGATTCCGACACCGACACCGACACCGACACCGACATCACCGAGGTGTACAAGGTGCAGACTGGCGTCTACACCCACGGCAACGGCGTGGACGTCTTTGGCGATGTCGTCACCATCGATGGTGTCGTGGCCGGTTCCGAGGCCAACTACGGCTTCTTCGTGGTGGACGGCAAGAGCGGTCCCTACCATGGCGTCTTCGTCTACGTCGGCAGCAGCATCGACGCGGGCGTCATCGAGGGCGACAGCGTCACGATCACCGGAACGGTCGAGGAATACCAGGGGAGCGGCAGCAGCAACACCATCACCGAGGTGGCCGTCTCCGATGCCGCCGACATCACCATCAACGGAAGCGGCAACGACCTGCCCGCTCCGAACGTCGTGACCACCGCCGAGATCACGGATTCGACCAACGGCGAGCCCTGGGAGGCCTGTCTGGTCCAGGTTGAGAACGTGACGGTCAGCGCAGTCGGACTGAGCGGAAACGAGTACAGCATCGACGACGGGGCCAAGGTCGACGACATGCTGTGGGACAGCGGTCTGATCTACGTGGGTGACACCATGACCTCGCTCACCGGCTTGCTCTACTACAGCTCCGATTCCTTCAAGCTGGAGCCCCGCTACGAATCGGACATCCAGGGCTACGTCAGCGTCGGATGTGGCGCCGACAAGTGCGTCGATGACCTGGTCGCGGGCGATGTCATCGTCACGGAGGTCATGTACGACGTGCAGACCGGAGACGACAAGGCCGAGGACCACTGCGAGTGGATCGAGGTCTACAACACCACCAACGGCTCCGTGAACCTGTACAGCCTGACCGTGGGCGACGACGACAGCTCGAGTACCTGGGGCAGCGTCGCTGGCAACGTCATCGTGAAGGCTCAGAGCTACGCGGTGCTGAACAAGTCCAACGAGGCCGACCGCGCGGCTCACTGTCCGGAGCTCGACCTGGCCTTCACGCCCGATGGCTACTACGGCAAGGGACCGAACCTCTCCAACACCGGCGACCCCGTCCAGCTGGTGACCCCGAGCGGCACCGTCGTGGACGAGATCCCCGACAGCGGCAACGCCGACTGCTGGAGCTACGGTGGGACCCTGGACGACAAGGGCAACGACAACAGCGGCGACTGGTGCCAGGCCAGCGACGAGCTCGCGAAGAACGCGGACGGCGACACCGACTACGGTACGCCCGGCAGCGACAACCCCGAGTGCAAGTAGCCCGCAGCGCGGGCCCTTCCTGTGGCCGCCACCCGGGTGGTGGCCACACGCTGACCATCGGAGCCTCACGTCGTTAAGCTGCGACGGTGGCAAAGAAGAAGCGGCGGTCAAAGAAGCGCAAGACGGCAGCACGGCCAGTGCCTGCCGCGCGATCGGCTGAGGCTGAGGCTGCGCCCTCGGCTCCCGCCCGAGGCCCAAGCCCCGAGACCCGGACAGGGCCAACGAACCGCCTCAAGTGGGGGGCCTTGGCGCTCTTCCTGTTCGCTGTGGTGCTCTACGTCGACAGCACCACCTTCGGCTACGCGCTGGACGACAACGCGGTCATCAACAGCAACCGTTGGGTACAACAGGGGCTCCGAGGCGTTGTCCCGCTGCTGAAGACCCACTTCTTCGAGGGCTACTTCAGCGCCTTCGCCACCTACTACCGACCTCTGTCGATGATCACCTTCGCGGTCGAGTTCGAGTTCTTCGGCTTCGATCCAAGGGTCAGCCACACGATCAACGTCATCCTCTACGGGATCAGCTCCCTGGTGGTGCTGCGCCTCGCGTGGGAGTTGTTGAGGGACGAGATCGCGGCCATCGGCGCCTCTTTTCTCTGGGTGGCCAGCCCGCTGCACGTCGAGGTCGCCGCGAACATCAAGAGCCGGGACGAGATCCTGGCCTTTCTCTTCAACGCGCTCTTCCTGCTCTTTGCCCTGCGCTTCGTCCGCACCCGGGACCGCCGACTGGCCGCCTGGTGTGCGGTCTGCTTCGGTCTCGCGCTCTTCACGAAGGAGAGCGCGCTCACCTTCCTGGCGGTGCTCCCCCTCACCCTCTTCAGCTTCACGGACCAGCCGCCAAAGCGGATCGCCCTCACCAGCCTGCTCGTGTTGCCCGGAATGCTGGTCTACTTCCTGACGCGAAAGCACGCGACGGGACACTGGCTGGCCGTGCAGAACCTGGAGCAGGAGGCCGTGGGCAACAACCTGCTGCTGGGGGCGGACAGCACGGCGGAACAGCTGGCGACCTGCATGAAGTTCGTCCTCATCTACCTGAGGATGCTGATCTGGCCAGACCCGCTGTCCTGGGACTACAGCATCGGGCAGGTGACCCTCATCACCTGGTCCAGCCCCGTGGCCTGGCTGGGCCTCGCGGCGCTGCTCAGCCTGGGCGGGCTGCTGCTGTGGAGGCTGCGACGCGGCGACGTGGCTGGCTGGTGCCTGGGCTTTGCGGCCATCACCTACGTCATCCCCTCCAACCTGGTCGTGAAGGTTGTCGGAGGCACCCTCGCAGAGCGCTACCTCTACCCCCTCACCTTCGGCTTCTGCCTGCTCGTGGCCTGGGGCGTCCTGCGCCTGCTGCGTGACCGCCAGCGCATCGCGATCGGCCTGCTCGCCGCCCTGACGCTGGCCTGGACCGCCCGCTCCTGGGTTCGCATCCCCGCCTGGTTCAACAACGACACCCTGGTGCTGTCCAACGCGGACCTGGCGGACGGGAACCCCCGCATGGTCGGGAGCTACGGTTCCTGGCTCAACGGCACGATGCTCATTGCGGTCAAGGACGAGCCCGACAAGGTGTCCGGCCTGGATCGCAAGTCCCGCACCTTCTTCGAGCGTCAACTGACGCTGGTCGAGGCCGACCCTCACCAGTACCAATACGTGGAGGTCCCCGCCCACTGGGGCCTGGCGATAAACGCCTGGCACCAGAAGCTCTACGACGAGGTCCTCGTGCACCTGCGCGTCGTCGTGGAGAGAGAGCCCGCCCACGCAAGCGCCTGGTGGCACATCGGCTTTGCCGAGTACGAGCAGGGCAACTGGGATGCATCGGTCGAGGCCTACGAGACCGCCGTGGCCAACCGCATGAAGACCGCGGTCGTGCCCGGCGACAACGTGCTGCTCCAGGACTACTACCTGAACCTGTGCCTGGCCCAGGACAAGGCCGAGCACCTCCAGGCGGCGCTGGGTTCCTGCGACGAGGCCATCCACTGGCAGCAGAGCTACGCCAAGGCCCACGCGATGCGGGGCAACGTCCTGCTGAAGCTGGGGCGCGAGGCCGAGGCGAGCGAGTCCCTGGAGCGGTCCTTCGAGCTGGATCCCTCCCTTCGGCCAGAATGAGCGCGCCGAAGCCCCTCCTCGACAGCGCATGGGCCTGGCTGAAGCTACGGCCGGGCTACCTGCTCGCCCTCGTCGCAGTGCTCCTCTACAGCCAGACGATCGGCTTCGACTACGCCCTGGACGACCTGGCCGTGGTGACGGAGAACCGCTTCGTCAAGCAGGGCATCGCCGGGATGGGCGAGGTCCTCTCCACCTCCTACTGGAAGGGCTTCAGCGACAACGCGCCGGCCTATTACCGCCCGCTCTCGCTCCTCAGCTTCTGCCTGGAGGTGGAACTGACCGGGGGGCAGCCCTGGCTCCCTCACGCCGTCAACGTGCTGCTCTACGGCCTCACAGCGCTCCTCGCGCACCTCTTCCTGCGCCGCATCGTCAGTCCACCGTTGGCCTTCGCGGCCACCCTGCTGTGGCTCGTCCATCCCACCCACGTCGAGGTGGTCGCCAACGTGAAGAGCCGCGATGAGCTGCTCGGCTTCCTGCTGGGCCTGGGCATGCTGATCGCGGGCATGAGCGGCCGGCTGGTCACCTGTGGCGTGCTGATGCTGCTCGCGATGATGGCCAAGGAGAGCAGCCTCACCCTGCTCGCGGTCCTGCCCGCCGCCCTCTACTGGGCGACCGACGCTTCACCCTCGACCATCGTGGGCCGCACACTGGCCCCCGCCGCGGGGGCGCTGACCTGGTGGATCTGCCGCTGGTCCGCTCTGGGGACGCCGATCATCGAGCACCCCGACAACATCTGGCACATCACCCAGAACGCCCTGGTGGGCAGCTCCTCGCTCTCGGAGCACATCGGCAGCGTGCTGGCCATGGGAAGCCGCTACGCCGGGCTGCTGCTCGCCCCCATCACCCTGAGCTTCGACTACAGCATCGGCCAGGTGCCCCTGGTGGGACTGACGCACCCCCTCGCCCTGTTGGGGGCGGCGTTGTTCGCGGGGTGGATGGTGCTCCTGGCCTGCAACCTGCGGCGGGATCGCCCCGTCGGTTTCGCGCTCTTCGCGGGGCTGGCGACCTTCAGCATCGCCAGCAACGCGGTGGTCCTGGTGATGGGCTCCACCATGGGGGAGCGCTACCTCTACGTACCCAGCCTCTTCGCCTGTCTCCTGGTGGTCATCCCCCTGGGGCGGCTGCACCGTGGCCCGATGCTGGAGAGCACGAACTGGCGCTTTCTCGTCCCCGTCCTGGTCCTGAGCTTGCTGGGGACAGGCCGCAGCCTCGCGCGGATCCCCGACTGGCAGGACAACAGCACCCTCATCGAAGCAGACATGGCCGAGAACCCGGGCAACCCACGCATCGCTGGCCACTACGCCATCGTGCGGATCGCGGACAAGAAGCCCATCGCTGGGACGGTGGACCAGCTCAACCGCTCACTGGACCTGCACAGCTATGAGCCCGGGCGCTACCACTGGGTGGGGGTCCACGCGAACACCGCTCTCGGCGATGTCTACCGGCAGTCTGGACGCCTGGACGAGGCCCTGCATCACTACGAGGCCGCCGTGGCGCTGGAGCCCGCGCAGTTCCAGGCCTGGTTCAACATCGGCTGGATCCTGTACGAGCTGGGCCAGCCGAGGGAGAGCGCCACCGCCTACGGAACCGGGCTGCGCTTCAAGGCCGACCATCCCCTGCGAGACGCCGACCCCACGCGTTGGCACTTGTGGTGGCTGAACACCTGCATCAGCGCACGGGATGCCGGTGCCTTCGAGATGGCCTTGGAGACCTGCGAGCGCGCCATCGACGCCAAGCCGATGTGGGGTCAGGCCTGGGGCGGACTGGGACTGGTCTACCAGGCCCTGGGCGAGCATGATCGCGCGGCGGAGCACTTCGCGAAAGCCCGACAACTCGACCCTTCGCTGTAGCCTTCGAAGGTGACCGGCTACGACGCCATCGTCGGCCTCGCTCGCTTCGTCGTTCGGCGATGGTTTCGACGGATCGAGGTCACCGGGCTGGAGCACGTGCCCGCCGACGGCGGAGGAATCCTGGTCTCCTGGCACCCCAACGGGATGGTGGACCCCGGGCTGATCCTCACCCACTTCCCACGAAAGGTGGTGTTCGGAGCGCGCGACGGACTCTTCCGGTTCCCCGTCCTGGGGTGGATGATGCGCGTCGCCGGGACCGTGCCAATCTACCGCGCGGTGGACGCGGAGAAGCTGCCCCTGGAGCAACGGCGAGCGGCCAACGCGAAGAGCTTGGACGGCCTGGCCCTGGAGGTCGCTCGAGGGCACTACTCCTGCCTGTTTCCAGAGGGGGACAGCCACGACATGCCCACCCTGCTGCAGCTCAAGACGGGGGCGGCTCGCTTCTACTACCGAGCGCGACAGCTGCAGAACGAGGACGAGAAGCCTCCCGTCATCATCCCGGTGGGCCTGCACTACGACAGCAAGCGCAGCTTCCGGAGCAGCGCCCTGGTCGCCTTCCATGCACCGCTGGAGCTCCCGGAGGATCTCGATGTCGAGGTCAGCGAGGAGCAGGCTCTCTCGGAGGAGCACCGCGACCGCTGCCGCATGCTCACCAGCGAGATCGAGCGAACCCTGAAGGAGGTCGTCCGCGCCACCGAGAGCTGGGAGCTGCACTACCTGATGAACCGCGCCCGCAACCTGGTGCGCGCAGAGCGAGCACACCAGGCGGGAGCCACCCTCACCCGCCCGCAGATGACCGAGCGGATCCTGGGTTTCAGCCGCATCTGGGTGGGCTACCACCAGCGCCTGGAGAGCCACCCCGACGAGGTCGCCATGCTCCGAGAGCGCATCTTCGAGTACGACTCGGACATGCGGGCGCTCGGCCTGGAAGACCACGAACTGGACCGTGACCCTCGACTGGCCAGCCCCATGTTGATCGCCATCCTGGCTGGCCAGGTCATCCTGGTCTTCCTGCTGCTCCCTCCCCTGCTCCTGGTCGGCTACCTGGTCAACGCTCCCGCCGTCCTGGCCCTCTGGGCAGCCAGCAAGATCTTCTCCCGAAAGAAGAAGGACGAAGCGACCATCAAGGTCCTCCTGGGCGCGATCCTGCTTCCCGTGTCCTGGCTGCTGGCCGGAACCCTGGCCTGGTGGGGCCACGAACAGCTCCATCTCCTCTTCCCCACCATTCCGGAGACCCCCTGGCTCGCTTCGCTCACAACCCTCGTTCTGGGCATCACCGGCGGCATGGTCGCACTCCGCTACATGCGCCTTGCAGGCGAGACCACGCGGGCCGTCCGGGTGCGTCTGACCCGCTCCCGACGCCGCATCGCCCTGGACCGCCTCCGCAGGGAGCGCTCCCTGATCTACTCGGTCATCATGGGGCTCATCGACGGGCTGGACCTGCCCGGCCACGTGACGGAAGAAGGCCAGGTGGTGCTCAAGAATCCCGCCGAGAGCACGGACTGAGGCACCTCTTGTGTCGGATCTGCACAACGGATGACCAATCTGCCGCACGGTTTGTGCAGTGCTGCATTGCGGGCCGGATGGGTAGCGGGCATGCTTGACTGATGGTGCTCTGGTTCATCACGGCCTGCTACATGGTCACTCCCGATGGAGGGCAGCAGGGGGAAGACATGGACGACACCGGCCTGGCCGGCACCGACGACACGTCCTTGGCGCTGGATACCGGGGACTCACTGCTCGACAGCGACGGGGTGGACACCCGGCTCGGAGGCATCCGCCTGTCGGTCGACGACGACCGGGACGGACTCGAAGACCGGAACTGCAGCGGCGAGATCGTACTGAACGAGGAGGGCTCCGGCACGGCGGAGTGCGTCTTCGAGAGCGAGGGTGATCCCGAAGTCTGGGACCTGGTCCTGGTGGGTTCGTGGGAGGGCGACACCCTGAGGGGGATCATCGAAGCTCCCGCAACCAAGCCCATCGGCACCTACGAAGCCACCAACGTGGGCGAGGCCCTCATTGGAACACTCCAGGGTGAGGACACAGCATCCGGCGGGCCACCCTTCACCGGCCTGTTCTGGGCGATGGAGCAGTAGAGCTCGCTAGCGGCGAACGCAGATCCCGCTGCCCTCGAGATCCTTGATGGCCTCCTCGCTGAGACCTGCGCATCCATCCAGGTCGACGAACTGCAGGCCTGGCATGTCCGCCAGGTAGATCAGGCCCTCGTCGGTGATCCGCGTGGTGCAGAGCGAGAGCCGACGAAGTCGGTGTCCGGTGAGGATCTCCAGCGCCTGGTCCGTGATCTGGGTGCACCAGGTCAGGTCCAGCTCGGCCAGGAGTGGCAGCCGCCAGAGCTGCTCCAGGTCCTCGTCGGTCACCGCCGTCTGGCTCAGGTCCAGGGTTGCGAGGCGTGGCAGGCGGGCCACGTGTTCGAGACCCACCGCGCCCAGACGATCCCAGGTGCTCAGGTCCAGACGCTCCAGCTCCTGCAGCGCTTCCAGGGAAGCCAGCGAGCCTTCGTCGCAGTCCGGGCATCCGTCGATCCGCAGTTCACGGAGCCGAGGCAGCTCGGAGAGCAGCGAGAGCGCGGCGGTGCCCAGCTGAAAGCAGCGGCTCAGGTGCAGAGCGCTCAGCTCCGGGAGCCGCGTCAGAGAGGCCAGGCCCTGACCGGTGATGGAGGCTCCGCACAGCTCGATCCGACGCAGGCCCTTCAGCTCGGACAGAGCGTCAGCGGCGCGGTCGTCGACGCGCACATCCCACAGCGCCAGGGAGCGCAGCTGCGGCAAGCGGCTCAGGGCGCCCAGTCCCGGAGGCGTCACGCGAAGAAGACCCGACAGATCCAACTCCTCCAGGCCCTCCAGGCTGCACAGAGCGGCCATGCCCTCGTCCGTCAGCTTGTCCGCGTTGCACGCACGCAGGCGGGCGAGATCGGGATGTTCTTCGGCGATCCGCCGCGCGCCCTCATCGGTGAGTCCGATGCAGCTGAGCGAACCCTCGCTTCGGGACTGCACAGAGTCCTCCAGCACCGCAGCGCTTGGCCACGGTTCACCATGAACGACCATTCCGCTCTCTCCTTTCCTATAGATGCACGGTGACGGTGACGGCAGTGGGGACGACGAAGCGCGTGGCCCCACCCCCCTGAGCGCGATCCAAGAGCTTGAATCCGTTGAGCCCCGCCTTGACCAGGTCCTCGCGAGCGCGCTTGAGCAAGACGTTCACGTGCTCACGACCCTTCTGGCGGTTTCGGGGCCAGACTCCCCGACAGACCGCGTCGTCGGGAATGAAGTCCCCTGCTGAAAAATCGCCCGAAGGCGACAACAGCGTCGCGAGCAGGGCGAAGCGTCGCTCCGGCATGTAGCAGGCGACCTGCTCGGCGTTGCTGTAGGCGACCACCAGCCGGCCACCGGTGGGGAGGAAGTGCAGACGCAGCTCCGCCATCTCCGGCGCCCTGTCCGGCACGATCGTGACCCGCTGGCCATCCTCGGACAGCAGCAGCATGCGGAAGGTCTCCTCCGCGACCGTCATCGTGTCCCCGGGGAAGACCTGTTCCATCTCCTCGGCCACCTCGCAGAAGATGCTCCCCTGCGCGCGTCGCAGCAGCAGTTCTCCCGAACCCGCCCCGCTCACCTGCAGGTGATCCTCGGGACCCCCACCGATCGAAAAGGGGAAGCCCGTCACACCGAAGCGACTCCCGTCCGCTCGCTCGATCACCCACCGCATCGGGCCCTTGCCGGCCTTCTCGATGATGACTCGTAGGGACACCTTCCCCGGCAGAGCGAGCTCGTCACCGTGGCTCAAGCTCACGGTACCCGAGGCGAGATCACCGTTCACCTTGCTGGGGTTTCGCCCGAGCTGAAGCAGTTCGAGACCGCCGGGGCCAAGGCGTACCAGCGCGTGATGGCGACTGACGCGGCTGTCTTCCAGAACCAGGTCGCAGTCACCGAGACGCCCGATCAACAGGCCACCCGGACCGACCCTTCGCCGCACGCCTCCCTGCTCGAGCCAGCATCGCATCTCGCCTCCTCGCCTCCAAGCGACGCGATCATAGCCCCCAGGGACATGAACTCGGGTCCTCCTGAGCGCTTCCAGAAGCACGATGCTTTCTCCAACGAGTGTGCTGGGGGGCCCGAAGGCCCCGTGCGCCCCAGGGAGGGTGACGCAACAACCAGCAGAATGAACATCGGGTTGAGGAGTCCCATCCGCGATGTCACCCCGGTGTCGGCCGCGGTAGCCTGGGGGCATGTGCACCCTTTCCCTCCTGGCCGGAATGGCCCTCGCAGCGGACCTGTCCGTCGATGCCACGACCGTCACCCTGGACGGCACGCAGAGCTACGACAACATCGAGGTGATCAACGGGGGGCAGATCATCGTCACGGACTACACCGGCAGCGGCACGACGGGCACGCTGGTGCTCCAGGCGGACAGCGTCACCGTGGACAGCACGAGCTCCATCGTGGCCAACGGTGCGGGCTACCGCGGCCAGACCAACACCAATGGAGAGGGCTCCGGGGGCGGCCAGGGAGGAAACTGCTGCGCAGACGGAGGAGGAGGAGGAGGCCACGGCGGAGCGGGCGGAACGGGCTCGGAAGACGGCTGCAGTGGAACGGGGGGCTCCGGAGGCTCGGCCTACGGCTCTTCCTCCTCGCTCAGCATCGACATGGGCAGCGCCGGTGGCGCGGCAGGCAGCGGCGACGGCGACTACGGCGGCTACGGTGGCTACGGCGGCGGAAGCATCCACATCATCGCGGCCTACGTAGAGATCGCGGGCACGATCGTCACCGATGGAGATGCCGGCGCGGGTTTCAACAACGACGGTGCGGGCGGCGGCGCGGGCGGCGGCATCCTCATCCAGGCGGACGAACTCAGCTGCACGGGCACCCTGCAGGCGATCGGCGGCGACGGCGCCGTCGTGGACGATGCCGGCGGAGGTGGCGGCGGCGGCATCGTGAAGCAGTTCTACGACACATCCGGCAGCACCTGCACCGTCGACGTCAGCGAGGGAACGACCGGATGCGGCGCAGCGAGCGGTGGGACCGGCACCAGCGGCAGCGGCACCGTGGACTTTGACGGCGACGGCTACACCTTCGCCGACGGCGACTGCGACACGACCGACTCCAGCGTCTACCCCGGAGCCCCCGAGGTGGACAACAACGGCATCGACGAGGACTGCGACGGCTATGACGGCGGCGTTGACAGCGACGGCGACGGGCTGACCGACGAGGAGGAAGGCGAGATCTACGGCACCGATCCGGACGATCCCGACACCGACGACGACGGCCTCACCGACGGTGAGGAGGTCAACACCTACGGCACCGATCCACTGGACGACGACAGCGACGATGACGGGCTCACCGATGGCGAGGAGGTCAACACCTACGGCACCGACCCCAACGACGCCTACACCGACGGGGACGGACTCACCGATGGCGAGGAGGTCAACATCTACGGCACCGATCCCCTCGACTGGGACAGTGACGACGATGGCCTCAACGACTACCGCGAAGTCACGGGGACCAACACCGACCCCAACGACCCGGACTCCGACGACGATGGGCTCAACGACGGGGACGAGGTCAACGTTTACGGCACCGATCCCAACGACGAGGACTCCGACGACGACAGCCTCAGCGATGGAGACGAGGTCAACGTCTACGGCACCGATCCCAACGACGAGGACTCCGACGACGACAGCCTCAGCGATGGAGACGAGGTCAACGTCTACGGCACCG
>PVBE011241635.1_pt1 | contig 17311 bp, 18 predicted proteins | sample 1631181 | NCBI WGS metagenome assembly PVBE01 (sample SAMN08397723, study PRJNA350692) | Marine metagenome, whole genome shotgun sequencing project. | isolation source: water | place: Pacific Ocean | collected 2012-04 | reverse complement strand
CTCCAGGAACTAAACCAGCTACATCCATCAATTGAAAAGGAACAAATCTTTTATTATTCAGGCAGTAACCGTGTTTTGGTTGGCATTTAACATTAAATTCCTTGTCAACGCAATCAACTTTTACAAATGCAACCCCTTCATTTGGTTTAATAGTTACAAAAGGATAATTTGCAATTTCAACTTCTGCCAGAGTAGCTGCTTTGAAGAAAGTTGATTTTCCGCAGTTGGCCTTACCCACACACCCAATAAGCATTTTGTCCTTGCTAATGTTTTACGCTTTAATTATACACAAAAAACGAAACTCTAGATGTCAATCTAAAGATTTACTATAAATATTTATTGGTAAGAGTTTTGTTTTTTGGCATCCTAGAAATCGGCTATTTTTTGGATTTCTATGATTTTTGTTTTTAATAACATAGGTAGTTTATCAAAGTATATAAATAACTATACCAGTATACTATACCGAAAGATTTATAAATTTAGTATACTAAATTTGTTGTATGGCTAATCCGGAAGTTACTATAGAAAGAGGTAAAGTAGGAAGTGTTGTAAGAAACATTCCACCATTTAGTGTAAAATATAAGGATGTTTTTTCTTTAAGGAACTTATATGTAATGATGCATGAATTACTGCTGGAAGAGGGATGGCATGGTTTTGAGGATGAGGAGGCAGATGTTTCAGCACATTCAGACCTAGAAACATTATATTCTGAGAATGTCTATCAGCGCGGCATACATTATGGCGGAAAAGAGTATTGGGTATGGTGGAGGGCACAAAAGCATCATGAAGGAAGTAGAAGTGAATATTTCCTAAACGTGTTAGATGTGGATTGGCATTGTGTAAGTACAGAGGAAAGAGAGATTGTGCATCAGGGAAAGAAAATGAAAACCCAGTCTGGAGAGTTGGAAATGTTTTTTAACGCCAGGATAATATCAGATTTAGGGAATAAATGGAAAAATCACAAGCTTTTGAAACACTTTAAGCGTATATACGAGGAAAGAATTATGCATGCTCATATTGAAAAAAGGCAGAAGGATCTGTGGAGAGATGTCTACAGGATCCAGAGCAAGGTAAAAGCTTATTTAAATCTAAAAACATGGATGCCAACTCCGGAATTGTTCCATGCAAAGCGATATGGCTTTGAGAAAGAGTTTTGATTATTCTGAATATTAGGACAATATTTTTAAATATACTTAGTTTTCAATCCTACTTATATGCCTCCGTAGCATAGTAGCCATTGCGGCAGGTTTGTAACCTGCAGGTCATGGGTGCAATTCCCATCGGAGGCTTTTTTCTTAAAAATACCAAAATATTTATAATTCAAAAGAATAATAATAAATTATGAAATCATTAATACTAACTATTTTTTTTGATTATAATTTTTATTGCGGGCTGTAATGCTGAAACCGGAAAAGATGAAATTCAAGATGATATTAAACCAATTGGGGGTGCTAAAATGAAGTTAACAAGTCCAGCATTTGAGAATAATAAGGAAATGCCGTCAGAATATACTTGTGATGGTGCAAATATTTTGCCGGAATTGAATATAGATGAAGTTCCTGAAAATACAAAAAGTTTGGCTTTAATTATGGATGATCCTGATGCCCCTGTTGGAACATGGGTGCACTGGGTTGTGTGGAACATTCCTCCAGATACCAAAACAATAGCAAAAGACACAGAACCTCAAAGCGCGCAGGGAACAACAAGTTTTGGAAAACCAGGTTACGGTGGTCCTTGTCCGCCTTCTGGCACTCATAGATATTTTTTCAAGCTTTATGCTTTAGATATTTCTTTAGACATTAAAGAAGACTCAAATAAGAAAGATTTGGAAGCTGCGATGGATGGCCATATAATAGAAAAAACAGAGCTGTTGGGACTCTATAAGAGGAAGTAAACATTACTATTCTAAATTTTTCTGAAGAAATAAAACAAGCTCCTTTGCATCCATTAACTGTTCTTTTCCGGAATTCATATCTTTTAACTTAACTTTTCCCTGTTTTAATTCATCTTCACCTATAAATAAAACATAAGGGATTCCTAAGCTGTTTGCATATTGCAGGTTTTTGCTTGGGCCTTTCCCTGTTAAGTCAATATCTACCTTGACATTTTCATTTCTTAACTCTTCTGCTATCTTTAATGATTCATTAAACGTACCAATAGGAACAATGTAAACATTTGTAACTGATTTTTTTTGAGATTTAGTTTTTTCAACATAAGCATCATAAATCCTATCCAGGCCAAAAGAAATCCCTGCAGCAGGATAGTTTCCCCTACCTAAAAAAGAGCCTATCATTTTATCATATCTGCCGCCTGCGCAGACGGCACTTTTTACTTTGCTGTTTTTCAAAAATACTTCTATGACAGTGCCTGTATAATAACTAAGGCCGCGGGCAAGAGAAGGATCAAACTCTGCATCGACATTTAGAATACTCAATAAAGAAAGCAGTTCATCAATTTCATCCAAACCATCAGATTTTTCTATTGATTTTTTAATCTTGCCTATTTTTTCGTTATTGCGCCCTTTGATATTGATTATATTAATTATTTTTTTAATTACATCATTATTGATTTTTTTCTGTTTTAATTCTTTCTTTACTGTGTCCAGGCCAAATCTTTCAAGCTTATCAATTGTCAAAATTACCGTCTCAAGTTTATCTTTTTTAATGCCGGATTTAAGTAATAAATCATTCAGCAATTTCCTATTATTAAGTTTTATTACAAATTCTAAACCCAGTTTTTTAAATGCCCTTTGAATTAATGTAATAATTTCAGCGTCTGCTGTCATGCCTTTGGTGCCTATGATATCGATATCGCATTGTGTAAATTGCCTATATCTGGCTCTTTCTACAGGACCATCCCTAAAAACATCTCCAATATGGTATACTTTAAAGGGAATTTTTATGTTAGGATTCATCCCAACGTATCTTACTAACGGGACTGTTAAATCATACCTTAACCCTAGGTCTCTTTTTCCCTGATCCTTAAACTTAAAAGTCTCTTTTAGAATTTCTGCACCGCCGGCATACTTAGATGCAAGAATACCATACCTCTCAAAAGCAGGAGTCTCTAAAGGGCTATAGCCATAAATCTCAAAAACCTCTTTTAGAGTATCAACTATCTTATTCCTCACTATAGCTTCTTCTGGCTTTAAATCCCGAGTTCCTTTTGGTAGTTGTAGTGCCATTTTTACTTCTATATGGATTTTAGTTTAAAAAGATTGTTTTTTTTAGAACCTAAACCAACTCCAGCAAATCACTTAACTTACTAATCATTAAGTCCCCATGTATGTTTAACCCAACAAAAAAGCAACCAGCAGCTTTGCCAGCTTTGTAGTCATTCTTCGTATCTCCAACAAATATGACTTCATCTGACATTACATTCAATTTTTCGCATAGCTTTATTATAGGATCTGGGTATGGCTTTGGTTTTTCAATATCATCCATAGTTACTATAGCATCAAAATAATCTTTTATTTTATGGAATTTTAATGTTTCTACAGTTGGTTTTCTAAATGCATTTGTTACTAGACCAATTTTAATTTTTTTATTTTTAATATTTTCAAGAATTTTTTTTGCATAAGGCAAAAGTTTTGTTTTGTGTGTATATTTTGATATTAATTTCTTATACAATTTTTCTATTTCTTTCACATCTTTATTTTTATAATAATTTTTTATATCTGCATGCACTGAACCGCCCCATACATTTTTTCTAAATTCTTCTTTGCTTATCTCTTCAAAATCAAGATCTTTCCTAACATGATTGAAAATACTGAACCATGCGTCAAAAGAATCAATAATAACACCATCCAAATCGAACAAAACAGCTTTTAGCTCTGTCTTTCTTTTGGGCACAAACATCTCATTGTATTTTCTCTGGCCATAAAACACCCAATAAAGTACAAGAAAAGCTGTACCAACAATTATTGCTGCAATAACCAAACTCATTTTTTACCCTTATATCTACCTCTTCCTTCTACTATTTTAATTCTTTTTAATACATCCCTACCATCGACTGCTTTTTTTGTATAACTTCCTAAAGCAGCCTTATAGCATTTTTCCCATATTTTGGAATGTTTTGACTCCAAGGCCTCTTTCAGCAAATGTAAATCAACTGCCTTATCTTCTATTTTTTTTGAAAAGAAACTCAAACCAAAGTCTATAAAAAAGATTTCATCTTTTTTAGAGATGCCAGAAATCTTCGATTTCTCAGCGTCAATGAAAAAAATTTCTTTGTTAAAGATCATATTTGATGTTGTTAAGTCACCATGAATAATGTTGTTATTGTGCAATATTGCTACTTTTTTCCCAATCTCTTTGCTTAATTTTATGCAATTTTTTTTATTTAAAATATTTTTTAATAATGTTCCGTTAATGTATTGTATTTCTAATGTATCTTTCTCATTATTAAAAATTAATTCGGGGCAGGGAAAATTTATTGCTTGCAGTTTTTCAATAACTTTTGCCTCCCTTTTTGTCCTGAATTTTCTTAGTCTTTCATCTATTTCCTTTATTCTGTAGGTTTTCCTGAATCTGTCCTTAACTACCTTATTCTTATCCAAAAATAACTTAGATTCTGCTCCTTGTGCAATGAGTTTCATTTTGGGTTTAATAAAATAGCCTCGCCAGGACTTTCAAGCCATAAATTTCATAGAAATTTAACGGCGTTCGAACCTGGGTCCCAGCCTTTCACTAAGCAGCACTCACCAGAGGGCTAGATGATTTGTCTTCCTTTCCGGAATTTGACCGCTACACTACGAGGCTATACAAACAAGAAGAATAGTATTGCTTTTAATATGTTTCCCTAAGAATTATGCTTTTTGTTCTATTTTTTCTTCTTTCTGATGCTTATCTTTACCTTCCTTTGCTTTCACTTCTTCCTCTTTACTCTTTGTGTCTTTGCTCTCTTTCACTTCTGCTGGTTCTTTTTCTTTCTTCTCTGTTACTTCACTTTCTGCCTTTTTTACCTGTTTTTCCTCTTTCTTTTTAACATCTTTGCTCTCTTCTGCTTTCTTTGCCAACTTTTCCTTTTTACCCAATTTCGCTTTGCTTTGCTCATCTTTCTTCTTTTCCAAATCCACTATCTCCATTGACCTTATCTCACATACCCTCAATGGATAAATTTTATTCAAATCTTTTCTTAAAGAATTCTGCAGTTTATGGCTTACCAGGTCATTAATAAAATTATCATAACTAATAGAACTTATATACTTTATCAAAAAATTCTGTGCATTTTTTCTGATTTTTGTTGCAACAGAGCCTGTTGTTGCTGCCCTTGTTATCAAGAGAGGCTTAACCTGCAAATTTTTATTGTCAGAAGTCTTACAGGAAAATGACATGTCAATTTTCTCAATATTCCTCCTGATTAGTCTCTTGATTGAGGACTGCACCATATAATAGCCAGTAACATTCGTAAAAGCCTTGCCATTCTGCACATTAACAACCTCAAAATTAATGTTTATATTCTGCCTTTTCACATCATTAGTCAGATTCATAAGGTTCTTGGTAATGCCCTTTCCAACCATCTGCTCTGGCTCATACACATAAGTCTCACCCAAAACAGTATTTTGGAATATTTTTGGAGCTAGAATAGGATACCATTCCTTCTTGATTACTTTTGCTTTTGCCATAGTTTAAGAGAAAATGTAGTTGATTTAAAAAGATTTTGTATTGAAATAGGGTTATTTATACTTAATTTTTAGCATTAACATGGTAAATACCAGTATGAATGATATCACATTAGTGATTATAACAGGTATAGACCATATTAAAATACCATAGATAAGCCATAAAAACATCCCTATATCCAGTATTAAAAATGTGAGAAAGGAAACATCTTTTGTATGTTTTGTTTTCAAAGCTTCAATAATCTGGGGGATAGTAGCTATAGTTGTCAATGTTCCTGCTACAAATCCAAGAATATCTACATATGCCATCTTAAACATCCAGATTAGAAACCTCTTTTGCATGCTGTTGTATGAAATCTCTTCTTGGCTCTACCTGATCGCCCATAAGGATTGTGAATATTTTATCTGCTTCAACTGCATCTTCTAAGCTTACCTGCAGTAAAGTCCTATGCTCTGGATCCATGGTTGTTTCCCATAATTGCTGCGGATTCATCTCACCTAAACCTTTATATCTTTGCACAGATACTTTATCTCTACCAATTTCCTTAAATAGCTGCTCCAGTTTTTCATCAGAGTACGCATAATGCACTTTTTTGTTCTTTGTAACCTTATACAATGGTGGTTGTGCTATATAAACATTGCCTGCAGTAATCAGAGGATTCATATACCTATGAAAGAAAGTCAGCAATAATGTCCTTATATGAGCACCATCTACATCAGCATCAGTCATAATTATTACCTTATGATACCTTAGTTTATTAATATCTAATTCTTCAGATATCCCTGCCCCAAAAGCAGTTATCATTGTTGTTATTTCCTCGTTCTGAAAAATTTTATTTAATCTTGCCTTTTCAACATTAAGGATTTTTCCTCTTAATGGTAAGATAGCCTGAAAATTACGATTTCTGCCTTGTTTTGCTGAATTATGCACAAATACGCCTGATGCAAGTGCAAAATTATGAGTCCCTTCAACTTCTAAATCATAAACATCTATTTTCTTATCAAGCTTTATTATTTTCTTTATTTTATGATTGTAATTCTCAACTGCTTCCAACATAGAAGTTTCATCATGATTAAAAAATCTTTCAATAAGAGTTTCTTTTTTGAGTAGATTTTTATTTCCAGATTTTACTCTTTCTTTGTCATAATCTTTTAAATTTCCTTTAGTATCTACTAAAGATTTCATAAACTTAATTGTATTTTTAAAATAGGTGTTATTATAAGCTTTTTTTCTCTTTAATCTAAATTCTTCTGTCCACTGTTGTTTAGTTTTTCCACTTCTCCATTGTTTAAGTTTTTCATCTTCCCACTGTTTCTTTGCTATTTCGGAAAGTAAATTCTTTGTATTAGGATTTTTCTCAAAGAATTCCTTTGTACGTAAAGCTTGTCTTTTTCTATTTTCAGCAGAAGACCAATATTCTTTTTGAGCTTTATTTAAACGTTCTAATGTTTTTTTTCTATAATCTGGATTTGAATTATAAAATTCTAAAAATTTTTTTACCATATACTTTTTGTATTCTTTATTTTCCCATTGAGCTTTTGCACGTTTTCTCAGTTCATCTCGCATTAACAACATTTTTTGCCTTATTTTTTCTCGGTATTCTGGAGTTTGTCGTATTTTTCTAAGTTTCTCTAAAACATCTTTTCTCATTAGGTTTTTTTCCACGAACATAGAATGAAAAGCTATGTGTTCTTCTCTTGAAAACCTACAAATGTTAGTTGGATTATTATTGAGTTTGTTGAAATCCTTATGATGTTTGTGAGGACCATCAAGTTCGCTGTAAATACCATGTCTGATATTGTAACTGTCCGCTAAAATATGGGTAAAAATCCAACGATTATCTTTTGTATCAAAAACAAGTTCATAATCTTTAATTGTAATTCGTTTTCCTATGCGAGAAAGCTGACGTTTTAAGGGCATTAATGACTCATATGTATTAAGTTCTGATGCAGATTTGTAAGTTCCATCTCTCAGCATAAATAAATGATCCGGAGTGCAGACTATCTCCTCACCATTGTCTAACATAATTTTGATTACTGCTACATTTCTTTTTGTTTTTCTTGGATGCAATATTTTTTGAATACCTATTCTACCGTCATCTAAAATAGTATAACAAAAATGTTCTTTTCCTGCATTATGTTCCTTGACTAATTCAATGAAAGATAAATTTCTTCCATCAGCTAGTGCAACTTTTGTGTCACTTGAAAAACAACCACCTGCACTATCACCCTCCACAATATAAAGCTCACATTTTGCAGGATCTCTTTCTGAGCAATCAGCAAGTTTTCCAGGTAAAGAATGATGATTTAATGCGCCTTTTCTTCTTGTTAATTCGCGGGCTTTTGCAGCTGCTTCCCTTGCCTTAGCTGAATTTACGCATTTTTCCACAATCAGCTTAGCTACACTGGGATTTTCCTCCAGAAATGTTCCCAAATTTTCATTAACCAGGCTTTCAACAATACCTTTTACATCAGAATTGCCAAGCTTTGTTTTTGTTTGCCCCTCAAATTGTGGTTCCTGCAATTGGACAGAAATAACCACGCTTAAACCTTCTCTCACATCATCACTAGACAGCTTTGCATCATTAATCTTTAATTTTTCCGCATAGCTGTTCATTGTTCTCGTCAAAGATGTTTTAAACCCTATTAAATGCGAGCCTCCTTCCTGGGTGTTTATGTTGTTAGCAAATGTAAAGATATTTTCCTGGTAGCCCATATTGTACTGCATGGCAACTTCTACTTTAACCATGTTTTTTTCCTTTTCAAAATATATTACCTTATGTATCGGATTCTTGTTTTTATTGAGAAATTCAACAAAAGATATTATGCCGCCATCATATTTGAATTCCTGCTTTTTACCTGTTCTCTCATCAAATAATGTAACATGGATCCCTTTATTTAAGAAAGCAAGCTCCCTTAATCTGCTGGATAAGGTATCAAAATGGAATTCTGTTTCTGAAAATATTCCATTATCAGGCAAAAAGGTTATCTTTGTTCCACGGTCGTTACATTCTCCCATAATTTTAAGCTCTGTTAATGGGTTTCCTCTTGCGTATTTTTGCTGGTATATTTTTCCATCTCTCTTTACTTCCACAATTAATTCTTTAGATAAGGCGTTTGTTACAGAAATGCCAACACCATGCAATCCTCCAGAAACCTTATATGTTTTTTTGTCAAATTTTCCACCTGCATGCAGCTTAGTCATTACAATTTCAACTGCTGATTTATTATATTTTGGATGTATACCAACAGGAATGCCTCTCCCATTGTCTATGACTGTTACAGAATTATTCTTATGCACTATTACAACAATCTTGTTGCAAAACCCAGCCATAGCCTCATCTATGCTGTTATCCACAGCCTCAAAAACTAAATGATGCAATCCTCTTAGAGATGTATCCCCTACATACATGCTTGGACGTTTTTGTACTGCACTTAATCCAGTAAGAACCTGAATGTCTTTTGCTCCATAATCATCTTTACTAGCTTCCATTTTGTTCTGGTTTTTTGACTAAATTTTGGTTATTTTAAATGATAATTTCATTATAGATTTAGACCCTCAACGATGTAAATATAATAGTAGAGCATATATAAATCTTTCGCTCAATTTTACCGTCGAGAAAATGTATTTTATTGTTACTTTTATACTATTTTATTTCAATATTGAAAATAAATATAAAAATTAATTGTTTTCTGAACCTTTTTAAACATCAAGATTTCACATATCCTTATGGAGAAATACAAATTTTTAGAACACACTGCAGATGCCAAATTCCAGGCTTATGGAAAGAGCATGGAAGAAGCCTTTAGTAATGCAGCTTTAGCCATGTTTTCGATAATTACAGATACAAAAAAAATCAATAAAAAAATAAAGAAAGGAATCAAAGCAGAAGGCACAGACTTAAAATCATTGTTGTACAATTTTCTGGAAGAATTTTTATTTTTATTAGATTCCAATAATTTTTTATTAAATTCGATTAAAAACATAAAAATAAAAAAAATAAATAATGCATATAAGCTAGAAGCTACTGCAATTGGAGACAAAGCAGAAAATTATGAAACAAGTGGCGATATAAAAGCAGTCACATACAATGAAATGGAAGTAAAAGAAAAAAAGGATAATGTAATGGTGCAGGTTGTGCTGGATTTGTGATTTAGTATATTAAATACTTATGTTTGGTGTTAGTAATTGTGGTTTATTTTCTGCCTCATATCTATTAACTATGCTCTCTACAAACTGTTTTATTCGAATAGAATTACTAGGAATTGAAGGATTATAACCTGGAGTAGGATTATTTTCAATTATCATAGGCCCATTTCTTGTAAAAGTCATATCGACTACATTAAATGAGGCTCCTATGGATTCTGTAGCTTTGATTGCTAATTCTACTTCTTTCTGATCAGGCACATACTCAACTAACTGAGAACCATTTGAAATACTTGCTATCCATGGCGATTCTCCATTCATTGCTAATAATGTTCTGCCATCCGCATAAACTAATTCCTTGCCATCAATGGCAATCCTATAATCATGGTCCTTGGTAGGTTGAATAAAAGGTTGCAGTACAAAACCAGCAGCATAATTTTTTGAGTAATTCTCTGAAAAAACAGTATCAAGAACCTTCAAGAGATTTTCATAATTTTCGATTCTAGATAAATCTTTCCCCCTACCACCTATGTCTCTTTTCATAATAATAGGAAAACCATATTTTTCAATAAAGGAATCAACATTGTCTCTTTCGTTTTCATTAAATGCATTGATATATATTGTGTCTGGAGTTGAAATATTGTTTTGTTTCATTCTTTGAGCAGAAAGATTCTTACTATAATCAAATATGGTTGCCTCAACAGAATTCAAGCAGGGAATACCTTTTTCCTCTATTTTTACAAGTAAATCCAAGGTCCTCATGTTATCTAAATAATTTCTATTGGCAACTGAGGCATAAACTCTATTTAAAACAAGGTCAACACGTTCTTTTGGAGGTCCAATAATATCCTCTATTGTATTTTTTCTTATATCAAAGAGTTTAGAATCTATACCTCTACCCCGAAATAGTCTGTTTAACTCCTTTTCACTCCATTCTAAGTCTTGATGTATTATGGCTAATTTCATATTCGTTCTTCTTTTTCTTCTATCAAAATTGTTTTACTATTATCAACTGATTTAGCTAATGTAACAGCTTTCTCAGCAAGAATCGGAGTAGGATCTATTAAAACACAATCAACATATTTTTGTTTTAGGGCTAAGGGTATTTCAGTACAACCCATCATTATTAGTTCGGCTCCTCTCTCTTTCAATAAAAGAGCAGCTTTTAATAATAGTTTTCTAGATGTTTTTTTGTATCCTGCTTTAATTCCTTCAGAATCATATATTGCACCCATCACTAATGTTTCTTGTTCAGAGTTCTCTGGAGCGATTACTTCTATACCTTCTTGATTAAAAGCCCTATGATATATCTTTGTCTTTACTGTGCCAGAAGTTGCCAGGAGTCCAACTTTCTTTACATCAGGATATTTATTTTTTACAAATGCAAGAGTTTCTTCAATCATGCTAATCACAGGTATATTAACAGAGGCTCGAACTTCTTTAATGAAGAAATGAGACGTGTTACATGGAATTATAATAAAATCTACACCAGAATACTCTAATTTTTTTGCTGTTGCAAGTAATTCTGGTAAGGGGCTTTCTCCCCCATATAGAATTCCTTTAGTTCTATCTGGTATTTGGGGATTGCTGTAAATGATAACTGGAATATGTTCTTGATCCTTTGTTACAGGGGTAGAACTAATAATTTCCCGGTACATATTACTGGTTGCTTCGGGACCCATGCCGCCTAAAATTCCTATAACCCCATATTTATTGTTCATTCTAATTACATATCCTATAAACTCTAATTTTGTGAATTATTAGCATACTATCTCTATATATGCCTAAGAGGTAATATTTATAATAATATCTAGGTATTTCTCTTGTGAAATAGTAATATTTTTATATAATAAGTAATATTTAACAAAATATAAGTCATAAAAATGCTAAGAAAAGTAGAAAGGTCTGTTTTGAGCAAACTAGAGGTAAATTCAAGACAGCCTTTATCGAAAATTGGAAAGAAAATAGGAAGAAGCCAGCAACAGATTAGTTATACTGTAAATTCATTAATTGAAAAAGGATTCATTCAGAATTTTGAAACTATAATAGATTACTCAAAATTCAATATTATCAATTTTCGTGTCTTCTTTAAGTTAAGTTATGTCAGCGAAAAAAAATTTGATGAACTATTGAGTTACCTCATCTCAGATACTCGTACCTCTTATTTAGTAAGATGTGGTGGAAGATATGATTTGATCTGTACTTTTCTTACAACAAACCCTTCACGATTTAATAAAGCGTTAAAAAATTTTATAGTGGAATTTCCAAAACAAGTTCAGAATTACAATGTTCTCACAACAATAGTGGTAAGGTGGTTTGGAAGAAAATACATTTCTGGAAGTATGTATGATCAGATAATTATTGGTGGAGACAGGAAGACTGAAATTATAAATCCTATATCAGAAAAATTTGATGATATTGATATGAAGATTCTCAATGAACTGTCAAAAGATGGAAGAAAAAGTTCTGTTAAAATTGCTGAGATGCTTTCTGTAACTCCAAAAACAATCATGCAAAGAATAAAAAAACTTCGTAATGAAAAAATCATACTTGGTTTTAAACCAGTGCTAAATTCAAGAGAGATGGGTTATATTTCAAATTTGTTATTAATAAAGTACCATAACATTGCTCCAGAAATGGAAAATGACATGGTCAATTATCTAAAGGTTCATCCAAATGTAGTCAGTATAGTAAAAACACTGGGTGAGTGGGATATAGAAATAAAAATAGAAACATCTGATACAATGGAATTTAGAAAGGTAGAGATAGAGATAAGGCAGAAATTCACTTTGCTGATACAGCAGATTGAAAGCATCCCTTTATACAAGATACATAAGAGCAATTACTTTCCTGAATTCTTGATAAAGGACCAGTTCTAGGATTTTTGTTTTAATAAATTATTTAAATAGGTAAAAATTCTTTTTTAGTTAAGGATGGAACTTAAAAAAATAAATGAATTTACATGGCAGATGGATAAACAGGGCCCTATGAAAGTGCCTGCTATTATCTATGCTTCTGAAAAAATTCTTGATAAAATAAAACAAGATAAAACTCTTGAACAGGCAAAAAATGTTGCATGCTTAAAAGGGATCCAGAGAGCAGCTTATACAATGCCTGATGCTCATCAGGGCTACGGCTTTCCAATAGGCGGAGTTGCAGCGTTTGATATGGAAACTGGTGTTATATCTCCAGGAGGCGTTGGTTACGATATTAATTGTGGTGTCCGCTTACTGAAAACAAACTTGAAGGTAAATGATGTCTTGTCAAAAAGAAAACAGCTTTTAGAAGAACTTTACAAAGAAGTGCCAGCAGGAGTTGGCAAAAAGGGCATTACAAAAGTTACTAAAGACGTTTTAATAGAAGTTTTAAGCAAAGGGGCAAGATGGGCTATAGAGCAGGGTTATGGAACAGAAGAAGATTTGCAGAGAACAGAAGAATATGGAAATATGAAAGCAAATGTAAAAGATGTTTCTGAAAGAGCCTTACAAAGAGGTATGCCTCAGCTTGGAACTTTAGGAGCTGGAAATCATTTCCTTGAAATCCAGAAAGTTGACCAGATTTTTGACAGAGAAACTGCAAAAAGTTTTGGTATAGATGAAGAAGGACAAATAACGGCTATGATTCATTGCGGCTCTCGCGGCTTAGGTCACCAGGTTGCTTCTGATTACATCAAAAAGATGGAAGATAAATATGGCATTGCTAATTTGCCAGATAGGGAATTAATAAACGCTCCAATAAGCTCAGAGCTGGGACAGAAATATTACAATGCTATGTCTGCTTCTGTTAATTTTGCCTTTGCCAACAGACAAATGATAGCGCATTGGACAAGGAATGTTTTCAAAAAAATCTTTGGAAGCTCTGAAGGAATGGCTCAAGTTTATGATGTCTGCCATAATTTGGCAAAATTTGAAAAGCACGAAATTGACAACAAAAAAGTGGAAGTTTGCATTCATAGAAAGGGTGCTACTAGAAGCTTTGGACCTGGAAGAGAAGAAATTCCAGAAATCTACAGAAACATAGGCCAGCCAGTTATAATACCTGGAAGCATGGGAACTGCATCTTATTTGCTTGTAGGAACAAAAAAAGCTGAAGAAATATCATTTGGAAGCACAGCTCATGGCGCTGGAAGAGTAATGTCAAGACATGAGGCAATAAGAAACTATCGAGGCGAACAGGTTAAAAGAGATTTAGAAACAAAAGGCATTATTGTCAAAGGCCCATGGAAAGGACTTGCTGAAGAGACATGGCAGGCTTACAAGGATATTGATGAAGTTGTTAAAACAAGCCATAAGTTAGGTATAGGTAATTTGGTTGCTAGGTTAGCACCATTAGCTGTGTTAAAAGGTTAAAAACGTAAAAGAATATTTTATATACAAGTTGGTTAGAACTCATATCAAACAAAAAGAGGAAAAATGAGGATAGTCATTTACGGCATTGAAAAAGTTGGAATAAAGATTGCAGAAACCTTATAGGGGGAAGGTCATGATGTTACCATTATGGACAATGATGGTAAAAAGATTGATCAAATCCAAAAAAATTTAGATGTATTATGCATACAGGGGCGTATAGGTGATGCGAATGTTGTGGAAAGTTCCAAGATCAAAGGTGCAGATATTTTTATAGCAGTTACTGATTCTGATGAAGAGAATATAATAGCGTCTATTATAGCAAAAAACCAGAGGTAAAGAAAGGAAAATAAATAGAAGGAATCAATATTTTATTTGGTTTGGGTATAACACTTTCCAGAGTTATAACTTAATCCATGTTGTTGGGCAAGATTAAGAACATCTTTTTTAAGACCTAGTTGTTTTTCTTTATCACCACCCACCATTATAGTAGGAGGAATCCCCCTACAACTTTTAATTAGCTCTAAATCATCACACCCACCTTTTAACTCAGGCATCCCATTGGAAATATTAATTTGCACTAAAACATCATACCCTCTTTCATTTAACCCACCTAACAGCTCGTTTACTCTGGTTATAAGATCTGATTGTGTTATGCCTTCTAGCCCTGATGTTGGATTAAACTCTTGAAAAATTTTTTCCATTTTATTCTATTGCTTAGCAAATAAAGGGGTATTTAAAAACTTTTTTCATTCTCTGGTATTTACAGGTTTTTATGTCTAATAAGAGATGCTTTTATTTACCTGAACAAGTAGTATTGCAAATTCTCTACAAAAAAGCTTATATACCACAAAATTACTTCTGTTTATATGCCACTTATAGAGTCTTTTTCAGGTATTAGGGGTATTTATGATGATGGTTTAGATGAAAAAGTTGTAGCTAGATTAGTGCCTTTGGCTGTTATGAAAGGATAGAGAATTCTTCCAAATCAGTTTTTTTACAGGTAGAGTAATCTCTCTAGTTCTTTGCAAAAGCCTCTTTCTTATAGCTAATTCTCCAAAAGCTTTATATATAATAACATTCAAATATGGTACTAATAACAGTCAAATATGGTACAAATGACCAAAAGGATTCAAGTAAATCTAGATTCTGAGCTTCTTGACATAATTAGGAGTATGAAAGGTCTTGGTAAAAGAGATGCTGAGAGATTGAAGAATATCATAATTGCATATCTGTCAGAAAAAGGTAAGCTAGGGTGAAGATGACCAAAAGAGTCCAAGTAAATGTTGATGATGAACTGATTGAGATAGTCAGGGGAATGAAAGGTCTTGGTAAAAGAGATGCTGAGAGATTGAAGAATATCATAATTGCATATCTGTCAGAAAAAGGTAAGTTGGGATGAATAAATGAAACTATTAAACAATAAATTAAGCAGGGCATTGATTAAGATAGCTCCAGTGCTTATTTTAGCCTTAATTATCCATTTCTCATTAGTTTATGCAAATACTTCTGAAATTAATGAGTCTATTGTTCCAATCAAAATCATATTAGATTATGGTGATAATGAGTTTTATGATGCAAATAATGATGGAGTAGAAACATTAGAAGGTATTGTTGATTTCACTGTTGATGCAAAATTCAACATAAACTTAAGTGAAGAAAATCTATGTACAAGATGGAATATATTCTCAAATGATACAGAAGAATTAACAGCAGTATGTTATGGTGCTGAAAAATCCTGTAATTTTGTAGATTTAGATCCTATAAGAAATAGTTGGAATGAAGAATTCTACATTTCTTATGGTCAGTATGGAACAACATACAAAAACACAATAGATGCTCAGATAATTTATGTTGATTACAATACAAGCATTGAAGACCCTTACGCTGAGATTTATTATTCTGAGATTGCTAGTTTAACTGCAGAATTTACTGAATTAGAAATAGAGGTATTAGAAAATGAAACAAATGCTACTATCAATGTTTTAGAAACAACTCAAGGAGCTGCTGAGATAGGCAAGCCAGTTGAATGGACACAAAAGATTGAGGTTATCAATAATGCAACTGAATCTAAAGAGATAGAAATCAATGTTACTATACCTAAAGAAGCAGAAGATATTATTATCGTAGACAAGAAAGAGAATGAAATTATTGAACCTGAAACCAAAATCAGTGCTTTAGAAAATAAAACAATTGAATTTACAGATGATTTAGAAGCAGAAGAAGAAAAAGAATTTGAAGTCAAGTATGAAACACCTGCTCCTGAAAAAATAGAAACAGATGAAATAATTTCAAATGAAAAAATAACAAAGAACATTACAATAAAATCTGAAGCATCTGTGCATTATGAAGATGTCTTATCCTATGCCAATATACCTGAAGTTAAAGAAGAACAAGTCCATCTCTACTGGATTGTTGATGGAGGCAAAGTAGATGTTGTTGATGACCCAAGATTTAATGTCAAATTCCATGATACAAATGACAATGGGTTAATTGATAGAATTTCCTGGATAGTTCCACAGTTAAGTGAGCAGCAATTTGTTATTGAAATTATTTTGATAACAAAAGCAATGCATCTAGATTATAACAAACAATTTATTGCAGATATTTATGATTATGTAAAGGCAAAAGATGACTATTGGACTTATGCAATAAATACTTCTGAATATGTAAGAGTTACATTTGAACAAGCACTTGACAATACAAAAGACATAACAATCTACGCAAGAGGAAATGGAAGTATTTCGGTATACGAATATGAAGGAAATGAAACAGTTGCTTTCTTTGACAGCATTTCTGAAGAAAAAGAATACAAAGTTTACCTAAAAGATTTGATTGGAACTCAAGATACTTTTGATTTGAAAATTGTTGGTTCAATAGAGTTTGACTATATTGTTGATCCAGACCCACAAGCACTTTCTTCTGATTCAACAACCTCTGATGAATGGAGGATGTTTGGCAGACACCTAAATCACTCCCACTATACCAGCTCTTATGCCCCAACAAATATATCAGAAGCGTCTACAATAACATACACAGGTCTCTCATTATATTCATATTCAACTCCTGCAGTAGCTAATGGTATTCTTTATATTGCAGAAGTGGATAATTTTTTCCATGCACTTAATGCCACTAATATTAGCCAGGTAATAAATAAGCCTTCAATTTATTATAGCAGTGATGTCCCAGCTATTG
>PVBE011846857.1_pt1 | contig 17313 bp, 13 predicted proteins | sample 1631181 | NCBI WGS metagenome assembly PVBE01 (sample SAMN08397723, study PRJNA350692) | Marine metagenome, whole genome shotgun sequencing project. | isolation source: water | place: Pacific Ocean | collected 2012-04 | reverse complement strand
TGCTTGTAGACAGCCTTGTGCACACCCTTCTTGATAACGGTCGTCAGCCGCATCGCGTCGATGATGCACGCATGGTTGAGCGCATCGCTGACAATCACATCACCAGGCTCGCATACCGTGGGGAAGAGCGCTTCACTCGCCGTCCAGCACGAGACGAAGGTATAGGCTGCTTCGACACCGAGAAATGACGCAATCGTGTGCTCGAGTTGTTCATGGGCGGTGAAGGTGCCACAGATGAATCGGACCGAGGCAGTCCCGGCGCCCCACCTCTTCAGACCCTCGATACCTGCCTGGACAACCTCAGGATGATTCGCGAGACCAAGATAATTATTTGAACAGAAGCAATCGACTTCGCCAACGCCTCGAATTGTGATGCTCGGGCCCATTGGCCCGTCAAGCATTTGCAAGTGCTTGTACTGCCCGCCAGCCTCTAGTTCATTCAGAACGGCCCGGGTGCGATGATCGAAGAGTTCAGCGCCGGATGCGTTCGTAGTCGTCATAGTGCATTCCCTTCGGTTGAACGCGGCTCGCCATAGCGTGCTCGTACTGTTGGCACAATGTACTCACGCATGGCTTCATCGAGCGTCCATCGCGGGGTGTACCCCCAATCCTCGCGTGCGCGGAGGCAGTCCACATCGGCAGGCCACGTGTCAACAAGGGCTTGACGGGCTTCCTGTGTCTCAAATGCGATCTCGGCATCAGGGAAGTGCTTCCGAACGGCCTGGGCAAATGTACCCGCGGTCGCCGAGAAAGATGCGACGTTGTACACACATCGTGACAACACCGGGGCTTCCGCGAGTTGCAAGATGGCTTGGACGCACTCGGGCATCATCATCCACGGCAAGCTTGTGTCCTCGCGAACAAAGCACGTGCATGCCTCGCCGCGAGCCGAAGCGTGAATCATCTCAGGCACATAATCGCTCGTGCCACCAACCGGCACTGTGTCAGCGGAAATGATGCCCGGCAAACGCAAGCACCTGAAATCGATTGGAGCCCGACGATCACCTCTCGTGATCGACCGGTAGTAGCGGCCGTAGTACCGACCCATCGCCTCACAGTACAACTTGTTTGCGCCGTACATGGTGATCGGTCGCAAGGCCTGAAACTCTCGAAGAGGCGGCAGTGTCGTTTTCTCGCGTGGATCGACGCCGTAGATTGCGATTGTGCTCGGGAAGATGAAGCGAATCGGCGCGTCGTATGCCTGAGCCTGCTCGGCAGCGGTTCGCAACAAATTGAAGGTGCCCTGCACATTGACTTCGTGTGCTTGTTCTGGAGCTCGCTCGGCTGAGGTACTCAAGAGCGCGGCCAAGTGCATCACTTCATTGACGCGATGCAGCGAAATGACATGTTCGACGAAAGCTCGATCGCAGATATCACCTTGATGCGCCGAATCAACCTTGTCTTGCAAGGCTTCGGGGATGTCGCGCAGATCCATCGCGATCAAACGGATGCCGTCTTGGCCAGCAAGCGAATGGATCAATCCATGGCCGATCTCTCCAGCTGCGCCCGTAATCAGAATGGTTCGGTCGGACATCGCATCTATGCTCCTGAGCCCGGAAAGACCAGAGGTGCGCCATTGTACTGCACACGGCGGTGGTATCCTCAGCCCAATGCAGACGGCCGATCGACTCCTTGGCGGAACCATGGCCGCCTACCAGCAAGACCCCGATAGCCCCCCGCAAGGCGAAGCCGCGGCGGTCTATCGCGGCTTCTTCCGTGATGGTCGGCATGCTGATATCAGCCCCGATGGCCGCGAAGTCACGACCGTCGTCACCGAAGATGGAACACGCAAATTCCTTCTCGGGCATGCCGACGGCCTCGAAACCGAGTCGGTCATCATGCCCATCGAGGGACGTAGTGGCCGCGTACGCCACACCCTGTGCGTCTCGAGTCAAGTCGGCTGCGCCATGGGCTGTGCCTTCTGCCAGACCGCTGCAATGGGCCGCGTGCGCCAACTAAGCGCTGCGGAAATTGTCGCACAGTGGCACCACGCAACCCACACCCTTGACACCACCATCACCAACATCGTGTTCATGGGCATGGGCGAACCGATGGACAACCTCGACGCGGTGCTCGGCGCCATTGAAGTGCTCGTGGACCACAACGCCGCTTCCATCGCCCCGAGCCGCATCGGCGTGTCAACCGTCGGACATGCCCACGGTATCAAGCGATTCACTCGCTTCATGCAGCGAGACGGCATGCATCAACTGCGACTGGCCGTCTCAGTCAATGCCGCCGATGAACAGACGCGGCAATCCATCATGCCCATCGCCCGAGCGGTGCCAATGTCCGAACTCATGGACGCCATGCGAGGATGGATCGATTCTGGCGGACGCCCCATCCTCATCGAATACGTGCTCATCCCCGGCGTCAATGATCGACCCGATGCTGCAGCAGAATTGGCAGCGTGGCTCGGAGACCTCCCCTGCCGCGCCAACATCATCCCCCACAACCCCAAAGTCGATTCGCCATGGCCCGCGCCCGACGAAACCTCCGTCAATCGTTTTATCGACGCGGTAGCGGCAGCCGGACTTCCGGTCAACCGACGCCGAACCATTGGACGGTCGGTCATGGCGGCCTGCGGACAACTGGGGGCGGCGACACATTCCCGCTAGTCGCGTCTGAACTCCGTGGCAGTTCCGGGCACACTGGCCCACTGCGCGTCGGTCAGCACCGAACGCAGTTCATCCATCGCCTCGATAATCGCCCGAGCCTGCGAGGCTTTGATTGCCTTGAGCCGTGCCTGCTTGGGCAGGTCACTTTTTTCGCTACTGAGATATGGGCGAACGGCGGCCAAGTCTTGGTGCATCAGCAGCGATGGCTCATCTCGCTTGATCGCATCAATGTGATCGGCTCGCTGACTCTCCACCCAGAGGTCATGGGTGGCTAAAATCTGCTCCACAATCACCCGCTGCGCCGCATCTAAATCACTGCGCTGCAAGACCGACGACATCGCACGCGAGGCCCGATCCGATCGCCATGCTGCGGGAAACGCGCGGCGACTGACCGACTCGGTCCACAACGCCGCCTCCGTTTTGGGCATGGTCCCCGCAATCACGATAACCAGATCCGAACTGCTGTCACGAACCGCTCGACGCGCATCCATCACGTCATCGACGGCAGCCTTCATCGGACCAATCCGTCCAACCGACACCGTCCGACTGGATGCTGCGGGCACTGCCCAAATCGCTTCCCTACGACGCTGGGTCACTTTGGCATGCGACTGCTTCCACTTCGCAATTGCCTCACGTGTCGCTGGGCCAATCTCACGACCCGATTGCTCGAGCAATCGGACCGGATCGACTGACTCGCCGCTGAGTCGACTTCCACGAATCGCTCGGGCCAGTTGTCGGTCGAGCCACCACGCGTTGACCACATCAGCCTGTTCTTCACCAACGACTTGTTTGATCGCTTCATGCGTTTGGGCCTCCAACACATCAATCTGCTCGCCCCACGCTTCCAACACCTCGGCCTGACGCTCGAATGTCCGCCCCCACCCCTTCAGCATCGCCAGTTGGCCTTCACCCTGATCGATCTCCTGCTGCGCCTCGAGTATGGCTTCTTGCAAAGCTTCCTTGGCCCCCCCGGGGTTGCCCCGGAACTCACCCTCGCGACGGCGCCGCTCGATGTCATCACGTACCTGTTCGAGCCTCGCTCGCCGTGCCAACTGCGTGTCCTGTCCATCGACCGCACCCTCCGGAGACAGTGCCGCCAGTTCAACATGGAGTTCTCGCTCCAATTCGCGCATCCGCTCCTGGTGCATTTGTAGCCGTTCGTGCGCGGCCCTAAGTTCCGCCGAATCCAATTCCACGGCCAGCCGCAGCGATCGCAAATCGCTTGCCCCCACCACCGATCGGCCAAGGGTTGGCACATGCGCACCTGGAACCAAGGTTGGCGGGGCCCCTGGAGGAGCGGCAGCGCCTGTCATGGTGCTGGTTAAAAACAGGCCACCTATGATCACTGCACGAACGGCCAATCGTATATTCATCCGTGTGTTAACCATCTTCCATTGGCATTGGGTTGCCATCCTCATCGACAGGCAGCAATCGCTGCTCATGGGGAGCACTGTGCGTAGACTGGGGAATCTGCGACCACCACGCATCGCCAAGTGCGTTTCGCACATCGCTGGTCGCCGCTGTCTCTATCACCTCTCGCTGTCGGGCGAGTTTCACAGCCCGTTGGAGCGAATCGTCGCTCTCTTCCTCAATAGCAAAGAGCGCCGAGGGGCCAAACACCTCGGCCATGGCCTGCTGCTGCGCAACCAACACGGGGCGGCGAGCATCGGCCGACCGGCGAGCCTTTCGCTCATTGGCCGCTACGCTCAAACGCTGTGCACCGCGACGGGCACGAATCAACCGCAGACTGTCCGCTGTGGATGGATCCAGATTATCTTGACGCAGCGCCCACGCGATGATTCGATCGGCACGCGAAGGACCAAAGATCTCCGGCCACGCCAAATGATTGAACTGTCGCTGAAATTTGATGGCGTCTGCATCGCTGAGCATCCGGCTGAGCCGGTCGTACCACGCAAAGGTGTCGTTGGACACGTTGACACGCACTGCTGCCTCCGCCATGGCCAGTTCAAGCAAGGCCACACGATCGTCTCGCGAATCAGCATCTGCCCGCGCAATAATGATGCCCGCAAGCGCCTTATCACGCGCCGCCAGTATCGCGCCATGCGCCACCACGTACGCATCGAGTTCCGAGGCAAGATCATCTGGAAGATCGTCCCCAAACTGCTGGCTAAGGATCCGCGACAAATCAATGTGCTCCGATGGCAACGAACGATGTGTCGATGTATCCAATGGATGCAAAAATCGAAGCCGAGCATCGGCCACCGGCCAGCGGCTTCGCTTGGCGTCATTCAACATGAGCCCGGCGTCTGAAAGTGTCTGCGATCGAAGCGCCTCACGTGTATCCAACCAATCCGATAACACCTGCCCACGAGCAGACAAAGCCGGAGGAGGCGTATCCTCAAGAATACTGTTCAGTTCATCGCTCGCCCACAGACGCATCGCTTCCAAGTACACACTCGCGTCATCTTGATCCATGCTCCCGGCCTCGGCACGGATGTCGGTCCATTGCCGATGCTGATCGATCCAATCACGACCAGGCACATCCATCTCTGGAGCCATGGCATCAAGGCGACGCCTCGTCGATGACGCGGCCGCTTCAAACTCCATCTCGTAATTGGCCACAAGGTCCTCCAGCACGACTCGCTGGGCGGCATCGATTTGCAGTTGGGCAGCGATGATCGCCACATCCCGCACCATGACCTCCGGTTGCCACAGCATCGCCTCGGTCGCAGGCGGATTGGCCGTAAGAAGCGTCAGTAGCAGTGGGGTCACAAGTGGCATACATTTCTGGCGGGGCACCAATGGTGCCCGCGGGTGCTCTAGTCTATGCAACATGATCGAGACACAGGTGCTTATCGTCGGAGCAGGGCCCATTGGGCTGGAAGTCGCGTGGCATCTTCGAGAGGCGGGTCTGGACACCACGCAGGTCGATTCCGGCCCGATCGGTGCCACCATTGCCGCCTTGTTTCCTCCTCACACCCGATTCTTCAGTTCGCCAGAACGATTGGCGATCGCTGGAATCGCAATCCCCACCACCCACCAAGAAAAACCCACTGGCAAAGAATATCTGAGTTACCTCCGCACCGTGGCGCTCAGTCACGACCTGGCCGTCCTGACCTACCACACCGTAGCACGCGTGGCCAAAGTCAAGGCCGGCTACATCGTGACCATGATCAATCGCGCCGGATGCGAATCCAAACTCTTGGCCACACACATCGTGCTGGCCACCGGTGGCATGGATCGACCACGCCGACTCAACATCCCGGGCGAAGACCTCCCGCACGTCCGCAGTCATCTTGGTGATCCACACCAGTACTTCCGCCGCCGGGTGCTCATTGTCGGTGGCAAAAACTCCGCAGCCGAGTCAGCCCTTCGATGCTGGAGGGTCAACGCCGATGTGCACATCTCCTATCGAGGCAAAGAACTGCACGAACGGATCAAGTATTGGATACGGCCTGAACTCGCCTCCCTTATCGACGAAGGGCAAGTCAGCAGTTGGATGCCCTCCACCATCACCCGCATCACACCAGACCACGTCTGCCTGCACAAGACCGCGACCGATGAACACATCACCCTGCCCGTCGACGATGTGCTGCTGCAAATCGGCTATGAACAAGACGATGCCATCTTCCGCCTCTTTGGAGTCGAAACCATTGGCGAAGAAAAGTCGCCGATGCACAGTCCCGAAACGCTTGAAACAAACGTCCCGAACATCTACGTCGCCGGCACGGCCGCCGCAGGTACCCAAAAGAAATTCCGCGCCTACATCGAAACCGCCCATGACCACGGCCCACGTATCGCCGCGGCCCTCACGGGCGCTCCACCACCGGCTCCGATGGAAGCACGCGTGCTACCAGAATCCTAAACCAGCCCTCAACGCGGATCATCAAAGGCCGCTGCGTTGTACCGCACGCAGCACCACCATCGACGGACATGTACTTCGGCTACATCGAATCGCATCGCCCGACCGGCACGCCACCGTTGTGGTAATCGAGCTGAGGCTCGAGCGATCCGACACTGCTTGGCATATCCCACCCGATCGATGCACCGCTGCTTGGTCGCGGTAGATTTAACTTCGACAATTGCCAGCACCCGCTTAGTTGGATGCACCGCAATCACGTCAAGCTCATCATGTCCTACGCGATGATTCCGCGCCAACACACGCCACCCACGCCATCGCAAATACCTCGCGACTGCACGCTCGCCCCGGCGCCACATACGACCCCCCCGGGATCGACCCCCAACCCGGACCCTCACCGCTGCGGAAATCGCGATGCGGCAATGAGAATCGCTCGCTGCGTCATCAACTGAATATCGTCGAAGATGCCCCGCTTGAGTACTTTCTGGATGAACTCACCCTCCGCTTCGCCGGAGTGCTTGGCCGCAAGTTCCATCTGCAAGGTCCGCTGCACATCGGCATCATCAATGGTGCGCGCCTTTGGCCGGGTGATCTCAATCACACTCACCCAGTACGTACGGCTTCCACGCTCGAAGGCCTCCGACGTATCGCCTGGCTCGAGACCTTTCAGGTGCGGCTTGTAGAAGTCGGCAATTTCAACCTCATCCACACCACCAGCAGTAGGCAGTTCGAATGTCTCCCAGAGACCGCCATTGGGGGTTCCCGCTTGTTTAGCCACCACTTCAAATGGTTCGCCAGCCTTTAATTCGCCTGACCACAACGCAATCTCTTCTTCGTTCCCCGCTGTAGTCACCCGAATCCGGCCGAGCGTCACTGACGCTGACGGTTGGAACTGTTTGATCTTCTTGCGATAGGCACGCTCGATGTCACGCCAAGTCACGATCGATCGGGGATTCACACGCTCGCGGAGCAACTCGCGGATGAGTAGCTTCTGCTTCTCGGATTCGAGGTACTCCTCAATGGTCTTGCCCTCTTCTTCCAGAAGACGCTGCTCAGCTTCGCGCAAGACACCGCCACGCTTACCAACGGCTTCCTCACGAATCATGTTCATGACACCAAGCAACCCGGTCTGCTCATCACTGGTCAGTCCCGCGCGTGCTTCGGCCACAATCAACTCGTTGAGCACCACGGCATTGAGCTGATTCATCACCAGCGTCACGAGCCGCTGCTGAAACTGCCTATAGGGAAGTTCGAGGTACTCAGCCTGCAAGCGGTCCATGATTGGCGACAGTACTTCGTCGGCATAAATTGGCCGGCCATTGACCTGGCCAATCAGACTGTCAACAACGACCCGCTGACCGGGCATCGCATCGACGTTGAAGAAGGCGGCGTCCTCGCTGCTTCGATCGAAGGGCGGCAGTGGCCGCGGCCGCGCGCCCAGGCCACTCTCTACCAGCACCGCATCAACCGCCTCATCATCGGGCGGAGCCTGCCACTGGCTTTGCGTATTGGAAAACTCCGCGAATGACAACTGCCGCCCAGAAGGCATATGCTCGCCACCGCAGCCTGCGGTCCAAACGATCGCCCCGAACATCATTGCCCCAATCCATTGGTGTCTCTGCATCGCGGGCTGATGGTACCGCGCCCGGGCACCTATACTGGCCGATCCACCCAAACAGCCACACAGTCTGGCAACACCACCGCCCAGATCACTAGGAGCCCACCCATGTCCCAAGACGAGACCCCAAAGATTCAGATTGACTCCGATTGGAAGGCTGAAGCCCAAGCCGAGAAGGAAAAACTCGCCTCCCAAGAGGAAGCCAAGGCCGGAGAGCCCGAGCGTGGTGCCCTGCCTCCAGCTGACTTCAAGGGGCTCGTTGGCATGCTGGCATCACAGGCCATCATGGGGCTCGGGGCCATGCCGGACAAATCCGGCCGCGGCGTCATGATTGACTTGGAGGGATCCAAATTTGCCATCGACCTGCTCTCGGTCATCCAAGAGAAGACCACCGGCAACCTAGATGAGGAAGAAACCGCCGAACTCGAAGGCGTCCTGACCGAGTTGCGAGCCCGATTTGTCCAAATCACTCAGCTTCTCGCCCAGCAGGCCGCAGCCCCAGCAACAGCTGCCCCCGCCGATGCCTCGACGCCCGACGCCCCGAAGATCATCATCCCGGACTGAGTTGGCCTACAACAACCAAGAGTCGATCTGAAGCCACGCGATGAAGGCTAGGCCAAAGGCCTGCGCTGCGACTAGGCCGCGTGGAAGCGTCGTCACCCACACGATGGGCAGCAGGAAGCCCCACACCAAGAGGTATCGATCGAAGACCGAGCCTCGGGTCAGAGCGTAGAGCAGCCACCCAGACATGAAGATGAGCCACTGAAGCCGAGCGGCCAGCCCGATCGTGCTCCGTGCTGGGACTGCCAGTGCCAATGCACCAAGAGCGCCAAGGCCGCCAATGCCAATGACTGACATCACGAGCATGGGAATTTGCGGCGTCCCCACCCACCAGCCAGCCCGACGCGACAGCGTCGAGACCAAACCAGCGTAGTGATCCTGTCGAACGCTGAGATCCATCTCAGCCAGTGGCGAGAGGTCTGGCATCGCGGCAAGGCCAAGCACCGCTCCGATCCCCATTCCGAAGACTGGCAGGTACCACAAGTGACGCTTTCGCCGCCACAGCCACGCCAGCAGAAATACGCCAAGCAGCGGCGCCATCGCCGCACCCAAGTAGGTCAAACTCTCAAGCCGGAGGCCAAGCCCGTGCAGATTCTGAAACTCGGGGCTGACCAGTCCACCCCACCGCGCCCACAACGGCAGGCGAAGCACTCCGGCAGCCAATGAAGCGACCCACCATGGCCAGCTCCGCCACGACTCACGTTGCCACATCGCCAGGCACACCGCCGGGGCAAAGGCTACCGCGTGCACGCGGCTGTGCAACAGCACCAACAGCAACACGCCGTAGCAGACCGGCCCGGCAATGCGATGCCGCGTGCCGTTACCGGATCCAGCCCCCCACAACACAACGGCAAACAGAAATAAACTCAGCAGCACAAAGGACGGCTCGCCCATGACCATTTGAGCAGTCACCGCCTGATATGGCAGTACGATCAGGAGCCACGTCACAAGCAACAGGGGCGGACCGCGGACCCCGCACCCAACGGCAATAACTAGCAGCGGCACCACCGCGAGGACCAAACACAAAACCGATATCAACCGAAGCGCCGCGAGCATGCTGGGCGGTGCTGGCCAAGGACCTCCGGGAACTGGCGGCATCCATGCATCCGCAATCTGATCATCGCCTCCACCCGGAGGCGCATCGTCGGGCGCTACTTCCATCGGGTCATCGACCATCACACCACCGATGGCCGCGTAAGGCCACACCATCGCCGGGCCCTTGGCTTCTTCAAAGTCAATGGCGGTCTCGACACTCCATCCATTGCGAATGATCTCGGCGATGGGTCGAGTAATCCATCGTTCATCAAAGGTTGGCCCCCGCGATGTAATGGCCGTCCCCCACTGCAACACAATGGCCACAGCCAGCATGAGCAGCATCGAAAGCACGCCCCACAGTCGATCTTGTCGCCCAGTATCGATACCAGCGGTCACGACTCATGCCCCCGCGATACACGCAGGTTTACATACGACCGTCGCGGGCACTGTGCCATCACTTGACTGGTCGTCGCACGCGATTCCGTCCCGTCACAATCGTTAAGCAAGTGCACGTTAAATCCACGAGCGATGAAGCCATCGAGAAAGGCGACCGGATCAACACCGTCTCGCTTGAGCAACGAAGGCGTGAATTCGATGAACAGGTGCAGCGGATGGTCGCGTTCGATCAGCGTGCGCATGCCCGCAATCACCTTGGGTTCGGCGCCCTGCACATCCATCTTGATGACATCGGGCCACAGCCCATGACGCTCACACCAATGGTCTACCGTCACCGTGTCCACGTCCACGGTGTTGCGGCTGCTCATGGCACCGAGCCGGTGGTCGCCACTGTTGAAGTGTGAACGGCTCAGGACCGCATGCCCAACCGTGTCAGACAAGGCTTCGGCGTGCACATGGATATTCCGCACGCCATTGATCATCACATTGTTTTCGAGCATGCTGCGATTGCTTGGATCTGGTTCGAATGCATGCACGACACCTTGATCACCCACGACCTTGGCCGCGGGTAGCGAGAACAACCCAATGTGGGCGCCGATGTCAAAGAAGACCATGCCCGGGGCCAGCGCATTGAGGCAAGACTTCCTCGTGGCTGGCTCATAGTCGCCCGTCGAGTTGAGTTCGAGCGTCACACCAAAGTCGGCTTGGGGGACGGCAAAATGCATTTCCTCTAGCGTGATGTGGGCAGGCTGACCACCGATCAATTTCTTGGCCACCCATCGCGCAGGGGGGATGTGCTCAAACACCGGCCGCAGCAGCGGTGCGAGGGCTGATCTCAGTTGATTGAATCCGGCAATGCGAACCATGCAGCCCTTTCCGAGCACCCCATCGGCCACTCGCGGCCTAGGCTCCAGCATATCTGGTCTCAACTGCCCACAAGAAGCCAACTACAACAGATCGCCAAGGACGCCGTCGGCGAGCAACATGCCAGAACCTGTGAGCACCAACGAGTCATCCTGCCACGCCAGTAATCCCGACTCGATGTGCAGAGTGATGGCTGCGGCCCGCTTGGTACCCCGAGCAGGCTGGGCGCTGGCCCATTCAACGAGTGAGCGTGGCACACCCCGCGTACAGCGAAGACCAAGCATCAGGGCTTCGCCAGCACGGCCATCGGCATCTAGACACTCGACGGTATCGATCGCTGGCAAGCCATCGCCTTGGATGTATGCTCCCAGTCGGGGCATGTTTCGCCAGCGGATCCCATCGATGTGTCCCGAAGCCGAAGGCCCCATCGGCCACCAGTTGACGTTTCGCCAGTAACCAAGATTGTGCCGACACTGCATATCTGGCTTCGACCAATTGCTGATCTCGTACTGTTCTAGTCCTGCCTGGGCGAGGTGACTGCGGGTGGCTCTATAGAGATCAGCCTCGACATCGTTGTCCACGCGGTCGATGCGGCCCTGCTCGAGCCTCCGCCGCAGCGGCGTGCCAGGCTCATAGGTCAGCCCGTAACAGCTCAGGTGGGTGGGCTTGAGTGACAAGGCGTCGTCGAGGTCACGTGACCAGTTGTCCATCGCCACACCCCCATCGGGTACGGCAAAGATCAGGTCCAATGAGAGGTCCTCGATTCCTGCTTGGCGGAGATAGGACATCGCCCGCGGGACTGATTCTGGATCATGCCATCGCTCCAGTACGGCCAAAGCTTCAAGCCGGAAGGACTGCGCCCCGAGGCTCACGCGATTCACACCAGCCTCGGCCAAGATGCCCGCCACCTCCGGCGTCACCGTTTCGGGATTGGCTTCGACGGTCCACTCACCACCGGACTGGAGGAACTCATGTTGGGCCAGACCATCTAGGAGGCGCTTGAGATCCGCAGGCTCAAGATAGGTCGGCGTGCCGCCTCCGATGAACATCGTCTCGACCTGGCCTGGGAGATCCTCCGCCACCTGCGAGGCTTCGCCAAGAAGCCGTGTCACATACGGGCTTCGCCAGTCATCTCGGCCAGCCACCGTATAGAAATCGCAGTAGTGGCAGCGGTGCATACAGAACGGGACATGTACATAAACCCCTTGAACGCAGCAACCTGCGATCTGAAGGCCCTTGAGGACAGATGCCGAATTTGCAGCCAAGTCTTCCAGTTGCACAGTGCTGGCGTTAGAATGGCGGTAGTCATACATCGCAGTAAGGGGAACTATACCCCGCCGGATAAAAAATGACGACTTAGGGACCAAAAGGGGCACTCGTTTGAAACTGGCCTTGATCATGCAAACGCTTGATGACCGCGATCGGATCTTTCCCATCGCCGACGGACGCACCGTCATCGGTCGCGATGGCCGATGCGACCTCCGGCTGCCCATTCCTACCATCTCCCGGCATCACTGCGAAATTGTGCTCGAAAACAAGCGAGCGGTGCTGCTCAACAAGGATGATGCGATGGAGACCTTGGTCAACGGGTCAGCCATTTCTCGCGCCCAGCTCGCCGATGAAGATCTCGTCCAAATCGGTCCTGTGACATTCCGTGTGTCCATGACCGCCATCGATCAGGGCGGCCCAACGGACATGAAGATTCAACGCGAAAACTAGCGTACTTTCCTACCATGCGGGCCATGGTGACTCCAACAGCAACCGCAGTGGTCGGGCTCCAATGGGGCGACGAAGGCAAGGGTAAGATCGTCGATCTACTCGCCGCCGAGCATGATGTCGTCGTGCGATACAACGGTGGTGCCAACGCCGGCCATACCGTCGTCGTGGATGGCAATCGATACGCACTGCACTTGCTTCCATCGGGCATTCTGTCTCCGGATGGTATGTGTGTCGTGGGCAATGGTGTCGTCGTAGACCCCCAGCAACTGCTTCATGAAATCGACTCACTCCGCGAGCGTGGCATCGAACTTCGCCCCAACCAATTGCTGGTCTCCAACCGCGCGCATGTGGTCATGCCGTATCACAAAGAACACGATGGCGCGATGGAAGAAATGCTCGCCAAGTGTGCGGGTAAGGGCGATGAGAACCTCTCCATCGGCACGACCCGACGCGGAATCGGGCCAACCTATGCCGACAAGGTGTACCGATCACTGGCCATTCGAATGGGTGATCTCCTAGATCTGGATGTCTTGCAACGTCGGCTCGACATCATCTGCGCCATTCGATCTCGCGAACTCGAAGCACTCGATGTCAACACAAGCCCACTGGATGCTGCAGCACTCGCAGAAACGTATCACCAACTTGGTAAGCGGCTCGAACCATTCATCACCGACACGGTATACGCCTTGCACGATGCTGTCAGTGACGGACAGCGGCTGCTCTTCGAGGGCGCCAATGCATGCCTGTTGGACATCGACCACGGAACCTTTCCATACGTCACCAGCAGCAACTGCTCGACGCTTGGCATTCCAGCGGGAACAGGCCTGCCCGGAACCGTAATCACCAACACCGTGGGCATCGTCAAGGCCTACGGAACCCGCGTAGGCGAAGGCCCCTTCCCCACCGAAGATCTCGGACCCGATGGCGACCTGATTCGCGAGCGTGGAAATGAGTACGGCACCACAACAGGACGCCCCCGCCGCTGCGGCTGGCTCGATCTGGTAGCGGTTCGGTATTCGGCCATGATCTGCGGCTGTTCGTCTCTGGCGGTCATGCTGCTCGATGTGCTCAGTGGCTTTGAGGAACTCAAATTGTGCGTGGGCTACCGCCTGCCAGACGGGCGCACCACCGACCGCTTCCTGCCCGACGCCAGACACCTGGCCACCGTCACGCCGATCTGGGAAACCATGCGTGGCTGGCCCGAAGAAATTGACATGCTCACGACTCCCGAAGCACTCCCCGCGACCGCGCGTCTCTACTTGGACCGTATCGCTGAATATGTCGGCTGTTCCGTAAGCATCGTCAGCGTCGGTCCAGACCGTGCTCAGACCATTCGCATGGGCCAGCCTGCACCTGCCTGAGCCACGCGATGACAACAGACACGCAACTCGACGTCATCCTGCGCGACTTTGAAGTCCCAGCCCAAGCAAGGCCCCGACACATCGCGGTCATCATGGATGGAAATGGGCGGTGGGCTCAGCGGCAGGGGCTCGATCGCAGCGATGGGCATCGCGCTGGCACAACTTCGGCCCGCACCATCATCGAGTGCTGCGCGCGGCTGGGCATCGAGGCCTTGACGCTCTACTCCTTCTCTACGGAGAACTGGACCCGCCCCGTCGAAGAGGTCCGCGCCTTGATGGGCCTAGTCGTCGAGATGCTCCCCCAAGAACACGCCACCCTCGTCCGCAACAGCATTCGCTTTCGCACGATCGGCGAGCGGGACGGACTCCCCGCTCAGGTCCTGGCCGAACTAGACCGGGCGAGCGCCTTGACTGAGCACAACGAGGGTTTGCAACTCACGATCGCTTTGAATTACGGCAGTCGGCAGGAGATTGTCCATGCGATGCGGACGCTTGGTGATCGCGTGCGAAGTGGCGATCTCGACCCGGCGGACATTGACGAGTCGATGGTTTCAGATGCCTTGTGGACCACGGGTCTCCCCGACCCCGATCTCCTCCTCCGCACCGCTGGGGAAATGCGGGTATCCAATTACTTGCTGTGGCAGATCTCCTACGCCGAAATCGTCGTCGTGGATGACTGCTGGCCAGACTTTGGCGCAGCCCAGTTCTTGGATGTCCTTAGAACCTACGCCCAGCGAACCCGACGATTCGGTGCCGCTTGCCCAGAAGAGCAATGAAAGTCAAGAACCGAGAATAGATAGAGCAAGTGCGCCAAACGCGAACTCAAACGCACCCTCGGCCGGGTCCACGCATCGAACTCAATCGTCTACTTTCTCCAGAAGCAAGATCTTCGCCGTCTGATCGGGCGAATTGACTTCGCTTCGGTCGACCACCATCACGTAGCGGGAATCGTCCACGATGGAATCTCGGTCGGTGCCGTCCCAGATACCCGTGTCGGGGTTGCGACGAATCGTGCGGACCCGCAGGTGAACCGTAAACACGTCTGACCTGGTCGTGATCATGTTGGAGATACCGCTGAACAGAAGGTTGGCTTCCTCGGCATCGCCGGCCGTACGGTCGCCGGTCAAGATGATCTCGCGATAGCGTGGGTCGATTGGCTGAATCGCTTCAGTTGCAATGGGGCTCAGTGGATCGGCGTAGGGCGGTGAACCAACTTGGGTGCCGTACAACAAGTCCTGCCGACTCAGTTCAGTCTCGAAGGGCCCGCCGTTGTTATTGAATCCACGGAAGTCCCACAGGCGTCCGCTGTCGGTTGTCAAGGGCGCGCCGATGTTCTCGTAGTACACGCCACGGTCGTAATCACCAAAGGGTGAATTGGCTGGGGGATTAAACGGATCAATGATGCCATCGGTCTGTTCAGTTTGGAATCCAAACGGATTGCGAGCCGCCCAGTCCATCCGCCACGCATCGGCGGCCAAGGAAGACCCAGGCCACTCTCGCTGATCGGTCTGAATCAGTTCATCATCATCATCGAGTCCCGAGCGAATCGCAAAGTCGTACAAGGCGGGTCGCTGTAGGTTCAACAGTTCGCCTGTGGAGGCAAAACCACGATTGCCACGCGACCATTGAATCGCTGTGTCCGCGTGGACGTCATCAAGGCCAAGTTCATCCTCATACCACGCATCAAGATCACGCTTGGCCACGAGTTCGCCATTGAAGGGTTCTTCTACGCCAACTGTCTTATGCCCGATCCCTCGGTCGGCATACACCGGACCAGCCGGTGTGCCTGGCGTTTGCTCCATGCGAATTTGCAGCCCCTGCGACCCCTCGACGGCCCCGCCAAGCCCATCGCGGTACTGCACGATGGCCTCAGGAATGCCACTACGCGGATGACGACTCATGGGTCGAGCCTCGTCGGTGGGCAACTGGGATGATTGATCCAGCACGCCACCGCTTGTGCCGCCACTGCCCCAGTCGGGACCTGCATGAATGAGTCGGTACATTTGCGGCAAGGCCCGCAGCACTTCCACCGGTGCCGTATTGATGTTGACGAGACCACTGGTGCGTCCGCCGTTGAACCGTCCAGCATTGGAAAGCGACGCATCCTGCCCGGTCACTTCTTCAAACGACGATGGTTGCAACGAGAAGCGAAGGTCGACCACGCCGTCGGGTCCATTGAAAATATCTACCAGTCCATCGTCATCGGAGTCATACCCCAAGTCCCATGTGCCAGGACCATCACACACAAACATGTCGATGAGTTGGTGGGTGGCGGGCAGGTCGGGCGTGAAGTGTGCTGCATCGGTGGAGTATGCGTACCAATCTGGCACATCGGGGGCATCGCTGCCAGTCGCGGCAGACGAGTGCGTCTTGCTCGATCGCGTCCCACCAATGATGGCCGTGCCGCCAGTCGCCCCGGACGCCCCGGACACATCGACGTTGAAGGGGTCGAGTCGGCCAGGCTGACGGCCCGCCGCATAATCCTCGGCCAGCCACTCGGGCAGGGTGCGGAGGGTTGAGGGCGGGCGCTGGTAGTCTGCCGTATGGGGCGAAGCAGGCTGCGGGGGCCAGTCCGCCATCGCAGGCCAAGGCGCCTGACCCACTCCACCCTGGATGTCCATCCACAACTGTGTGCCCGCTGCGAAGACGTCGAGCACTTCACCGGTCCGCTCGAAGTTGCGGGGCTTCTGCGAGGGCATCTGGAAACCGCTTGGCATGAGGACCTCGCCATCGATTTCATTGAACCCGTACACACCCTTATCAGGGAAGGACCATGGAAAGTTGTAACCAGTTTGATTATAGAAATCCCAACCGTAATCACTACGCACGATCTTCGCACTGCCATTTGACCACGTGCCACGTCCCTGGGGAACGGCGCCAAATCCTAAGGCGTGCGGCTTCCGGGATCGGAAGGCCACGTACTCAACGCCAGTCGACAGGTCTTCATCGCCGCGGATTTCCCAGTCCTCCCGCGTCATGCGAGTCATCCACGGATACGGGTAAGCGTTATCCCCTGCGGCATAGGGGTTGCCAGTGCCGACCGACCCGTCGCCATTGGCATCGGTTCGACCGCCACCATCGGGGTCCCATCGCGCATCAAAGATGTTGTGATGCAGCCAGCCAAGTGAATCGTGGTACGTGGTGCCTACTTCTTCCATGTCATCAGAGTTGCTGCCAACGACATTGGAGCCATCGAAGAAGACGAGCCCCCAATCGTCCCACTGGCCACTTGGAATAGTCGGAGGCATGAATGGAAGCGCCTCCTCCCAACGGCCATAAACCGCGATGGGATTGTGAGGCAGGTTGCGGTCCATCTGTGGCGAG
>PVBE011904192.1_pt1 | contig 17314 bp, 15 predicted proteins | sample 1631181 | NCBI WGS metagenome assembly PVBE01 (sample SAMN08397723, study PRJNA350692) | Marine metagenome, whole genome shotgun sequencing project. | isolation source: water | place: Pacific Ocean | collected 2012-04 | reverse complement strand
CGGCTCCGTGGTCGAACACCCGCCACGGTGTTCTGGGGCGCCGTTGCCGCGTAACCGCATCGTTACCATGTGGAAGGAACTGACAACACCATTACGGAACTGGACACCCTAGCAGCAGGAGTCTCACCCGGGGGGCAGGGAGCAGGCGTGTCGCGCCGTCGGTCGACCATCGTCGTGACAGCGTGACCTTTGCCCCCGTAGAATGGAGCCATGGGGCCGATTTGAACCGCGGGACCGATTCGCGATGACCCCTTCCGCAACGACGTCGACCCTCCGGCGCCCCGCGGGGGTCGCCTCCGAGCGCGGCGCCGCCGGCGGCGTCGAGGGCTCAAGGCCCGAGGCCTGGCGTTGGCCCCAGTTCGTCCAACGACTGTTCCACCCGGTCGACATTGCCCCGATCGCCTACTTTCGGATCGCCTTCGGGACCGTCATGGTCTGGGAGGTGTGGCGCTACTTCGACCACGGCTGGATCGCGCGCTACTTCGTCGAGCCGGAGTTTCACTTCACCTATTTCGGCTTCGACTGGGTGCGGCCCTGGTCCGAGACCGGGATGTACCTCCATTTCTGGGGCCTGGGCGTCCTCGGCCTGTGCCTGACGGTGGGACTCTGGTACCGTCTCGCGGCCACGCTGTTCTTCTTCGCGTTCACCTACATCTTCCTGCTGGAGGAAGCCCGCTACCTGAATCATTTCTATCTCATCGCGCTGGTGAGCTTGCTGCTGATCTTCGTCCCGGCTCATGGCGCGCTCTCCCTCGACGCTCGCCGGATGCCTGGACCTCGTGCCACGACAGCACCGGCCTGGGCGCTCTGGGTCCTCCGCGCCCAGATCGCCATCGCCTACGTGTACGGCGGCATCGCCAAGATCGGGGTCGACTGGCTGGCCGGGGAGCCCATGCGGTTCTGGCTCGCGGACCGGACCGATTTCCCGATCATCGGGACCTACTTCACCCTGGAGTGGGTGGTGTACGTGTTCGCTTACGGGGGACTGCTCTTCGATCTCTTCGTCATCCCGTTGCTGCTCTGGCCCCCCACGTGGCCCTACGCGGTCGTGGCCATGGTCCTCTTCCACGTCACGAATGCGTTCATGTTCCAGATCGGGGTCTTCCCGTGGTTCATGCTCGCCACAACGCTGATCCTCTTCACGCCCGGGTGGCCCCGTCTCGCGCGAGCCTCACGGCCCGTCGACCCGCACGAAGGCGCTGCACGGGCCGCCTTCACCCCGACCCTCCCGCTCTCGATGAGGCAGTGGATGACCGTCGGCGCACTGGCGGTCTACATGGCCGTCCAGTTGCTCGTCCCTCTCCGCCATCTGCTCTACCCCGGCTCGGTGAACTGGACCGAAGAGGGCCATCGCTTCTCCTGGCACATGAAGCTACGCGACAAGGACGCGCGGGCGCTCTTCTACGCGACGCTCGGTGACACGGGTGAGGTCCACGTGATCGATCCGAGCGACTACATGAGATCGTGGCAGTGGCGAAAGCTGGCGGCCCATCCCGACATGATCCTGCAGTTCGGCCATCACGTGGAGGCCATGTGGCAAGCCGAGGGCTACCGCGACGTGGAGGTGCGTGCCGAGGCCCTCAGCTCGCTGAACTCCAGGCGGCCGCAGCTCCTGGTCGATCCGACCGTCGACCTCACGACCGTACCGCGAACCCTGGGACATGCCGCCTGGATCATGCCGCTCACCGAGCCTCTCCCGGCGCGCTCCCGTTCGGGCGACGATTCCGGAACCGGCGTTCGACGCTAGCAGCCCGTGGTGAAAGTCCTGTGCGGCACGAAAGCCGGCGTGGCGCCCGGCTGGCAAGGCGCGAGGAGCGAGAATGCCGGGAGTATTTGACCGACGAGCAACGCCGCCAGCCGAGATGCAGCGTCGGCTGGCTGCAGCAGGACTTTCACCACGGGCTGCTAGGTCGCAGACCATGCCCGTCACCGACCAGGCCGACGTCACGCTCGCGCCGGAGACCGATGGCCCGCTCGTCATCTACGACGGGCGGTGCCGCTTCTGCCGCACGCAAGCGGCCCGCCTCGCGCGTGTCGCGGGACCGACGATCACGACACGAGCCGCCGACCCCGATCTGCTGACACGCTTCCCGGGTCTCACCTACGAGCGCTGCATGCGCGAGATCATCCTCGTGGCACCGTCTGGCCGCATCTACGGGGGCGCCGAGGCGATCACCCGCGCCCTGTATCTCGGCCGTCCGCGGCTGGGCGCGCTCGGGCTGGTCTACTACGTTCCACCCGTAGGCTGGCTGGCCAACCGCGTCTATCGCTTCGTCGCGCGTCACCGGTATCTCCTGGGGGGCAAGCACACCGCGTGCGAAGGTGACCTGTGCAGACCGGGCGGCGCACCGCCTCCCGGCAGCGGTCGCCCCCTCGTTTGACCTGCTGGCGATCACCGCCAGCCTCCCGATGGCCGTCGCCCGCGGACCTGAGGTAGTCTGAGGGCCTGGACCTCACCACGCATCTCGTGCCGGTCGCGGCGCTCATCCGTTCCATGACCTGGGCATGACGACACACCACATGTCGCAGCGTTCCCGACACTGTCTGGCCCCGCCGCGCCGCAGCGGGTCGAGACCAGAGGCGTCCGCGCCGCGCCGGGGACCCTACCGACGGCCACGGTTGGGTGGCTTGGTGTGTGCCCTGATGTTGACCGTTGGCTGCGCCCAGAGCATCAGCCAAGGAGTCGAGGACGCCCAGCTCGTCGCGCGCGTGAAGACCGCCCTCGTCAACGACCCGGTGCTGGGTCCGCAGCCGATCGAGGTCCAGGTGCACGCCGGGACCGTGCGACTGTCCGGCGTCGTGAACTCGAGCGCGGACGTCGATCAGGCGCTCCGCCTGACGCGATCGGTCGCGGGCGTCGGCGACGTGCACTCGGCGCTGCGCGTCGGCGCCGTTCCCGGGCCTCCACCCGCCCCCGACCGCTATCGCGCGCGTCGGACGGGTGGCGCCGCCCTTCCTGATGATACGGAACCTAACCTCCTGGGGCTGGGCGCTTCGATCGGCACGAGTCAGCCGACCGAGCGATCGCTCGACGACGGCCTCTCGGGCGGGCCAATCATCGCCCTGAGACCTCGCTCCGGATTCGGCCCGTGGATCGCCTTCAGCTGGTTTCGGACGAACCTGCTTACGGGTGGCGAACCCAGCGAGACCTTCGGGACGCTCCGTGTACGTCCGGTGATGGCCGGGGTGGTCCGTAGCTTCGTCCGGAGCCGGCTGTCGGTGGGCGCGTCGCTCGTTGGAGGGCTGGCGTTCAACAGCTTCTCGATCAACGACCAGCTCGACTCGGAGTCCCGGGCGGTGGCTGTGGACAACAGCCTGGCGTGGCGCGCGGGAATCGGGCTTGGCTACCGACTCAACCGCCGCATGACGCTCTCGGGGTTCGCCGGCTACCTGGGCACGCGCCCCACGGTCACGTTCGTGGATCCCACGGGCGTCTTCGAGCGCTCGATCAAGGCGGACACCACGCAGCTCAGCATCGGCCTCGTGTACTGGATCTTCTGAGCATGGGTCCCCTGCTCTCGTCGCTCGCCGTCAGCGTCCTCGCCCCGGTCGGCGAAGCCGCGGTGTTCGCTACACGCGCGATCCGCGAGGCCGTGCGGCCGCCGTTCGAGGTGCAGGAGACCTTGCGGCAGATCTACGAGCTCGGCTGGCGATCGGTCCCCCTGATCGGCACCGCAGGCTTTGCGGTCGGGGTCGTGCTGTCCATGCACACGCGAGCCTCGCTGGAGCGTTTCGGGGCCGAGTCGCTGATTCCGGCGGGCTTGGCGATGGCGCTGGTACGCGAGACCGGTCCGCTGACCGCCGGTCTCCTCCTCGCCGGGCGCATCGGCGCGGGCATCGGTGCGCAGCTGGGCGCGATGAAGGTCACGGAACAGATCGACGCGTTGGAAGCGGTCGCGGTCGACTCGTTCAAGTACCTCGTCGTCACCCGCGTCATCGCGTGCGTGGTCTCGCTGCCGGTCCTCACGATGCTGATGAACTTCATGGGCATCCTTGGAGGCTTCGCCGCAGAGACCGTGATTACGGGCATGTCGTTCCGACTGTACTTCCAGCATGCCTTCTCGTTGATCGAGTTCACGGACTTCGTGCCCGCCACCCTCAAGACCGCGGTCTTCGGCTTCATCATCGCGACCGTCGCCTCCTATCTGGGCATCAATACCTCACGGGGTACGGAGGGCGTGGGTCAGGCCTCCACGCGCAGCGTCGTCTACTCCTCCATCCTGTTGATCGCGGCCAACGTGGTGCTGGTGCGGATCATCTTCTTCCTGTTTCCGGAGGCCGCGTGACGAACGCGGTATCCCTCGACCACGTGTCGAAGGCCTTCGGGAGCTTCCGGGTCCTCGACGACGTCACCCTGGACGTCCCGCGGGGCGAGGCGTTCTGCATCCTCGGACGCAGCGGAACCGGCAAGAGCGTCACGCTCAAGCACATCGTCGGCCTGCTCAAGCCGGACGCTGGGCGGGTGCTGGTGGAGGGCGAGGACATCACCGATCTGCCGAGCAGGCAACTGGCGCGCGTCCGCAAGCGGATCGGCTTCCTTTTCCAGAACGCTGCGCTCTTCGACTCGATCTCGGTCGGCGAGAACGTGGCCTTCCCACTACGTCGGCACACCGATTTGTCGGACGAGGAGATCCGAGAGCGCGCCCGCCTGAAGCTGGTGCCGGTCGGGCTCGAGCGGGACTTCGACAAGATGCCGGCCGACCTCTCGGGCGGCATGCGTAAGCGGGCGGGCCTGGCGCGCGCCATGGCGCTGGACCCTTCGATCCTGCTGGCTGACGAGCCGAGCGCAGGACTCGATCCCATCACCTCGGCGGAAATCGACACGCTGCTGGTCAAGCTGAAGGAGGAGTCCGACACGACGTTGATCGTCGTGACTCACAACATCCCGAGCGCGCGCACCATCGCCGACGAGATCGTCTTCCTGCACCAGGGCAAGATCCTCGCCCGCGGCACGGCCGCCGAGCTCGACGATAGCGATGAGCCGCTCGTCAGGGAGTTCATGCGATCCGAGGGTGCGGGCTGATCCGCCCTCGAATCGACACGGCGTCGCACAGAGAAGGGATTCGCCATGAGCCAATCGAAACTGGCTGTCGTCGGAGCCTTCGTGGCCGGCGGCATCCTGCTGTTTGCTGTCGGGTTGTTCATGATCGGCGACCGACGGTTGCTCTTCGCCGATCAGTTCGCGCTCAACGCTGAGTTCGGCCGGATCACCGGCTTGCAGGTCGGCACCAAGGTCCGTGTGGCCGGGCTCGATGCGGGCGAGGTGGTGGAGCTGGTGATCCCGTCACGCCCGTCTGAGCAGTTCGTCGTGAGGATGCGAGTACGCGAGGACCTGCGGCAGCTCATCCGCATGGACTCGGCCTGCAGCATCCAGACCGATGGCCTGGTCGGATCGGCCTTCATCCAGATCAGCCGCGGGTCCGACGCGGCGACCGTCGTCACGGCCGGAGGGACGATCGCGGGCAACGATCCCATCGAGTTCGTCGACCTGATCGAGGAGGGTCGCAACACCTTCAGGACGGTGTCGGAGGAGATCATCGACCTGAAGGGGAACGTGTCGGACACCTTCGTAGCCCTGACCGACACCGCACGCTCCGCGAACGAGATCCTCGTCGAAACTGGAGACGACCTCAGGGTGATCGCGGAGGCAGGCGTCCAGGTCGCCCACCAGATGGAGTTGGTGCTGACCGACACCCGGGACCTGCTGGCACGCGTGGAGTCTGGCGAGGGCACCGTCGGTCAGCTGCTGACCGACGACACGCTGTACGAGCGGGCCAAGGCGATGGCCGGCGAGGCCGAGCAGACCATGCGCAACCTACGTGAGGCCACCGATCGGGCGAAGCAGGCCGTCGTCGAGTTCACCGGCGACGGCGGCGGCGGCTCGACCATCGTCACGGATCTGGCAACCGTGCTCACACAGACCCAGGAGGTCATGTCCGACCTCGCCGACAGCACGGAAGCGCTCAAGCGTAGCTGGCTGCTGAAGGGCTTCTTCCAGCAACGCGGCTTCTACGACCTCGACTCGCTGACGGCGGCCGAGTACCGCAAGGGTTCGCTGGAGGGTGGCGAGCGTACGGCCCTGCGCATCTGGATCGAGGGCGGGGCGTTGTTCGACGCGGACACCGACGGCGTGGACTACCTCACGGACGCCGGGCGGCAGCGGCTCGACTCCGCGATGGCGGACCTGCTGCGGTTTCCGCGACAGAGTCCCCTCGTCGTCGAGGGCTACGTGAGCGACGACGCCGAGCACCCTCTGCTTCGATCGGACGACCGCGCGTTGCTCGTCCGCGATTACCTGGTCGAGACGTATCGCCGCCAGATCACCCTGACGGGCACGATGCCCCTCGGACTGGACGCAGTCGGCAGCCCGAGCGGCGACGGGCGTTGGTCGGGCGTCGCGCTGGCGCTGTTCGTCCGGAAGGACGCCCTGGCGGAGGCCGACGCCGTCCAACCCTGACGGCGGCACCGGCCAGGCGCCGTGCGCCGGTCTCCCTCGAGGAACCCGCGCTACTCTCGGACGCCGGACTCGCTGAGGTGATCTCCGAGCCGGAGGGCCAGCGCGCCCAGGGTCATGGTGGGATTGGCGCTGGAGCCCGAGCTGAAGCTCGAGCCGGAGAGGACGAAGAGGTTGTCCAACCCGAAGTAGCGTAGATCACGGTCCACACAGCCGTGCTCCGGGGACTCGGCCATCCGCGTGGCCCCCAACCAGTGCTGCACCGTCGGGCTCCGGCTGAGGAACTTCACCTCCGCGCCGGGTAGTCGACCCCGCAGATAGGTCAGAACGCGGTCGATGCACTCATCCATGTACTCCGGGTAGCGAACGGCGAAGTCGGGAAACGCCTGGCCGGTGTCGGCGATCTCCCGAATCGACAGGGTGCTTTCGGCCATCGGCTGCTGCTCCACCAGGAAGCGGAGATACAGCGTGGCCACCCAGTTGTCGCGGAACCGTGCGCGCAGCTGGCGCGCCTCCGAGAAACGACCCTCGACCGAGAGCCGGAACACGTCGCGGACCACGAGGTCACGGTTCGTGTCGCCGGCGTCTTTCGACAGCTCCGCACACTTGATCTCCCCGAGGAGCGAGACCGGCAGGTCATCAGCGACACGGTCGAAGAAGGTCGTGACCATACCGGTCTGTGCGCTGTCGCCGTACCCCGGCTTGGCCTCGAGGCCGGTGCCGTAGACCACCAGGTCGAAGTCCGGGTGGTCCATGTAGTAGCGTCCCAGCGCGGGATGCTTCTCGACATCGGGCGATCGTTGGAGCAGCAAGCACGAGTCGATGCCGTTGCAGGCGACCACGAACTGTCGCGCCTCCACGCGATGCCGATCCCCCGCCTCGTCCAGCGCAGTGATCGCTTCGACCCGGCCACCCCGACAGTGCAGCTCCGTGACGAGCAACCCGGTCCGAAGCTGGATGCGCTCGCGGAGGGTCGGGTAGAGCGTGTTCAGCGCCGTGCCCTTCGAATCGATCGGGCACAGGCCACACAGGTTCGTACCGCAGCACTTCGGTCGACCCTCGACCTCCGCGGGCGGACGGACCGTCGGCACCTGCATGACGTGTTCGGTGCCGAAGATGGTCTCGCACGCGCGGTCCGACGGGCTGAGCCGATGCGGTGGCAGCGGATACGCGAAGCGGCCGGGAAACGGCAGGCGCTCCGAGTTGCCGCTCACCAGGAGACGGCGCTCCGCCTCCAGATAGTAGGGCTCGATCTCTGAATAGCTCAGCGGCCAGCGCCGACTCACCCCACCGAACGCGTCCTCCTCGAAGTGCCGGGGGTGCATCCGAGGCATGTTGCCGTAGAAGTGGTTCATGGAGCCGCCGAGGTTGTAGACCGGCCGCGCCACGTAGTCGTCCTCGGCGCCCCCCATGCGGCTGGTGTGACGAGACCGGTTGAACGCCAGGGGATCGTCGTGAGACTTCTGGCGGCGACGATCATCGAACATCATCGGTGTGCCGCGCTCGATCATCAGCACCCGCCGACCGCCGGCCACCGCACGCTCCGCCACGAGCATCCCGGCGACCCCGCTCCCGAGGACGCACAGGTCGACGCCATCCTCACTCGCGTACAAGGCCATCACACACGCTCCGCGCGTCGGCGACACCGGGGTAGCTCACGAAGGCGAACAGCCGGGAGCGGCGGCCCAGGATCTTCGCGGCGAGGTCCAGGCCGCGCTCCGTCACGGGCTCATCCTCGGGGCCGGTCAGCTGCTCGACGAGCTCCGCCTGCTCCTCCGGCGTGAGGTCGGTCAGCCACGCCACCTGCTCCCCCTCCAAGCCGAGCAGCCGCGCGAGCGCCTCCTCCGGGCGCTCGCCTACCCGGCAGCCGAACACGCCTACCGAGACGACCGAGCCGCCCAGAAGCTTAAGCAGCGTCCGCCGGTCCATCGTGGCGCTCATGGGCTCGTGTCCAACGTCAGGTGCGCCACGCGCTCGGCCGCGGCCATGACCCTGAGCGTGTTCTCGCCCAGCACCTTGCGGACGTCGGCCTCGTCGTATCCGCGCTTCAGCAGCTCGTAGGCGATGACCCCGTACTTCGAGCAATCCTCGAGCCCGACCGGCGCCCCGGCGCGGGGGCTGTAGTCCGTCCCGATGCCGACGTGGTCGCTGCCCGCCACCTGGATGGCGTGGTCGATGTGGTCGATGAACACAGACAGCGGCGTGCGCTCGCGCTGGATCGGATCGATGTACTTGAGGACGCCATTGATCTGAACGACGCCGCCGTTTCGGGCCAGCGCCCGCAGCATCTCGTCCGAGATGTTCCGGGCATGTGGCTTGATGCCATCGACCGACGAGTGCGACGCGATGACCGGCGCCGCCGTGACCTCCAGGACGTCGAAGAACGTTTCGTCCGAGACGTGCGACACGTCCACGATGACGCCGAGTCGGTTGGCCTCCTTGACGACCTCCCGACCGAAGGGGCTGAGCCCGCCATGCCGAGGCTCGATCGGGGGGCCAACGCCCGACGAATCCGCCCAGTTCGTGTTGAACGAGTGGGCGGGAGCAAAGTAGCGGACGCCAAGCTTGGCGAAGGCGCGCAGCACGTCCAGATCGTCGTCGATCATGTGGCCACCCTCGACCCCCATGAGGGCCGCCACCCGACCGGAGGCGACGATGCGGCGTACATCCTCGGCGGTCACCGCCAACCCCACGTGCTCGGCGTGCCGATCCACCAGGCGGTGGACGGCCGCGATCTGTCCCAGCGCGACCTTCACCGGCATGCCGGGCCGCTCGTCCTCCTCCGTGTAGATCGCGAAGAACTGCGCGTCGAGCCCACCCTCCCGCATGCGCGGCAGGTCCATATAGCCCCATGTGTGGCGCTCGGCGAAGCTCCAGGGCTCGCGTGGGAAGGCCTGCAGCCAGTCGTTGTCGCGGCGCCGTCGCCCGACGGCCTCCGCGGGATCGTAGCCAGGCCCGGCCATCCCCGGATCGTCGATCATCGGTGGCCGGGCGTCCTGCTGGATCAGGGGAAGTAGATCCGCGTGGGTGTCGACCACGACCGCCTCGTGGTGGAGACGCCGCGCGCGTTCTTCGAGAGTGTCCGGCACCTGCGCGGACAGGTGCAGCGACACCACGCCGGCGAGCGGCGCCAGCAACGCGAGCGTCCTTCGGCCGTGCCCCCCGGGTAGGACAGACATCATCGTAGCCCTCCAGACGGTGAGCGTCGGGCTCTCACCGGAACAGCGAACGGGGGCGAGGCAGCCGTCGCCCCGGCCACACGCGCGCCGCAACAGTCTATAACTGGCTCGGGAATCTGGTCTAGGGCTAGGGTATCGGGATCGGCCTGAGGTACTCCTCGTAGGTGATGGTCTCCCTCGGCAGGATGCGCACGTCGAAGACGAGGGGCTCGTAGCCCTCTGCGCTTATCCCGATCTGGTGGGGCCCGGCCTCGAGCTGCAGGCGCTGGAACGAGCCATCGAAGTCGTCCACGACGCCGACGAAGTAGCCATCGACGAGCACCTGGGCATCCCGCGGCTTGACCTTGAGCCTCAGGTTGCCCGTGACGGGACTCACCCGGTAGGTCGGCGCGTAGGAGACGCCCAAGCCAATCCCCACGCCGCCGTAGCCGTAGCCGAACGAGAAGTAGCTACCCGGATACCCGTAGCCATAGCCGGGATATCCATAGCTCCCGTAGCCGAAGTACGGATACCTGTACCGGTAGTTGCCACGGTAGCCGTAGCCGTAGCGCCGATGTCCGTAGTGGGAGTAGCGGGGATACCCGTAGCCCGGCGCTCGGTAGCCTCGATGCCCCGGCGACGGGCGAGAGCCGTAAACCCGCGGCGCCGCACGGCCTACCGCCGGCCGGTCCCCGCGCGGCCGACCGTAGCCGGGCACCCGGGCACGACTACCAGATGGGCGGCCCGCACGCGCGCCTCTGCCCCGCGCCTGCGCGGCCGAACTCGTCCGACTCCGCGTAGACGAAACAGTGACGGTTCGCGAACGGGCCTGGCTGGAAGAACCCCGGCGCTGGCCTGAGACGCGCGGGGCCCTCGTCCGTGCGGGTGCACTCCGGTTCGGGCTCTGGACCCGAGCAGTTCTGGGGACGGCCCGCCGCGCACGCTGTTGATCCGCCCCGGCCTCGACGGGACCGATCTCCGGGGCAAGCACCAGCGCGGCACTGGCGAGACCAATGGCCAGGCATTTCATGCGGTACCTCGACTGTGTGCGGCAGGGGCTGGCTGGGCTGTTTAGAGTATATCACATTCGCTGGCACCTCTCACGGCGGGTCTTGGTGCGACGTAGGACTTTCACCACGGGCTGCTAGACGACGTGCATCGTCTTGCCGCCGACGACGGTTCGCACAACCTGGATGTGCTTGATCTGGTCCGGGTCCACGTCGTGTGGATCCTCGGCGAAGATCACGAAATCCGCCAGCTTGCCGGCCGTGATGGATCCTTTGACGTTCTCCTCGAACGACGCGTGCGCCCCGTTGATCGTTCCGATCCGGAACGCCTCGTCCACGGTCACCCGTTGGTTGCCTCCCCAGACCCGACCCTCCGTGTCCTTGCGGGTCACCATGCTCTGGATCGCCATCAGGGGCTCGAAGGGCCCCGGCGTGTAGTCGGACGCGCCCGCCACCGGGATGCCGTAGTCGAGGAACGATCGGTGCGGGAACATCCACTCCATCTTCTCTTCGCCGTACTCCACCCACTTGTTGCCGTGATAGTGGCAGTAGGTCCAGAACGGGGTCGGGATCGACCCGGTGGCCTTGATACGCTCGAGGATCTCGGGGTTGACCAGCGAGCAGTGCTCCAGCCGATGCCGGATGTTCTCTCGCGGCCACTGCTTGATGACCCGCTCGTACGCGTTGAGCACCATCTCGGTCGTCGCGTCGCCGTTCGAGTGAATGCCGATCTGAAAGCCGTGCCGGTGCGCGTCCTCGACGGCTTCGTAGATGTCCTCCTGCGACATGGTGAGGATCCCGTAGTCGTCCGGACGCCCCACGTAGGGGGTCTTCATGTACATCGTTCGGCCCGACGCCGAGCCGTCGGCGCCGAACTTGACCGCACCGATCCGCAGCCACTCGTCCCCGAGGCCGGTGCGCACGCCGGCAGCTTTCAGCGCACTGAAGATCTCGTTTCTACCCGAGGGGAAGAAGTACATGCGGAACCGCATCTCCCCCGCTGCGTATGCGTCCTGCAAGGCGATCAAGGAGGCCGTATCTCCGCCGGTCTGATGGACCGACGACAGGCCGGAAGCGGTCATCAGCTTGGACATGTGCGCCACTCCAGCCTGGCGATCCGCACGCGTGAACTCGCGATCCTTGGCCGCACCATCGAACACCGCACGGGCGCGCTCCTCGACCAACCCCGTGAGCTCCCCCGTGTCGTCGCGCTCGAACCGACCGCCGAACGGGTCCTCGGTATTGCGATCGACCCCGGCCAGCTCCAGCGCCTTGCTGTTGTACCAGCCGATGTGTCCCCCTCGGTGCGACACCTTGACGGGCTTGTCAGGCACGGCCTCGTCCAGATCCCACCGATTGATTCGCCGGCCGTCCTCGACCTTGGTGTCGTCGTACTTGAACCCGGTCACCCAGTACCCGGGCGGCACGTCCGTCGCCTTCTGCCGCAGCTCTTCCTGGATGTCCTTGATCGTGCGCAGGTCCAGGTTGGCGTAGAACAGGTCGCCGATTCCCTGTGGGTGGCAATGGGCATCGATGAACCCCGGCGTGACCGTCATGCCTTCCGCGTCGATCACCTGCGTCCGGGCGTTCGCCAAGTTCTTGACGTCAGCGGAGGTGCCGACCGCGATGAACCGCCCGTGCTTGACCGCGAATGCCTCGGCCCTGGGAAGGGCATCGTCCACGGTGTAGACACGGGCGTTGACCACCACCAAGTCAGCGGCTCCGTCTCCCGAGCTCGATCCGGCGGCCGCTTGACCGCGCGCCGCAACCGACACTCGCGTGAGGCCGACGGCTCCAGTGAACGCCGCCCCGAGCCCCAAGAACTCCCCTCGCGTCATCTTGTTCATGACGAGCCTCCTCCCCGTGGATTCGCCCGACGCCACCACCCGAACGGCCGGTGCGCGTATCGCGGCTTCTGAGAGGTATCGTAGTGCATATATAATGTCCCCGCGACCCTCCAGTCACGATCGCCTCGACCAGGAATTCTCTGTGCCGTCGATCGAGAGCTTCGCGACTCCTCTCGTCTACCGCGTGCACTGGCCCCAGGCCCCGCCGCACGACGCACACGGCGACCACGCCGAGCAGATCGCCTTCCGGACCGAATTCCGTGCGCTGGACGGCATGCAGAAGGAGGCCGCCGTCACCCAAGTGTCGCCCGGCGGCTTCACCTGGCGCATGGTGTCAGACGAGGGGCCGTACCTGGAAGGTGGCGACCTGGCGCCCTACCCGCTGGCGTTCTTCACGGCCGGGGTCCAGTTCTGCTTGATGTCGCGGATCCTCGACCTCGCTCGAGCGGCGGCCATCGAGATCGCCTCGCTGACCATCGCGCAGACCAACCGCTACAGCATGGTCGGGTCCTTCCTTCGAGGTGACGCCCGGGGGGGAGCCGCACCCCCGGAAGTCTTGGTGACCCTGCACGCCGCGGCTTCGAGCGACGCTCTCGCGAGCCTGATCCAGGGAGCCGTCGCGGCCTCGCCCGCTCATGCGCTCCTGGGTCTCCCGATGCGCAACACCTTCGGCCTGCAACTGAACAGGCGCGAGATCCCGGTCACCGACCTATCTCAGGCCTCGGCCCGGCACGTCCGCGATCCGCTTCCGCTGCTCGACTCGCTGCACCCGGATCGTCCGGATGCCTTCTTGTCGGACATCATCACGAAGGTCAAGGACGCGGAGCGGCGCTACGGCGTCGAGGGCGGGATATCTACAAGCCTCCAGCCGGAGCAGAAACGAACGCTGCACCTGACCGGCGACGCGACGTGGTTGGGGGGCTCTCTCATGGAGGCCGTGGTCGGGATGTCGCAGCCGCTAGGAAGCACCTGGCGATTCGTGAGCGATGCGGACACGGCACCAGGGGCCCGACAGGCGCCCCCACCCCTCGCGTACGTGTCGGCGGCCATTGGCTTCTGTTACCTGACGCAGCTCACCCGCTACGCGAAGATCGCCGGGCAGCACCTGGACGGCGTCAGGCTCGTCCAGGACACCGGCTTCGTGCAGCCGGACGCCGAACCGGCGGCGCCGAGCCCGGCGCGCGCCGACGGCGTCGAAACCCACGTGTATCTGGAGGGAGCAAGGACGAACGAGACGGCCCAGGAGCTCGTCCGCGTGGGCGAGCAAACCTGCTTCCTCCACGCCGCCATGCGGGGCAGCTATCCAGCGGTCATTCGGGCCGACGTCCACGAGGGCCCCGTCGAGCCGGCTGACCAGGCCGCCCAAGGGCCGTGACCCGCACCGCGGCGCGGTGCCGCGTCAGGACGACGCCGCGGAAGCGGGAGCGCCCCAGCGATCGGGTGGCACCGCTGTGATGCACCGCCCCGACCTGGAGACGGCCGACCCTGCGTCCCTTCGCGATCGGCAACTGGCACGCCTCAACCAGCTGCTGACCGAGATCCTGCCGCGCAACCGGTTCTACGCACGCAAGCTCGCGCACCCGTCCCTGCCATTGAGCTGGGCGGATTTCACGAACCTCCCGCTGACGACGAAGGACGAGCTCGTCGAGGACCAGCGGAGCGCTCCCCCGTTCGGCGACATCCTGACGTACCCGGCGGACCGCTATCTTGCCTACCACCAGACGTCCGGCACCACCGGCCGTCCTCTCGCCATCCTGGACACCCGCGAATCGTGGGATTGGTGGAGCGAATGTTGGCAGTACGTCTATCGCGGTGCTGGCGTCGACGCGCGTGACCGGATCTTCTTCGCCTTCTCGTTCGGACCCTTCATCGGGTTCTGGAGCGCGCACGCCGGTGCGAGGCGCTTGGGTGCCTTGACGATCCCGGGAGGCGGGATGGACTCGGCGGCCCGCCTGCAGACCCTGCTCGACGCCCAGGCAACCGTGCTGGTCTGCACGCCGACCTATGCGCTCCACTTGGTGGAGGTGGCGCGATCGCGTGGGATCTCGCTGCGCGACGCAGGCGTTCGAGCAACAATCCACGCGGGCGAACCGGGTGCATCGATTGCGGAGGTGCGTGACCGCATCGAGCACGCCTGGGCCGCGTCCTGCTTCGACCATGCGGGAGCCACGGAGGTCGGAGCCTACGGCTACTCCTGCACCGCCCCGGGCGCGCTGCACCTCAACGAGGCCGAGTTCATTCCCGAGGTGCTCGACGCCAGGGGCCGTCCCGTTTCCGAGGGTGAGGTCGGCGAACTGGTCTTGACGAACCTCGGGCGGTCGGGCTGGCCGGTGATCCGCTACCGCACCGGCGACCTGGCGAGGCGCGGTGGACGGTCGTGCCCGTGCGGTCGAACCTTCTTGACCCTCCCGGGCGGCCTCATCGGCCGCGCGGACGATCTGATCCTGCTGAGGGGCGTCAACGTCTACCCCTCGGCCGTCGAAGCGATCGTTCGGACGCTCGAGGTCGAAGAGTTTCGTCTGGTGCGGACTCGAAACGGAGCCCTCGAGGAGCTCACCGTGGAGGTGGAAGGCACGCCCGCCGTCGCCGACGTGCTCGCCGCGGCCCTACGTCAGCGCTTGGGGGTCCGGATCCCGACACGTCCCGTGCCCCCGCAGTCGCTGCCCCGCTGGGAGCTCAAGGCCCGTCGGATCGTCGACCGCCGAGGCCCCCAGGGCTAGGGGTGAGGGCGTGTCGACTCACACGTCCTGCCCATAGAGCACGGCGGGCAGCCACAAGGCAATCCCCGGAAACAGTGTCAGCAGGAGACCGGCGACACACAGCAGCAGGAAGAACGGCAGCGCGGCGCGAGCGAGACGACCGATCGGCTCACCGGTCAGGCCCTGCAGGACGAACAGGTTGAAACCGACGGGCGGAGTCACCTGCGCCAGCTCCACCGTCACCACCAGGAACACGCCAAACCAGACTGCATCGAAGCCCTGGTCCACGACGAGCGGCAGCGCGATCGGCAAGCTCATGACCAGGATGGAGATACCATCGAGGAACAGGCCCAGCACGACGTAGAAACCGGCCAGCAGCAGGATGAGCGCGTAGGGACCCAAGTCGAGCCGCCCGATCGCCGCGGCAATGTCTTGCGGCAGATGGAGATAGCCCATCGCCGACGACAGGAACGACGCCGCAGCGACGATCGTGATCACCATGCAGCTGGTCCTGACGCTGGACCGGACCGACTCGCTGACGACCGGCCAGGTGAGCTGGCCCAACATCCCGGTCAAGGCCAGGGCCGACGCGACCCCCACGGCGGCCGACTCGGACGGCGTCACCCACCCCGAGTAGATGCCGCCGAGCACTAGGACGATCAGCCCCACGACCGGCACGATGTCCAAGATGCCCTCGAGACGATGCCGCCAGGTGAACCGCACGGCGGACCGCGGCGCCAGCTCGGGACGGAGGCTGCAGCGAAGGGCGATGTAGCCGGAGTACAGGCTAGCGACCATGAGCCCCGGCACGATGCCGGCGGCGAAAAGCTGGGCGATCGACACCTCGGCCAGGACGCCGTACACGATCATCACGATGGACGGAGGAATCATCAGCCCCAGCGTGCCCGCCCCCGCCAGCGAGCCCAGCGTCAGATCGCGGTCGTAGCCGCGCACCGCCAGCGACTCGGTCGTGATCTTGCCCATGGTCGCCGTCGTGGCGGCACTCGATCCACTCAGGGCCGCGAACAGCGTGCACCCGCCGACGCTCGTGTGCAGCAGACCGCCGGGGATCCGGTCGACCCAGGGTGCGAGGCCACGGAACAACCGGTCCGCGATCGTGGTCCGGAAGATGATCTCGCCCATCCAGATGAACAGCGGGACTGCGGCCAGCTCAGCGGTGCTCGCGCCGCGCCACATCGTTCCCTTGAGGATGCTGCCTACCCGGTCGAGGGGCATGTCCAACAGGACTGTCAAGCTCGTGACGCTCACGAGCATGAGCCCCGCGAACACCCAGGTCCCGCACCCCAAGTAGAGGGCGAGGAGCATCAGGACCACGGCCAGCGTCCCGAGGGCGTCCATCAGGTGGGTCTGCGCCCGGTGCGTGTGGTTTTGCTCGGGCTCATGACTGCCTCGCGCTCGTAACCGCCACCCGGAACGCGTGGGCAAGCAGCTGCACCCAGAAGAGGAACAGGCCGAGGAGCAGCACCCCTTCGGGGATCCACATCGGGACGTCGGCGAGCGTGCCGCTGGTGTAGCCGCGCGTGTACTGGCGAACCACGCTGGCACCGAAGAAGCAGATGGCCAGGCCGGTGACGAACAACGCCCCCGTGGCCGCGACGAGCTCCAACCCGCGACGCCGCACGCTCTCCGTCGGGAACCGCGCGAGCACGACGCTGACCCGCACCAGACCTCCGTTCTCGAGCGTGTCGCCGAGCGCCAGAAACGCCAGGGCCGCGACCCCGTAGCCGAGCATCTCCTCGAGCACGAAGGTGGACAGGCCGAGCGATCGGAGCGCGATCTCCACCAGCGTGTGCACGAGCATCGACACCAGCAGGACGGCCGACACCGCCGCACCGAACCGAGAGAGCCTGGAGCTGATCCGCTGGAGCGACCGCATCACCGCTCCAACCGGGCGACGTACTCGGTGAGGATCTGCTCCGCCACCCGACGTCCCATCCTTTTACGCCACGCCTCCAGCATCGGCGCGCCCGCCCGCTCGAAGTGTGCGAGCAGCGCGCCCGGCACCCGGTCCACGACGACCGTTCCGTGCGCCCTCAGCGCTTCCCGGTTGCCCCTGGCCCGGACGGCCGAGCGCTCCCAAGCGGTGCGCTCGGCCTCCGCGGCCGCGTCTCGCACGGCGAGCCGCAGG
>PVBE010158489.1_pt1 | contig 17315 bp, 23 predicted proteins | sample 1631181 | NCBI WGS metagenome assembly PVBE01 (sample SAMN08397723, study PRJNA350692) | Marine metagenome, whole genome shotgun sequencing project. | isolation source: water | place: Pacific Ocean | collected 2012-04 | reverse complement strand
CACCTTTGAATTTTCGTTTCGTTGTACTTGTCTGCTTTGTCATATGCTATGCAGAAGTTTTTTCTGTGGTTGATGTTTGATCTGATGTTTTATCTGTCTGACTCTGTTTCATGATGGTCAGAATGCGAGCAACTGTTTTCTTCACCTGACGAATCTCTCTTACATTCTTTAACTGATTCGTTGATGTTTTGAAGGAGAGTTCTTGCAAGCGTGCTTGTGCATCTTCAAGTTCTTTTTTCAGCCCCTTCTGTGTTTTTGATCGAAGTGTTTTGATATCCATACTATGAAATCTCGCGAGTTACGATCTTTGTTTTCACTGGAAGTTTGTGTTTTGCGAGTGTCAGAGCCTTTCTTGCAAGCTCATCGTCTACACCTGCCATTTCAAACAATACGGTTCCTGGTTTTACAACAGACACATAGTGATCAACAGCACCTTTTCCTTTACCCATAGGCATCTCTGATCCTTTTGCTGTCACAGGCTTGTCTGGAAAAATTCGAATCCAGATTTTCCCACCACGTTTTACCGCACGGGTCATTGCTCGACGAGCTGCCTCAATTTGTCTTGAGGTCACCCAGTCACCTGTTGTTGCTTTTAGACCAATAGTTCCAAATGCGAGTGTTGTCTTGCGTGAAGCAACACGCTTGTTTCGAGCGCGGCCTTTGTGCCATTTTCTGTGTTTTACCTTTTTTGGAATCAACATATATTCTTCGTGAGAAACAACTCTCTATTTTTTGTTTCGCGTTTCTTTCTTGTTATCACCGAATACCTCACCACGGTTAATCCAGACTTTGATCCCGATTGCACCGTAAATCGTTCGCGCTTTTACGTTTGAGTAATCAATATCTGCCCGAAGTGTGTGTAGAGGAATTTTTCCTTTTGACAACGTTTCTGCTCGAGCGATGTCTGCACCGTTCAAACGACCAGCAAGCTTGATCTTTACTCCTTCAGCGTTTGCTTTTAGAACACGTTCAATTGCTCCTTTCATCACACGACGATAAGGCATACGCTTCTCAAGATCTGCTGCAACTTGCATACCAATGACTCGGGCTGAAAGAGAAGGTTTCTGAATTTCTTTTACGTTCACTGAAAGCTTTACTCGTCGACCAGCAAAGAACTTCTTTTTAAGCTCTTTGTTAATTTCTTCAATCCCTGATCCTGCTCTTCCAATTACCATTCCTGGTTTTGCAGAGTGAATAGTGAGCTTTACTTCGTCTCGGTTTCGATCGATTTCCAGTCTTCCGATAAGAGCATTCTTGAGTTTCAAAAGAAGAAATTCTCGGATCTGTACATCTTCTTTAAGAAGATGTTTGTATCGATTTTTTCCAGCAAACCAAGAACCATCCCAACCTCGGGTCACGGCAAGTCTGAATCCTACTGGATGTACTTTTTGTCCCATATCTATTTTTCTTCTTTGGTTGGTTTAGTCTTTTTTTCTGCTGACTTTTTTTCTTTTTCTGTTTTTGCGCTTGTGGTCTTTTTCTTTACCACCTTTTTTGTTTCCTTTTTCTTTTCTTCAACTTTTGGTTTTTCATCAATTTCGCTCAGTATGATACCAATGTGTGTCGTCCGTTTTCTGATAGTTGTTGCTCGACCCATTGCTCGTGGTTTGAACCGCTTCAGCGTAGGACCATCATCGGCCCGTATCTCCTTGATCGTAAGATTACCTGGATCAAGTTGGAAGTTATGCTGCGCATTTGCCACAGCACTATTCAAAAGCTTGAGCACAGGAGTCGCTGCAGCTTTATTCATAAACTTAAGTTGTCCTTGCGCTTGGTTCACATTCATTCCACGAACCGCATCGACAACTAGTCGAATTTTTCGTGGTGACATGCGTACAAAACGTGCAATTGCTTTAACTTCCATATCAATTATTTCTTCATTCTACCGCCATGGCGGACAAATTTTTTCGTTGGAGAAAACTCACCGAGTTTATGTCCAACCATGTTTTCAACAGCACGGACATTAATGAATTCTCGGCCGTTATGAACCGCGAATGTGAATCCAACCATTTCTGGTGTGATTGTTGATGCGCGTGCCCATGTTTTAATAGGTGTCTGATCGCCGACCTTCATCTTTGAAAGTTTCTTCAAAAGTTTTGGGTGAACGTATGGACCTTTTTTCAAACTTCTAGGCATATTACTTTCCTACGAAACGCCCTCGTTTTCGACGTTTTACAATTAACTTATCTGACGCTTTCTTTCTTCGTGTCTTTACACCAAGTGCTGGTTTTCCAGTTGGAGTCTTTGGACGCTTAAGTCCAATAGGGTTTCGTCCTTCACCACCACCATGAGGGTGATCGACTGGGTTCATAGCTTTTCCACGAACAGTTGGTCTAAATCCTCTGTGTCTTGTTCGTCCAGCTTTTCCCCATCGAATCAATCGATAGTCAGGGTTTGAAACTTGTCCAATAGTTGCCATGCAGGTTTTTGGAACCATTCGCACCTCACCTGAAGGCAATTTTACTGTTGCCAGATTTCCTTCTACAGCCATGAGTTGAGCGGATGAACCTGCTCCTCTCACAATTTGCCCTCCCTTTCCAGGAAGAAGCTCAATGTTATACAGCTGTTGTCCTACTGGAATGTTCTCAATTAGGAATCTGTTTCCTGTTTGAATTTCACCCTTACCTTGAGAAGAAACAATTTTGTCTCCTACCTTGAGTCCAACCGGTGCAAGAATGTATCGTTTTTCACCATCAGCGTAGTTAACAAGTGCAATTCGTGCTCCACGGTTTGGATCGTATTCAATCGTTGCAACTTTTGCTGGAATATCAAACTTTGTTCGCTTGAAGTCAACGATTCTGATTCGTCGTTTTGCACCACCTCCACGATGTCTGACGGTAATTTTTCCTTTTGTTCGTCCAGCGTGTTGTTTTCTCTTTTTAGTCAGTTTCTTGTGCGGCTTTGAAACTGTTAGGTCCTCAAAGGAATCAACGCTTGAAATGCGTCGTCCTGGAGTTGTAGGTTTGTAGCGTTTTACTCCCATATTATTCGTATACTTCGATACTCTTACCCTTTGGTAAGGTTACAATCGCTTTTTTCCAATCTTTTCGTCGACCAAATTTTCTTCCGAAACGTACTTTCTTTCCTTTTACCTTCTGAATGTTTACAGAAACAGGTGTTACTCCGTACATTGCTCGAACTGCATTTCGCACCTCGATTCGGTTTGCGTCTGTTCTTACAACGAATACATACTGATCAATTGCTGTAAGAGAGGCGGTCTTTTCAGTAACAAGTGGGTAGATGATTACTCCCTGTGTCTCTGCAGCAAATGAAGTCTTTGCAGAAGCAGATTTTGGAGTAGCTTTCTTTTTAGAAGCTTCTTTCTTTGCAGCAGCTGCTGGTTTTTTTTCCTTTGCAGTTTTTGCAACCGAAGCCTTCTTAGAAGATGCTTCTTCCACTTTTGCGTCTTTCTTTTTTGTAAACTTGTCTAGAATTCCCATATTATCCGTACAATTCAGTTGCAAAATCAATTGCATCTTTTGTGATTACGACATACTCGTAGCGAAGAAGATCAACAATGTTCAAACAGTTTGCTGGAAGTGTTGCTACGTTTTCAAGATTTTTTGCAGGTTGAGTTGCTGCTTTGTTTTCAGGTTTTGTTACGATCAAAACTTTTTTCCCTGCACTAGGAAGTTTTGCGAGTACAGCTGCAAGCTCTTTTGTTTTTCCGTTTTCAAGCGCCAAGTTCTCCAATACGATAATCTTTTCATGTGTAACCTTGTCAGAAAGTACCATCGCAAGCGCTTTTCTCTTTGCTTTGCGATTGAGTTTCATTGCAAAATTACGGATCTTGCTTGGACCAAAAGTTACACCACCACCTGACCAGATAGGAGATCGTCGTGAACCATGTCTTGCACGTCCTGTTCCTTTTTGCTTCCAAGGTTTTCGTCCACCACCACGAACTTCACTTCGGTCTTTTGCGTGAGCAATTACCATTCGTGAGTTTGCGGTTTGTGCTCGAACAGCCTCGTACACAAGATCAGTGTTTACTGCAACATCGAACAATGCTGATGAGATTTCTAACTCTCCAGCCTGTGCACCTTCGTTGTTGTATACTTTTACGATTGCCATACTGTTTTTCCTTGTCGTGATCGAATCATTATCAAACCACCTCGCGCTCCAGGAACCGCTCCCTTGATTGCGATTGTGTTGTTTTCAACGTCAACAGAAACTACTTCTAGATTCTTAACCGTTACACGTGCATCACCCATATGTCCCGCCATTCGCTTCCCTTTGATAACTTTTCCTTGGGGATGCGTAGCGATAGAACCAGGCATGCGCTGTTGGTCTTTGTTTCCATGTGTTGCCTGACCACCTTTGAAGTTGTGTCGTTTCATTACACCAGCAAAACCACGTCCTTTGGATGTTCCAATTACGTCTACTTTGGTTCCCGGTTCGAATGCTGAAACATCCACCTGATCTCCTCGGGTAAGGTCTGTTTCCTTTACACGGAACTCTCGAAGAGTTCGAACCTCTGGCAAGTCTTTCAAATGACCAGCCTGAGCTTTTTTTAGACGCTTTGGTGTCTCTGTTCCGAGTTGAACAGCCACGTATCCATCGCGATCAATGTCACGCACTTGCGTCACGACATTTGTCTCAACCTTAATCAACGTCACCGGCACAACATTACCGCTGTCGAGAAACTGTTGAGTCATTTCAAGTTTTCTTCCTATTACGAATGCCATATCAATAGCTTTTCTGTCTACAAATAGCTTTTAAAACTAGTTACGAAAAAACTAGAAGTCGTTTGTGAATCATTTCACATCCGGCTTCTAGCCTCAAAGAGAGATCATAAGATCTATAAAAAATTTGAGGGATTCTTTTGTGTTTTAAGTGGCTGGGTTCCTTTTCTATCTGCGAAAATCTCTGGAAGGTTTTCCCCAAAATGCTTCTTTTTGCACGGGATCTTTCTTCCATGTTTAGCAAATAGGCTTTTGCAGCTCATGAGCAGTGACCAAAACTGATCGGTGCACACGAGCTGCAAAATGCAACTACGTTTTAATTTCGATATCTACACCTGCTGGGAGATTGAGACTCATTAGAGAATCAATAGTTCGCTCAGAAGGTTCTGCAATATCGATGAGACGCTTGTGAATTCGCATCTCGTACTGCTCTCGAGTATCTTTGTGTACAAATGTTGATTTGTTCACAGTATATTTGCGCTTCTCTGTTGGAAGCGGAACAGGTCCGATCACTTTTGCACCTGACCGCTCAGCTGTCTTCATGATTGTCTGAGCAGCTTGGTCGATGATTTTGTGATCGTAAGCACGAATCTTAATTCGAATACGTGCTTTGTTTTCCTCCTGGTCTTTTGTCTTCTTTGTCTCACTCACAGGATTATCGATTAAAGAACGAAAAGGAGGGACGATTGCTCGGCCCTCCATGTCATATTAACTAATGATTTTGGTCACGATTCCAGCTCCAACAGTTCGTCCACCTTCACGGATAGCAAAGGACATCTTTTCTTCAAGAGCTACTGGCTGAATAAGCTTAATTACTACATTTACTGTATCACCAGGCATAACCATCTCTGTTCCCTCTGGAAGAGTTACATCACCTGTTACATCTGTTGTTCGGATGTAGAACTGTGGTTTGTATCCAGTAAAGAATGGCTTGTGTCGCCCACCCTCTTCTTTGGTAAGCGCATAAACCTCTGCTTCAATTTCTGTGTGAGGTGTGATTGAACCAGGTGCAGCAAGAACCATTCCACGTTCAACATCTTCTTTTTTGATTCCTCGAAGAAGAACACCAGCATTATCACCAGCTTCTCCCTGCTCAAGTTGCTTGTTGAACATTTCGATTCCAGTCACAACAGTCTTTGTTGATTCTGGTTTGATTCCAACGATTTCGATTTCTTCGTTAATCTTTACGATTCCACGTTCGATTCGTCCTGTTACCACTGTTCCTCGACCTTCAATTGAGAATACGTCCTCAATAGGCATCAAGAGCGGCTTGTCTGTTTCTCGAACAGGGTCTGGAATGTAAGTATCAAGAGCTTCAATAATATCCATGATTGGCTTTGTAGCAGCCTCATCTGAAAGATTTTCGATTGCTTTAAGCGCTGATCCTCGAATCACAGGCACTTCATCACCAGGGAATTCGTACTGTGTAAGTAGATCTCGAACCTCTTCTTCAACAAGATCAATAATCTCTGGATCATCTGCTTGATCAGTCTTGTTAAGGAAAACAACGATAGCTGGAACACCAACCTGCTTTGCAAGAAGAATGTGCTCTCGTGTCTGAGGCATTGGTCCGTCAGCTGCAGATACAACAAGAATTGCACCGTCCATCTGTGCGGCACCTGTAATCATGTTTTTGATGTAGTCAGCGTGTCCTGGACAGTCAACGTGAGCGTAGTGACGTTTGTCAGATTCGTACTCACAATGAGCTGTAGCAATAGTAATACCACGAGCTTTTGACTCAGGTGCTTTATCAAGATCATCTACACCCTTTGTCTGGGCGCTCATTCCTTTCTCGGCTAAAACAGCGAGAATGGCTGCAGTTGTTGTTGTTTTACCATGGTCAACGTGACCAATAGTACCAACGTTCACATGCGGCTTGTTTCGTTGAAATACGTCTGCCATATTTGTGCAGTCTGGAGTGATGGAGTCGTGGAGTGATGAACATCTCCCTGACTTTATAACTCCAGTACTAAATTTACTCCTAAAATTAGGTAATTTGAGTTAGTTTAAAGACGTGGCGCAGTGTAGCAAACAACTTTAATCTTTGCAAGTCTTTTACCCTAACGATATTCACAGAATATCACCACTGTCTTAATGAGTTCTTTCTTACCTCAACCCAGTCAAAATTACTCGACTGGTTCTAGATAAAACTGCTCCTCAGAAAAATCGTCATTTTGATCCTTTTTTTCTGGTTCATTTGAATCCTCTTTTGTCTGCTCGATTGCTTCCTGAACCCCTTTATTTGCGAATGCTTTGTATTGTTCTTCAAGCTGTGCGAGTTCTTGATCAGACAGCTTTGATAAATCCCATGTTTGACCATCTTCTTTTGCATCATGCATTACATCCCAAACATCTGGTGAATCTCCCTTTGGGGCTTCAATGCCTTGCTTGTTTACAGGTATTTCCTGTTCAATTTCAGTCATTTGTTGAGAATCTGCCTTTTTTTGATCATTTTGAGTGTTTTCTTCTGGTATAAATACCTCTTCTTCTGTCTTTTGGACGTCAATTTCTTCCTCAAATTCGAATTCTGGATGTGTTACCGCATCCCAAATAAGCTCATATTGCTCCAAATCCATGACAACATAGGCATTTTCTCCATCATGATCTGTCACGATCATTCGATCCCCCGTCTTTTTTACTAGCTCTAAAATGCGTTTAAACGATTTTTCCATAGAAAACATTAGGCTTAGGGGGTTATTTTACTCAGGAGAACCTAAGTGTCAAGAAACACTGCTTTAAAAACTACTCTTGAGAAAATGATCATTTTTTGATAGATTTCTGCCTCGGGAAATTGTTTTCCGGGCACGCCCATTGTGGGCACTAGAGAGATACTGGAGGAAGAAAACATGACACGATCCCTGAACCACTTGTCGTTCCGCGAAGCCACCGCGAACCCCACCGACACCTCGATCCGCATGAACGTGCGGGTCTACAGCTCGGAACCCGGGTTGCACGACTTCACGGTCGACATCAGCCCGACGCCCAAGGCGAGCCTGACGGAGCAGGTCAAGGAGATCATCGTCAAGGCGCTCGGCGAGGATCAGGTCCTCAAGCCCAACACCTACTCGATGCACTTCGATCTGCACACGGGTCTCACGATCCTGACCAGCCCGAGCAAGTCCCCGGTCGACGAGGTGCTCACCGGCGCCCTGCTCGAGCCGCTCAGTGATCTGCGCGGCATGCTCAGCCAGTCCTTGCGGGCCTGGCCGTCGTCCGAAGGGGCTCTCAAGGATGCGCTTCGCGGCGGCTTTGCCAACGCGCTCATCCTCCGCCTCACTCGTCCGGGTCAGTTCGACCTGGATCCGCAGTCGTTCCGCGTCGTCGTGATCCCTGCTCAGCCGGGGATGATGTCGATGATGGCCGACCCCGACGGCTACGAGACGCTTCGCCAGCGGTACATGGAGACCATCGACGACGTCGAGCGTGAAGCGAACATCGCGATGGAGTGCCCTGTCCCCAGCGACAGCGCCTTCGGCGAGGTGTTCACACGCGAGTTCGCGGCCTACGCGAACGAGAAGCTGCAGGAGTGGGCCAGCGAGTTCTTCGCCGGCGCGAGCACCGAGATATGGTGCAGCTCCTGAGCAACGCGTCCGCGAGCTACGGCATCGTCGACTTCAAGGAGCACCTCTACCCGACCCCGGTCGAGCAGGAGGCGCCCCCGGCCGAGGCCAGCGGTGGCGACACCCAGGTCGAGACCCCGACGCAGGCGCCCGTCGTTCCCGCGAACGGCACCGGTCAGCAGGCGCGGGCCCAGGCCTAGATCCGCAAGGATCACCTGTTTGTGAATTGATCTGACTCGAGGGGAATCTCCCTAGCGACCAGCTCACAGCACAAGCAACTCAGACCCTAAGAAACCAACTGGTTTCGAGGGGTCTTTTTCATTTACTACGTTAAATAGCTTGACAAAATCCATCTTTTCTGGTATCTTATTATCTTGTGCAAATCGCGATTAGAAGCTTTGAGAGACTTGAAAGCACAGGGAGAAATCGATGAACAGGGTGAAATAGCATTCGCTGAGCCTGAAACAATATATTCTCTACTCAAAGCAAAAACCCACTAGCCTAGGCTGGTGGGTTTTTTCATTCTATCTATGAAATGAAGCTTTTGAACTCTGCTAGCTGCCCTCTACACCTTGCAAGATTATGCTCTCTTCTTGATGAATAATGCGCTTCGTCCCAACCAAAATATTCATCCTTAAAATAATCCGTAAGAAATCTGCAAGCTAATTCAAGCATGATGGTTCCGCCGCATTTTGTAAATTGATCTTTTTCCACAACTGAAAGAAACTCATCAGTGTTTGCTAGATAACCTTCTAAAATCGCATTTAGAATATCTTCATCAAATGTGTTTTCTGGATCATCTTCTTTCCCACCACACCAAGACCGAATAGCATCTCCAAGTTCTGCTCCTACAAAACCCCTGTTGCATGTATCAAGATCTATAATCGCAATAGCCTCACCGTTTTCATTAAACATTACGTTCGAAATTTTTGGATCCCCATGAATGACCCTCTTAGGAGTTGCGTCGTTTATAAAGTACTCGGGAAGATTCTCTGTGATAATCTTTATTTCTTCTTCTGCTTCTTTTCTAGGATCTGCATTTGCCTTGTCATTTACAACCCTTACAAACTCTTCGTAAATTTCTTTTGTCTTATGAAGGATTAGTTTTGATTGAAATTCGTAATCAAAGTCCAAGAGCTCTCTGTGAAACTTTCCGAAAAGTGCTGCTGCACTCTTTGCATGCGCTGCACTTGGAAGCTCGCTGAAAATTATTCCATCAAGTTTTGTTTGCATCCTCCATGTCACCCCATCCTCTTCTACATTTATCAATCCATCTTTTGAGCGAACACACTTTGGCACTGGAAATCCTCGCTCAGTCAGATATTCTGTCACAGCAAAAAAATCGTTTGCGATCTCCTTTGTTGAGAGCAGGTCATGAAGACTTTGCATGATATACTGTCCTTGCTTGGTTTGAACCTCGAACGTTTGATGAATCAAACCCGTATTGTTCACTTTAACCGAAACAACCTCTCCTATATCGTACTGATCAAGTACTGACTGTGGAATTGTTTTCAACATATGGATTTATTCACTTATATTTTCTTTCTATACGCGGCATTTATAATTGCTGCTTCCCTACTTGCTCTTTACTGGTTTGGTGCCATGATTCTTCCGATTTTTTTCAACGGCGCACCGTATGTACCAACCCCACACGAACGAGTGAAGAAGATGATTAAACGCGCGAATATTACTTCCTCTGATGTTGTTAGTGATCTTGGGTCTGGAGACGGAAGGCTTCTCATTGCCGCAGCAAAAGCAGGTGCAAAACGTTGCATTGGATATGAGCTTCACCCATCGCTCGTCAGCGTATCAAGATCTAAAGCAAAAAACCAGAAACTCGATCACATCATAGAAGTTTTCAAAACATCGTTCTGGAATGCAAATTTAAAAAATGTGAGCCTTGTTCTTCTATATCAAATCCCTCACAACATGCAGGAACTTGAAGATAAGCTTCGAGGAGAACTTCCAAAAGGTGCACGAGTCGTTTCAAACGGATTCGAGTTCCCAAAATGGAAACCAAAATCTTCTGAAGATCGTATACACTTATACATCAACTAAAAAACAGCCCATATGGGCTGTTTTTTGATTCAATTTTTTTTACTTTTCTGTACCACCGTTTCGCTTTTCGATAATTTCTTTTGAAACGTTTCCAGGAACTGAGTTGTAGTGATCAAATTCCATTGAGTAACTCGCACGCCCCTGTGTGATTGAACGCAAGCTTGTTGCGTATCCAAACATTTCTGCAAGAGGAACAAAGGCATTAATGATCTTGTTACCAGATCGATCTCCCATATCCTGAATTTGTCCACGTTTTGAGTTTAGGTCTCCCACTACTGTTCCCATGAAATCTTCTGGTGTAACAGCTTCTACTCTCATCATTGGTTCAAGAAGTTCTACACCTGCTTTCTTGGCTGCATCTTGGAATGCCATTGATCCAGCGATTTTGAAAGCAGCCTCTGAAGAGTCAACGTCATGATAGCTTCCATCGTAAAGAGTAACCTTTACATCAAGAAGAGGATATCCAGCAATTACTCCTCGCTCAGTTGCTTCTCGTACACCCTTTTCGATCGCGTTGAAGTATTCCTTAGGAACAGCACCACCTTTAATCTCTTCTTCGAATTCAACACCAGATCCAGGTTCGAGTTTTTCGATACGAACATAGCAATGTCCATACTGTCCTCGACCACCAGACTGACGAACGAATTTTCCTTCTCCTTCTGAATCGCCCTTAATTGTTTCTCGGTAAGAAACTTGTGGCTGACCAACATTACACTCAACGCTAAACTCTCGTTTAAGTCGATCTACAATAATATCCAAGTGAAGCTCTCCCATTCCTGAGATAATAACCTGATTTGTTTCATCATCTGTTCGTACACGGAAAGTAGGATCTTCTTCTGCAAGCTTTTGAAGTGCAATACCCATTTTTTCCTGATCTTGTTTTGTCTTTGGTTCAATTGCAATAGAGATCACTGGCTCTGGAAATGCGATAGCCTCCAAGATGAGTGGATTCTCTGAATCGCAAAGTGTGTGACCTGTAAATGTATTCTTTAGACCAACCATCGCAGCAATTTCTCCAGCAAATACTTCAGGTACTTCTTCTCGTGAGTTTGCGTGCAATCGAACAATTCGACCTACACGTTCTTTTTGTCCATTTGATGAGTTCAAAATGTATGAACCCGCCTTGACTGAACCAGAATAAACTCTAAAGAATGCCAGCTTTCCTACAAACGGATCTGCAGCGATCTTGAAAGCAAGCGCAGCAAACGGTTCGTCATCAGAAGCATTTCGTACGATTTCCTTTTCTTCATCCTCTATATCCACCCCAGTAACAGGAGGAACATCAAGTGGACTTGGAAGATAATCTACAACCGCATCAAGAAGCTGCTGCACACCTTTGTTCTTTAGAGCTGACCCACAAAGAACAGGAATGAAGTCGTTTGCAATTGTAGCTTTTCGGATAACTGTTTTGATTTCTTCTATCTGAAGCTCTTCACCACCAAGGAACTTGTTCATTAGATCCTCGTCGTTCTCTGCCACTGCTTCAAGAAGTTTTCCGCGCCATTCTTCTGCTTGCGCTTTATATTCTTCAGGGATGTCAGTTTCTTCTACATCTTTTCCAAGGTCATCTTTGTAGATAAATGCTCGGTTTGTAATAAGATCAATCACACCAGCAAAATCTGCCTCTGTCCCAATAGGAAGTTGGATCGGATGTGCATTAGTAGTCAATCGATCGTGAACTGAATCTAGATCTTTGAAAAAATCTGCTCCTGTTCGATCTAGTTTGTTTATAAACACAAGACGAGGAACACTGTAATCATCAGCATATCGCCAGTTTGTTTCAGACTGTGGTTCTACACCTGCAACTCCGTCAAACACAGCAACTCCAGCATCAAGCACACGCATAGATCGTTTTACCTCTACAGTAAAATCGATGTGTCCAGGTGTGTCGATTAGGTTCATCTGCTTGTCTTTCCAGAAACATGTAGTTGCAGCAGAAGTAATTGTGATTCCACGTTCTTGTTCTTGTTCCATCCAGTCCATCGTCGCTTCACCTTCATGAACCTCACCAATTTTGTGTTTCTTACCCGTGTAAAAAAGAATCCGTTCAGATACAGTTGTTTTCCCTGCGTCAATATGAGCAAAGATTCCAAAGTTTCGGATATTATCAAGAGGATATTGTCTAGGCATACATTTTAAAAATACGTTTGTTGATCGATTTATCGAGCGAAGTGAGCGAATGCACGGTTTGCTTCAGCCATTTTCTGTACATCCTGCTTCTTCTTAATAGCATCTCCTTCATTGTTAGCTGCCGCAATGAATTCATCAGCAAGTCGCTGTGCCATTGGTCGCCCCTTTTTGTTTCGTGCAGAGTTGATAATCCATCGAAACGCAAGAACCATTCGTCGATCTCCTCGTACAGGCATCGGGATCTGATAGTTTGCCCCACCAACTCGTCGGCTTTTTACCTCGAGTGAAGGCATGACATTTTTAATTGCGGTATCAAAAATCTGCAGTGCATCCTGTTTTGTCTTCTCGGATACGATCTGCAGTGCATCATACATAACGCGCTGCGCGGTGGTTTTCTTTCCATCGAGCATCACGTAATTTATAAACTTGGCAAGTTGAACATTGCCGAATTTTGGATCTGGAGCGATTTGTCGTTTTTGAGCTTTCTTTCCACGCATAGTTTTGACATTAGGCGTCGGTTATTTTCCCCCAGCAGTGGATGAGGTACTCCGACGTATTAATAAATGGTTGAAGAATTTATTTCTTTGGCTTCTTCGCACCGTATTTTGATCGGGACTGATTTCGTCCTTCTACTCCTTGAGCATCATAAACACCACGAACAACGTGATATCGAACACCAGGAAGATCTTTCACACGACCACCGCGAATCATCACGATAGAGTGCTCTTGAAGGTTGTGTCCTTCTCCACCAATGTAGGCGTTTACCTCCATTCCATTTGAAAGTCGCACACGTGCAATCTTTCGAATGGCAGAGTTTGGTTTCTTTGGCGTCATGGTTGTTACTTTGACACATACCCCACGTTTAAAAGAAGCACCTTTTTTAAGTTCGGTCTTCTTTCTGTGAAGAGAGTCGTACGTAAACTGCATGGCAGGAGACTTGCTCTTGCTTGCCTTTGTTTTTCGTCCTTTTCGGATGAGTTGGTTGACTGTTGGCATAAATATAAATAGCGCCCGCAGAGTAGCATGGGCAATAAAAAAGGTCAATAGATTCTCTTTAGTTTAGGGGAAAAATACGCCTTCAACAGAAAAAGTCCGTTACGTTTTACTTTTCAATTGAAAAACCCGGACAAAACTTGCGTTCTGCCCGGGTCAGAGTCAACTCAGAAGCACCGATGGAACTCGGTTGTCGAAGAGCTCGCGCACCTCGACAGCGAATGCTTCGACATCGGCAGCTGTTGCTGGACCGAGCACAACAATCGAGTAATCGCTCAGCATCGGATCGCTATGCATGCGGTTGAGCAGAATACCTTCGGTCATGTAGACTAACTCGCACCCTCGACTCACCTGCCTGCTCATACCGATCTGGTAGCCAACGCGGCGCCCCAATGGCGTCCGATCATTCTGCGCTACCCACTTGGCCAGACTGATGGCTGCAGGACGACGCGGCTCTGTGACCGCGATCTGTCCTTTGCCGTTGAGACCTGCAAACAGCAGACCGTAGGGACCAGCCGTTGACTTGCCTGCTCCGGTTGGAGCTGCGAGCATAACGACCCTGTTCTTTCTGACCACTTCGACGAATTCGGCGATGCGGTCAATCATGGGAAGGTTTATCGCACTCACTGTTTCCTCCGGTTTTGGTTACACGATAAAACAAAGGCCAAAAACCATGCTTTACACGGCTTTCGACAAACTAATATAGCAAAAAACCCACTTTTGTCAATCTAAACTGACAGAAAATGGGCTTTATCTAAAATTACCTAAATCATTGAAAAAAGGGCCGAAAAGTATGCAATACACGACTCCCCAAGCAGTACATCACATACAGCAAAAGATGGTTTGCTGACAAAAAAGAATACATCAATGCGTGTTAACAGCGCAATAAACACCAAGACCATCAGGATTTGAGGGCCTCGAAACGCCACAAACTTACGCATTTCGGCATGTTGCGGCTTATCAAAAATTGCAAAGAATAGCTTGGATCCGTCTAGTGGATGAATCGGAACTATATTGAAAAACATTAAAAATAGATTTAGCAGGATCATCAAAAATAGAAAGACTGCCAAAAGATTTACTCCAGTAATCACCCCCATACCAATGAGAGCTTTGAGTATCAGTGCAGACGCAGCAGCCATCGCCAGATTCGACAAAGGTCCCGCAAGTGCGATCTTCACAGAATCCCATTTTGGATCCTTTAGATTGTACGGATTAAACGGAAAAGGCTTTGCCCAACCAAACCCAAAGAGTAAAAGCGGTATCAAACCCATGATGTCGATATGTGACATTGGATTTAATGTAAGACGCCCCTCCCTCTCGGCTGTTTTGTCCCCCCGAAGTTTTCCAACAAGCGCGTGTGAAAATTCGTGAACAGTAAGTGATGTAAAGATTGCGACGATCCAAGCAAGTGCGATTGCTGGAGACGCCATTAGTAATTCTAGAAACATTTTTTTATTCGTTACCTGCTACGCGTGTAATATCTGCACCAACGTTTCGCAGTTTTTCTTCAAGACGTTCGTATCCTCTATCGAGATGATCGATTCCTGTCAGTGTAGAGGTTCCCTCTGCCACCATTGCCGCCACAACGAACGCAAGCCCTGCTCTTATGTCTGGTACTTCTACCTGCGCAGCAGTTAGCGGTGTCGCTCCAGTGATTACAGCGGAGTGTTTGTAATTTTTTCCTTTGAAACGACAATCGATCTCTCCCAAACAGTTTGAAAACAATGTAATGTTTGCCCCCATGTTAAGAAGTGCTTTCGTATAACCAAACCGTTCCTCGTATACCGTTTCATGCACAACAGAAATTCCTTTGGCTTGTGTAAGCACGACAACGAATGGCTGTTGCCAGTCAGTCATGAATCCTGGGTGCGTATCTGTCTCTACTTCTATCCCATTCAGATCATCAGATCCTTTAAATAAAATTCCATCTTCTTGTATATCGTAGTCACCACCAACCTTTCTGACCATGTTTAAAAACGTGATCATGTTGGAATGCTCGGCATGCTTAACGAAAATCTCACCTTTTGTTCCAAGGGCCATACTTGCATAAGAAGCAGCCTCGATACGATCTGGCATGACTGTTGCTTTTGCTCCGTGAAGTTTTTCAACACCTAGAATTTCAATTTCTCGATTAGCATGCACTTGAATAATGGCCCCCATTTTTTGAAGAAGCATTATAAGCCCACGCACCTCTGGTTCACTTGCGGCATTTCTAATAACTGTTCTTCCCTCTGCCATCACACCTGCAAAAAGCACACTCTCTGTTGCTCCAACAGAAGGATAAGGTAATTCGATAAGCGCACCGCGAAGACGGTTTTTTACCGTTGCGTAGTATCCGTCTTTTTTTTCTTTAATCTTTGCTCCCATTTTTTTAAGAGCACTCACATGAAAGTTAACTGGGCGCGGTCCGATTCTGTCACCCTCCATAAATGGAACAAACGCTTCGCCATGACGATGAAGCATTGGTGCCAGAGTCAAAATCGAAATTCGGTTTTTTCGAGAGAGATCTCTGATTTTTGCTGTAGAAATATTTGACGCGTGCAGGATTACTTTATTTTCTTCCTGCCAATTAGCTGTAGCTCCAAGAGTTGTAACAATCTCTTGTGTGATCTTTGTCTCTCGTTGTCTTGGTACATTTGAAAGCTCAACAGGCTCATCAGTTAGCAAGCTTGCGATCATCATTTTTGATGCCGCATTTTTTGCTCCTGAAAGTTTCACCTCACCACGCAGAGGATTACCTCCGGTGATTGAAAAAGTATCATTCATAGCGAACTAAGCTTACCCGAACTATATTATTTATCCAACAATGATACCGGTTCCATAGACCGTCATTGCCGCAAGCGAAATCGGAAGAATCCAATCTACATAATTAAGAAACCACCGCTCGCCACTGTATAGATATCTGAACACCAGGAACTCTAATAGAAATACCGTACACATGGCAAGGGCTGTTGCTCTAAGAGGAGCAAGGTTTTCAATAAAATGGAAGGTTGGTGCAAACAATAAAGCAAATACAACAATAACAGCTGTATTGTGTGCAAGAATATAAAGAAATCGCCCCTTGATCCTATGTGCATTATTTACAAATGCTTCGATAGCTACCCAAGCAATTACTGTAATAAGCACTGTAATAAAGGCATTTTGAAGTGGTCCCATACTCGTAACATCGTAGCGTGAATCGTGATACTCGGCAATTGAAAAAGCCGTCTACAAGACGGCTACGTTTGGGTCGATGAACCATCGCATGATTTTTTTACCCAGCCCTATGGCTGTCTGCTCATCAAGCATTACCCCGTGATCACCCTGGATGTCGAGGAGTCTGATGTGTTCACCTTTGTAGGTTGCGCGCGATACGAAGAAATCGTCACGCGGAACAACCGCGAGGACCTGGCAAGGAAACCCTGGTAAGGTCTTTTTTGTGATTGGATCTGCAACGTTGAAAAAGAGAGCTCTGTGCTCGCAGTGAGTATGGAACCTCCTGGCCACACCTGAAAGCATCCGTGCTCGATCCTCTTCTGTTGAAGAAAAAATGATCGACTGAACCTGTTTGTTATTTCGAAAGTACATCAATCCGAAGAGCAAACAAGAAACAATCGGCCAAAAAGCCACCAAAAGGAAGTGCAGCAAGACCCTGAATCGAAGGCCGGTTCTTTCGATTCCTCCGACAAGAGAAACTCGCTTGAACTTGTTCTTGTTTCTCTGACAGACGCCTCGGGCAACCTGTGCGCCCAAGCTGTAACAGAGAGCATAAGCTCCGTCCGGAACTTCTTGGATCTGCTTCTCTGCTTCGTCAATGAAGTTCCGGACGGAGCTTATGCTCTCTGTTACAGCTTGGGCGCACAGGTTGCCCGAGGCGTCTGTCAGAGAAACAAGAACAAGTTCAAGCGAGTTT
>PVBE012746545.1_pt1 | contig 17317 bp, 14 predicted proteins | sample 1631181 | NCBI WGS metagenome assembly PVBE01 (sample SAMN08397723, study PRJNA350692) | Marine metagenome, whole genome shotgun sequencing project. | isolation source: water | place: Pacific Ocean | collected 2012-04 | reverse complement strand
GGAGCACCTGCGCACCCTCGGCGAGTGCCTCAACCCGCGCTACGGCGGCGGCGCCGAGTACATCGAGCACCTGCGCCGCGCGCGCACCTGGCGGATCGTGCGCGACGGCGAAGGCTGGACCGCCCTCGTGAACCACCTGGATCGCTCCGAGTACCCGCCGGGGCTGATGCTCGCGCAGCTTCCGTTCGACCTCGTGACCGGCCCCACCCTGCCGACCGCGGTGGTGACCCAGTTGGCCTGGCTCGCGCTCCTGGTGGGCGCGACCATCGCGTGCGCCCGGGCCCTCGGGCTCGGGCCGTCCGCACCGTGGGCGGGCACGCTGGTGCTCCTGGCCCCGGGGGCGTGGTCCACGGCTCGGCTCTTCTACTACGACCTCCCTTGCGCGGCGGCGTTGGCGGTGGCGTTGGCGGCGTGGCTGCACGGCGTCCGCAAACCCGGCCTCGCGCCCTTCCTCGTGGCCACGATCGCGGTGCTGGGGGCCGAGCTGTTCCGGTGGGAAGCGGTGCTCGCGGCAGCTCCCCTGGCGGCGGCGGCGGGGGCGGCGGCGCTGGCCTCGGAGGGATCACGCGCCACGCGAGCACGCGCCCTGGGCCTCATCGCCGGCAGCTGCGGGGCGGCCGCGGCGGCGGCCTGGCTCTACATCCGGACCTTCCCCGTGTCCGCGGGCATGCGCATCGGCCAGCTTCGGGACGTCAACGAGCTCGACGGCCACATCGGGGGCGAGGGCGTCGCGGGCGCCTTCGCGGGGCGGCTGGGGACCCTGCACGAGGACGCCCTTCGCTTCTATCCGACGACGCTGGCGGAGGCGATCTGGGGCGCCTCGCTGACCCTCGGTGCGGCGGTCGCGATCGGCATGCTCGTGACCCGCCGTCCGCTGCCCCGACCGGTGCTCGCGTTGACCGCCGGAGGCGTGATCGGGGTGCCGGCGGCGCTGCTCGCCGTCACCGACATCCTGGAGTCGCGCTTCCTCCTCCCAATGCTCCCCGTGCTGGCGGTGGGCACGGCTGCGGGCCTGCTGCAGCTGCCGGGCAAGGCGCGGACGGGGGCGCTGATCGGGGTCTCGACCCTCGCCGCCGTCCAGCTCCTCGCGTTCGATCTGACCTCCATCACGTCGCCCCGCGGCCTCGTCCCGTCGGCGTCCTACGGCTCGATCCGCTCCGATCGGCCGATGGACCGCGAGTGCACGGATCTGGGGGCGGCCCGCGCCGCGCTGCGCGAGATGCCCGCGGACGCCGCCACCTTCCTCCTCGATCCCGCCAACATGTCCCTGGGGCAGACCCCGCACGTGTGGGACTACGCGGTGCTGCTCGAGCGCCGCCCGGTCCGCCGGGTCGATCAGCCCCCCGTCGACATCCGCGTCCTCGACGACGACACCGACGAGCCCGGACGCCGGGTCCCCTACGTGCGCCACGAGGACCCGGACCGCCCGGGCGTGCTCACCCTGGTGGCGGTTCCGTGACCCGGCTGGACTACGCCCTCGCGGCGATCGCGTTCGCGGCCGCGTGCCTCTTCTGGGTCACCTGCCTGGGGGTGGGCGAGGCGAGCGGGGACGCCTTCATGCCGATCGAGTGCGGCTGGCGCACCTTCGGAAGCCTCCGGCCGGTGCAGCCGGCCCAGCCGATCTACGGCTACGGGGTCTGTCTCGGCGGCGCGGGGCTGCTCGCGTTTGCGCACGACATGCTCGACGTCACGCGAAACCGGGCGATCGTGGGGGCCGCCTCGGCTTCCCTGGTGTTCCTCGCTGTGCGCGCCGCCGCCCCCGCCATGGCCGGCGTCAGCATGCCCGCCGCCGCCGCCGCGCTGATGGTGCGGCACCCGAGCCTCATCGACTCCCATATCGAGGGCAAGCACGGGTACCTCGCGTTGACCTGGATCTCCATCGCCCTGCTGGGCGCCGCCATCGCGACGGCGCGCCGATCGCCCGCGGCCGTGGTCATCGCCGCCGTGGCCGTCCCGATGGCGGTGATGAACCACCCCTTCTCGCTCTGGCTCGGCGTCGCCGCCCGCGCCCTCGTCCCCCTGCTGCACGCCCGCCACGGCACCCGAACCCTCGCCGCCGCGGCGGGGGCCTGGCTGCTGCTGACGCTCCCCCGGCTGGGTCCGATGTTCATGGAGCTCGGAACCAGCGGCGACCTCGGTCGGCTGACCCGCCCCGACGTCGGCTTCGAGGAAGCGCTGGCGGGCACCTGGTCCGGCCTCGCCGCCCCGGTCCACGTCATCGTCGCGATCGGCCTCGTGGTGCTCGCCGCGGGCCTGCTCCGACGGCCCCCCGAAGGGCACGAAGGCTCCCGGCTGGCGGCGCCCGCGACGGCGTGGGCACTCGCCGCGATCGTGTCGGTCGCGACGCTCGTGGCCACGACCTCGATCCTCGGCTTCGTCCGCGCCTACCACGTACAACTGATCGCCCCCGTGGGCGCCCTCGGCCTCGGGGTCGCAGCCGCCACCCTGGTCGAACGCATGCTTCGGGTCAGCGGGCAGCCCGCCGTCGCCGGGGTCCTCGGGGTCGCGCTGGCGTGGGGGGTCGCCGACGTGGCCTCCGGCGGCGAGCCGCTGCTGGACCGCACCTGCCCCGACGTGCCCGCCTCAGCCCTCACGGCCGCCGGCAGCGCGGCCATCCAGGCCACCATCGCCGCCGACGCCGACGGCGGGGTGATCGTCAGCGACCTCTACCTCGGGGTCGCGACCATCGACGCCGCCGTGCCCATCGCCCTGGGCCTGTACCGCGACGGGATCACCCCCACCGAGCCGGTGACCTGGTACTGGATCATCAGCGGAGAAGACGACGAGCAGACCCACCGCATCGCCTCGGCCCCGGGCCTCCGCCGGATCCTCGGCCCCCCCACGATCCGCAACCACGTCGTCGCCGTGACCAGCCCCGGGGGGCTCCGCACCGCCGTCTGCGCCGAGGGGCTCGCCGAACACGAGCGGTTCACCAGCTCGTACCGCACCTGGCTGGCGTGGATGGACCACGCCGCCGGGACGTCGACCCTGGTCCCACCGGATCCGCTGGACTGCAGCCTGGACGAGCCCCCCCCCCCGGAGCTGTCCCAGGAGGACGTCGTCACGGGCCTGCGCCGCACCCTGGAGGAGGCTTCGTTCCGGTGGGTCCGCGGACCGGACGACGTGCCCGCCTCGCTGGCCGACCGCACGGTGATCCTCCAGGTCTTCGACTGCCTCGACACGCAGCTTTCGGCGGGCCTGACGTGGCTCGATATGATCGAGGAGCGGGAGCTTCGCCGCGGCAGCGTGATGCTCTCGGTGCTGCTGTCCCCGCAGCCCGAGTTCCGCGACCCCGACGGGGACCGCCTCGCGGCATGACCCACGGCCGGGACCGCACCCTGGGGATCGCCTTGGATGGGAGCCTCAAGTTGGATCTCCGCCTCGAGACAACCCCGCGGACCCTGATCTACGACCGCGACGGTCGGCTGCGGGGCAGCTTCGACGAGCCGATCCTCCACGGCTCCGCCCTCGAGCGGCAGGCCGATCAGCTGCTGGATCGGCTCTACGCCGAAGATGAGCGGCGAAGGTTGGATTCAGCGCCGGTTCCCCGCTAGGGTTTCGTTGGGCGGTGGTCAGGAGGACCACCAAGTGACTCGAGGAGCAAGAAGTCTCGGACGAGCCGAGTTGCGGGATCGCGTTGAGCGCATCCTGCAGTTCGACAGGGAACGCGCGGGCCTCAGCCCGGCGGACCGCGAGCCCATCACGTACAGCACGAAGATCGAGATGGAAGCGGTGCACATCCGCAACGGCCTCACGTGGGGCGTCGGATCGCAAGCCGCGGACACCACCCTGATCGCCCCCCTGGGCGAGGACCCCTGGGGCGCCTGGCAGGCCCAACGAAACGACACCGGCGCGCCGTTGGTGACGCGGGTCTTTCCGCTGCACCGCCTGGGCGAGGTCCGGGCGCTGGGCACGTTCATCCTCGGCATGCGGGCGATGCACAAGGTGCCCCGAGAGCAGGCCGGGGCACCTTGTGCATCGCCCCCCTGTGGCGCATCGACGGCACGCTCCTGGCGTACTCCATGCCGGCCCAACCGGGTCGCAGCCTCGCCAACGGCGCCCACCGCAACTGGACCGCGAAGATCCGGCTGCACTTCCTCGTCGAGCTGATCGAGGGCGTGGCGGCGCTGCACCGGGCCGGCTACGTGCACGGCAACCTCAAGCCGAGCAACGTGCTGCTGGACCAGGTCGGCCGGCCCCACGTCTCGGACTGCGGCTCCCCCGGCGTGCCCCAGAACGAGCTCGACGAGGCGGCGGTCCTCAACGGCCGCTTCCCGTTCGTCGCCCCCGAGGTGGGGCGGGCGCTGGTGCCTCCCGGCTACCGCGCGGACGTCTACGCCCTCGGTCGGATCGCCCACATGGTCGCCGCCGGCCTGGCCTCCGGGCCGCGGCTTCCGGCGGCGTTCGCGCACCACGATCCCGGCACCCTGCCCAAGAAGCTGTCCAAGCTGATCGCGCGGGCGACGGAGTGGGACCCGGAGGATCGGTACACCAGCGCGATCGACATCGCTCCCGGGGATGCGCCAGAGCTCCGGCCCCTGGCAGGCGCTCGCCCTCAGTCGGGTGATCGCGTAGCGCGCCCGATGCGCTGACCGACCTGGACGTCGACGCCCGGCTCGGTCTCCCAGACGGCCTGCCCGGGCTCGAACACCAGCACCACGGTGCTCCCCATCTCGAACTGCCCCAGCTCGTCGCCGGCGGCGATGGGCAGGTCCAACTCCGCCTCGTGAGCGGCCCCGCCGGTGTTCGTGATGAGGTCGGAGAAGGTCACCGCCATGCGGCCCACGCCGAAGGCGCCGACCATCACGACCGCCACCTCGCCGCGGTCTTCGGTGGCGATCCGAATGACCAGACGCTCGTTGCGCGCGAACAGATCACGGATCTTGCGGGTCGCGGCCGGGAACACGGGCCAGAGCCGCCCCGGCCGGTACCGGTACCCGATGATCCGACCGGTCACGGGGCTGTGAACGCGGTGGTAGTCCCGCGGACTCAGGTACAGCACGGCAAAGGGGCCCCCGTCGTACCGGCCATCACCGCCGAGGAGGTCCTGGACGGCGTAGTCCAGCTCGGGGGACTGGGGGAGCCGGCCGCCCTCGGCGAGGCCGCAGGCGTAGACCTTGGCGTCGGCGGGTCCGACCACGGCGTCGGCGTCCGGGCAGACCGGTCGAGCGCCGGGCCTGAGGGCGCGGGTGAAGAAGGCTACGACGGAGTCGAAGTCGGCGACGTCCTGCTCGACTTCGGTCAGATCGACCCGGTAGTGCCGGATGTACCAACGCAAGAACGTGCGCAGCACGAACTTCGGCGGACGCGTGCGCAGGACCCACCCCATCGCCCGCGACGTGCGCTTTCGGGGGATCACCGACAGGAATCCGATGACGAGGCCGTCCTTCATCGCGTCCATCCGGGACGCGCCCCTACGGGTGCCCTGCGAGCATGGACCTCCGACTCTTGTCTCCGGTTCATCGGCGCGGAACCTAGCGCACCCCTTACGCGGGCGCGCGCTTGACACCCACGACCCGCCCATTACGTTGCGCGCTTCGATGGCAAGCCCACGCGACTACTACGAGGTCCTCGGAATCGGACGCGACGCCTCCGCCAAGGAGATGAAGAAGGCGTACCGCGCCCTCGCGCTCAAGTTCCACCCGGATCGGAACCCCGACGACAAGGAGGCCGAGGCCAGCTTCAAGGAAGCGGCGGAGGCCTACGAGGTCCTCAACGACCCCAAGAAGCGCGAGCTGTACGACCGCTTCGGCCACGACGGGCTGAAGAACAGCGGGTACGGCGGCTTCCAGGGCGGCGTCGAAGACATCTTCAGCGCGTTCGGCGACATGTTCGGCGATCTCTTCGGCTTCGGTGGCGGGGGCGGACAGCGACGCGGAGGCGCCCGACGGCGGGCTCCCCGACGCGGCCAGGACATGCGCTTCGACCTGTCGCTGGACTTCGAGAAGGCGGCCTTCGGCACCAACGAAGAGATCCTCGTGCAGCGCGCGGAGATCTGCGAGCCCTGTTCGGGCAAGGGCGGCAAGGCGGGCACCGAGCCGGAGACCTGCGGCACCTGCGGCGGGCGCGGAGAGGTCATCCAGCAGCAGGCGTTCCTCCAGATCCGGACCGCCTGCCCCACCTGCCGGGGCGCGGGCAGCTCCTACGCGGAGAACTGCGACGAGTGCAACGGCCGCGGTCGCATCCCCGTCGAGCGCAAGCTCGCGGTCAACGTGCCCCGCGGCGTCGATGACGGCATGCAGCTGCGGCTGTCGGGCGAGGGCGAGCCGGGCTCGATGGGGGCGCCTCCCGGCGACCTCTACGTCTTCCTCCACGTTCGCCCCCACGAGATCTTCGAGCGCCACGGCGACGACGTCGTCTGCGCCCTCGACCTTAGCTTCCCCCAGGCCTCCCTCGGCACCGAGATCGAGGTGCCGACGCTGGACGGCAGCGACACCGTCAAGGTGAAGTCGGGCACCCAGAACGGCGGGCTCGTCCGCCTCAAGGGCAAGGGCATCCCCAACGTCCGCACCGGCAATCGGGGCGACCAGGTGATGCAGTGCAAGGTCGCCACCCCCAAGCACCTGACCGACCGACAGCGCGAGATCCTCGAGGAGTTCGCGACCATCGACGGCGAGAAGGTCCGCAAGGGGGAGTCGGGCACCGGGAGCCTGCGCCGCTTCATCAGCCGACTGACGGGATCCGACGACTGATGCTTCGACTCGCGGCTTTCCTGTCGGCGGCAGTCCTGCTGGCCGCGAGTGCTCCGTCCGCCAAGCTGGTTCAGCGGGCGGGCGACACGTCCCCCAGCGGCAAGTTCCTCATGCAGGTCGAAGTCGACTGGGAGGGCCGCCCCGAGGAGTACCTGCTCGGCGCCCCCACCGTGGATGCCCCCAAGGGCGGCGCGGTGCGCATGGGCCGGACCGCCAGCAGCTTCGATGGCACCCGCACCCACTGGACCGCTGACGTGGTGGTCGAGCTCCCCGACAAGGGGACCGAGTGGAACGTCGGCCCCGCCCGCATCCCCATCAAGGCCGGCCCCCACGCGGGGCAGGACCTGACCGCAGCGCCGCTCAAAGTCGGCTCCCCCAACACGAAGCGCCAGGCCCTGATCGCTCAGGGAATCGGCAACGGCGTCGTCGTGTTCCTCGTCCTCGCATACGTGACCTTTCGCTGGCGGGGACTGACCCGCCTGGAGGAAGCCCCCGCATGACCGCCCCCGTCTACGACCTCGAACAAGTGCGCGCCCAGCTGGAGCAGGTCTCCGGCTACTTCGGCCTGCTCCGACAGCAGGTGGCCCGCGTCGTCGTCGGCCAGAGCTACATGGTCGAACGCCTGCTGATCGGCCTGCTGTCCGGGGGCCACATCCTCCTGGAGGGGGTCCCGGGCCTCGCCAAGACCACCACGGTGAAGGCGCTCAGCGACGCGATCCAGACCGGCTTCAGCCGAATCTCGTTCACGCCCGACCTGCTCCCCGCCGACGTCCTCGGCACGCAGATCTACAGCCCCAAGACCGGCGAGTTCTCCGTCAAGCAGGGGCCGGTGTTCACCAACATCCTGCTCGCGGACGAGATCAACCGGGCCCCCGCGAAGGTGCAGTCGGCGCTGCTGGAGGCGATGCAGGAGCGCAACGTCACCATCGGCGACACGACGTTCCCGCTGCCCGACCCGTTCCTCGTGCTCGCCACGCAGAACCCGCTGGAGCAGGAGGGGACCTACCCGCTGCCGGAGGCCCAGGTCGACCGCTTCATGATGAAGCTGCGGGTCGGCTACCCGACGCGGGACGAGGAGAAGGAGATCCTCCGCCGCTCCATCGCCGGCTTCCCGAAGCTCGACCCGGTGCTCACCCCGGACCACATCCGGCACGCCCGCAAGGTCGCCGCGACCATCCGGTTCGACGACAAGCTGGTCGACTACATCCTCGACATCGTGTCCGCGACCCGGGACCCCAAGGGGGCCGGCATCAACGACCTGGACGGCCTCCTGGAGTTCGGCGGCTCGCCGCGCGCGACCCTCGCCCTGGAGCAGGCCGCCCGCGCCCACGCCTTCCTCGCCGGACGCGCCTACGTGACGTCCGCCGACATCAAGACCATCGCCCCCGACGTGCTCCGGCACCGCCTCGTGCTCAGCTACGAAGCGGAAGCCGAAGAGGTCGACGCGGACGAGATCATCGCCCGCATCCTCGCCAGCGTGCCCGTTCCTTAGGGAGCCTCCCGGTGCCCACCGCCCTCCTCGGACCCTTCGCGATGGCCCTCGGCGGCGCCGTGCTCGCGGTGCTGATCGGGTGGCAGGTGGCGCAGTGGACCAACCGGCGGGACGAGGCGCGAATCAAGGCGGCCGGCGGCGGCCACGTCGCGGCGGGCGGGCGGTGGCTCCCCGAAGGCGCCCTCGGCGGCGCCAAGGGGGGCATCTCCAGCGAGCTGCTGGCCCAGGTGCGGCGCATCCACATCTCCACGAAGCAGCAGGTCAGCGACCTGATGGCGGGCGAGTACAGCTCCGTCTTCAAGGGGCGCGGCATGGAGTTCGAGGAGGTGCGCGAGTACGTGCCCGGGGACGACGTGCGGGCCATCGACTGGAACGTCACGGCGCGGATGGAGCAGCCCTACGTCAAGGAGTTCCGGGAGGAGCGCGAGCTGGTCGTGATGATCCTCGTGGACATCTCCGCCTCGGGCGACTTCGGCACCACCGGCAAGCTCAAGAACGAGCTCGCGGCCGAGCTCGCCGCGACCCTGGCGTTCGCCGCCACGCGCAACAACGACAAGGTCGGGCTACTCCTGTTCACCGACCGGATCGAGCGGTTCATCGCCCCCAAGAAGGGGCGCGGCCACGTCTGGCGGGTCATCCGGGAGATCCTCGACTGCGAGCGGCACGGCTCGGGCACAGACCTGGCCGAAGCGCTCGGCTTCCTCAACCGGGTGGTCCGGCGCAAGGCGGTGGTGTTCCTGATCTCCGACTTCCTGGACGACGAGGCGGAGTTCGAGCAGCCGCTGCGCATCGCCAACCGCAAGCACGACCTCGTCGTGTTCAAGATCGAGGACCCCCGGGAGCGCAGCCTCCCCGACGTCGGCTTCGTCGCCATCGAGGACGCCGAGACCGGACGCCCGGCGTGGCTGGACACGAGCTCCAAGAAGGTCCGCACCCGCTACAAGTCGTCCACCACGGCCCGCGCCCGGGACCTCCAGGTGCGGCTCCGCAAAATGGACGTCGACCTGGTGGAGCTCTCCACCAACGAGGGCGTGGCGGCCCCGCTGGTCCGCTACTTCCGCTCCCGGGAGCGGCGCGCCTGATGCGACGAAGCCTGCCCCTGGCCGTGGCCGTCGCCCTGATAGCAGGGTGTGCTAGCGATGAGATCCCGTACGTGCCGCCCAGCGAGCCGGCGGTCATCCGGGCGATGGTCGAGTCGGCCCACGTGGTGCCCGGCAAGCCCTTCTTCCTCACCGTCGAGACCGACGTGCGGCAGGACGTCACCCTCGACCTGCCCGACGTCGGCGCGAGCATCGAGGGGCTCGTGCTCCTGGACCTGTTCGAGGACACCCCCGAGGTGGTCGGTGACCGGGTGCTGACGGCCTACCGCTACAAGCTGCGGGCTCCGATCGAGGGCACCTACCTCATCCCCGGGGTCGAGGGGCCGTACAAGACCGAGGACCTGCAGGTCGGGACCGTGGGCAGCGGCCCGATCCTCGTGGAGGCGACCCGCCTGGGCACCACGGAAGAGGAGCTCCGCGATCTCAAGCCCGCCATCGCCCCGCCGGCGTCGCTGGACGGCGTGATCCTCGCCGGCTTCGGCCTCGCCGCGCTGCTCCTGATCATCGGCCTGCTGCTCCGGCTCCGGTCCGGACGCACCGAGGAGGCCGTCCCGATCGTCCCCCCGCACGAGGCGGCGCTGCGCGAGCTGGACCGCCTCGCCCGCAGCGGGCTGCTCACCGAGGAGGACCAGTCGGCGTTTGCATACACGTTGTCGGGGATCCTGCGGCGCTACCTGGAGGGGCGGTTCGACTTCGGCGCGTGGCGCATGACGACCCCTGAGGTGATGCGCCAGATGCCGCCGGAGTTGGCCCGGGACCGCAAGCTCGAGGCGGCGGTCCGGCAGGTGCTGGAAGCGAGCGACTACGTGAAGTTCGCCGGCCAGGTCGTGCCGGTGCCCACGCTGGAAGGCTGGATCAGCGAAGCCCGCGGGGTCGTGCACGCCACGAAGCCGCGTCCGGAGGCGGACGTATGACCTCCTGGCGGTTCGCCGATCCGATCTTCTTCGGCCTGATCCCCTGCCTCGCGATCGTCGTCTACGTGGCGCTGGTGGGGCGACGGCAGGAGCGGCTGCGCTTCAGCGACGTCGGCCTCGCCTCCGCCGCCCAGGGAGGCCGCGGGCAGCTGTTCCGGCTCATTCCGCTGGGGCTCCGCGTCTCCATGCTCTTCCTCGTCATCGTCGCCATGGCGCGGCCCCAGGGCGGCAGCAAGGGCCAGGAGGTGCTGTCCGAAGGCGTCGACATCATGCTGGTGGCCGACACGTCGGGTTCCATGGACGCGATGGACTTCACCCTCGGAGGCCAACGGGCGACCCGGCTGGAGGTGGCCAAGAAGGTCATCCGCGAGTTCGTGGCCGGCCGGGTGAACGACCGCATCGGGCTGGTCGTGTTCGGCGAAGAGGCGTTCGTGCAGTGCCCGACGACCTTGGACTACGGGATCCTGGTGAACAGCCTCGATGCGGTGAAGCTCAAGATGGCCGGCGACGGCACCGCCATCGGGTCGGCGTTGGGGACCGCGGTGGCGAGCCTCGAACCGATGCCGGGCACCAGCAAGATCGTGATCCTGCTGACCGACGGCAAGAACACGACCGGCATCCTCGACCCCGAACAGGCCGCCCGAGCCGCCGCCACGTACGGCATCAAGGTCTACACCATCGGGGTCGGCACGGACGGCGAAGCGCCCTTCCGAACCGGGGGACTGCGCGGCTACGTCTACCAAAAGGTGGAGATGGACGAGCCCACCCTGAAGGCCATCGCCAAGGCCACCGGCGCCCGCTACTTCCGGGCCGACAGCTCGGAGAGCCTGGCCCAGATCTTCACGCTCATCGACGACATGGAGAAGACGAAGGTCGAGGTCCGCGAGTGGGTGGACTACGACGAGCTCTTCCGGTCCTTCCTGCTCCCCGCCCTCCTCCTCCTCATGACCGAGCTGGTGCTTCGCGCAACCTGGCTCCGAACGCTGCCCGGGTAGAGTTCCGCGATGCATTTCTCCAACCCGTCCTGGCTCTGGTTGCTGTGGCTTCTGCCGCTGCTGCTGCTGCTGTCGGGGATCGCGGCAGCCAGACGCCGCGCGGCGATGAACGCGTTCGCCGAGGAGCGCTTCGTGCGGTGGCTGCTGCCCACCCGCTCGACCTCCCGGCAGGTGGTCCGCGGACTGCTCCTGCTGGGCGCCCTCGCCTGCCTCGTGGGTGGCCTCGCCGGTCCGCGCTGGGGCTTCGAGTGGGAAGACGTCGAGCGTCGCGGGGTCGACATCGTCGTCGCCCTGGACCTGTCCCGGTCGATGCTCGCCGAGGACATCGCCCCCAACCGCCTCGCCGCCGCCAAGCGGGAGCTGACGGACCTGATCGAGTTGCTGGAGGGCGACCGCCTGGGCCTCGTCGTCTTCGCCGGCACCGCCTTCACGCAGGTCCCGCTGACCCTGGACTACGGCACCTTCGGCGCGTTCCTGGACCAGATGGACCCCAACTGGGTGCCCGTCGGCGGCACCGATCTGGGCGCCGCCGTGGATCAGGCGGTGGACACGTTCGTCGCTCGCGACCGCAGCTCCCGCGCCGTCATCCTCATCACCGACGGCGAGGACCACGGGGGTGAGCTCGCGGCCGCCGCGGAGCGGGCCAAGGCCGAAGGCGTGCACGTGTTCGTGGTCGGCATCGGAAAGCCCGAGGGGGTGCCCGTACCGGACGGCGTGGGCGGCTTCATCAAGGACAAGGGCAAGGTCGTGCTGAGCAAGCTGGACGAGCCCGCGCTCAAGGAGCTCGCCCTGACCACCGGCGGCAGCTACGCCCGGTCCGTCCAAGGGATGGCCGACCTGGAGAGCATCTACCGCGACGACATCAAGGCCAGCCTGGAAGCGCGGGCGCTGACCTCGTCCCGCCAGAAGCGGTGGGAAGAGCGGTTCCAGTGGCTGCTCCTGCCGGGCCTGTTCCTGCTCCTGCTGGAGCCCCTGCTGGGTCCCCGTCGACGCGGCCCCGGCCTCGCCCCCGCCGCCCTCGCCGGCGCGTTGGTGCTGACGGCCGCCCCTCCCGCGCAGGCCGGAGTGTTCGGGCCTGACCCTGTGCGGGACGGCTACGCATCCTTCGAGGACGCCGAGTTCGGCGCCGCCCTGGACCACTGGACGACCGCCCAGACCGCCGCCCCCAACGACCGCACCCTCGACTACAACATCGGCCACGCCCACTACCGCCTCGGCGACTTCGCGGCCGCCGAGCAGGCCTTCCGGGCAGCCACCACGTCGGCCGATCGTGACCTCGCCTCAGCCGCCTGGTACGGCGTCGGCAACAGCCTCGTGCAGACGGGCAAGTACCTGGACGCCATCGAGGCCTACGACGCCACCCTCGAGATCCACGAGGACGACGAGGACGCCCTCGTGAACCGCGACATCGCCCGCCAGCGCTACGAAAAGCTGATGGAGCAGGCGCAGCACGACCAGGACCAGCGGGAGGAGAACCCGCCGCAGGAGCAGCAGGACGACGCCCAGGCGGAGAACCCGGAGCCCGGAGAAGAGGGCCAGGACGGCGAGCAGGAGCAGGAGCAGGAGCAGCAGCAGGGCCAGGGCAAGTCCGAGCAGGACCCGCCGGAGTCCGGCGGCGACAGCAAGGACCAGCAGTCCGGCGAGGAAGAGCGCGAGGACCAGGACTCCGGCAGCGACGACGGCCAGGCCGAAGACAAGCCGCCCGAGTCCAGCGAGCAGGAGATGATGGGGGGCGCCGCCGAGGCCGCCGAGGTCGACCGCAACGCCGAGGCCGAAGAGGACGGCAAGTCCGGCGAGGTGTCGCACAACACCGTCGAAGATCCCGACTCGGACGACCGCCCCACGGATGTGATCGAGGGGGCGCTCAGCGACGAGGAGGCCGAGACCCTGCTCCGCGCGCTCGCCGCCGACCAGGCCTCCCGCCGGGCCGAGCGAACCCGCCGCGAGGCCGCCCGCGGACGCCGCGCCGCGGCGAAGGACTGGTAATGCGCCGCGTCTTCCTCATCGCGGTGCTCGCCGTGTCCCTGCTTCCGACGGCCACCCTCGCAGGCACGCTCGGGATGACCGTGGATAGCAAGGATCTGGAGGTCGGGCAGACGACCCAGGTGCACATCACGGTGCGGGGCGGGAGCGCCGGCCGGCCGGTGATCAGCGCCCCCGCGGGGCTGGAACTGGTGCAGCTGGGGGTCGACAAGGACAAGGGGGTCGAGCGCGGCCGCCTCACCATCACCCACGCCTACACCTACACGCTCACGGCGACGCAGCCGGGCACCTACACCTTCGGCCCCGCCCGCTGCGACATCGACGGCCAGAACAAGACCAGCGCCACCCACACCATCACGGTCACGGAGGGCACGGGCCGACGCAGCTCGGGGCGCACCCGCAACCCGACCCGGCGCAGCTCCCGAGGCGAGGGCGCCACCGGGGCCCCCGCCGCCGGCCAGCGCGGGGGCGACTACTACGCCATCGCCACCACCAGCGACGATCGGCCCTACGTGGGCGAGTCCATCACCTACGACGTGGAGATCGGTTCGTTCCTCCGCACCCTCGGCAAGACCTCGTGGGAGCAGCCCACCTTCTCCCCGCTGTCGAGCGAGCCGGGGGTCGACCCCGCGCAGGAGGAGCGCCAGGAGATCCTCGACGGCCGTCGGTACCGCGTGAACACCATCCGCCTGCCGCTGTTCGCCATCGAGGACGGCACCGTCGAGATCGACCCGGCGAAGTTCACGATGACGGTGATGCGTCGCGGCTCCGGCGCGATCAACGTGGGCCAGGAGGTCTCGTTCGAGGCCAACGGGCTGCGCGTGCGCGTCCGTCCGCTCCCTCGCGAGGGTCGGCCCACCGGGTTCGGAGGGGCCGTCGGCCGATTCGGGGTCGAGGCGAGCCTGGACCAGAGCAACCTCGTCACGGGCGGCACCGCCACCCTGACGGTGCGCGTCGTGGGCGCCGGCTCGCTGCGGGGGCAGGAGCTGAACATCCGCCTCCCCGACTCGGTCAAGGTGTACGACGAGCAGCCCGACACTCGCGGCATCATCACCGGCGACGGCCTCAAGACCGAGGTCATCTACCGCAAGACGCTCGTCCCCCTGCAGCCCGGCACCTTCGAGATCGAGCGCATCGAGCTGCCGTTCTTCGACCCCGACGAGGGCGCCTACCGCACCGCCCGAAGCCAGGCGCTGAAGCTGACCGTCACCGGCGAGCCCGTGGTCGACGCCGCCGTGGTCGCGCGGTCGGCCGAGCTGACCTCCGCCAAGGAAGCGGTCGAGGTGCTCGGCACCGACATCCTCCCCCTGCACACCGGCGGCCGCATGCTCGGAGACGCCCGGCTTCGCCTCACCTCCCCCCTGGTCCTGGGGCTGCTGCTGCTGCCGTTGCTCGGCTTCGGGGGCATCGCCGCCAAGGCCGGAGGCCAGCGCTTCGCGGGGACCGAGGGAGGCCGCAAGCGCGCTCGCGGCAAGGCCGGCAAGGAGGCCCGCACGGCCGCCCGCCGAGCCGCCAAGGACGACGATGGAGGCGCGGCGGAGGAAGCCTTGAGGGACTACCTGTCCGCTCGCCTGAAGCGCTCCGGTGCAGCGCTGTCCGCCACCGACGGGCCCGACGTGGTCCGAGCCGCAGGCGCCCCCGACGACCTCGCCGACCACCTCGGACGCATCCTCGAGCGGGGCGAAGCCATCCGCTACGGCGGCGCCTCGGCGCGGGGTTTCGCCTCGACCATCGCCGACTGGATCGACGACGCGGATCGGAGCTGGAAGTGATCCGCGCCGCCACCCTCGTCGGGACCCTGCTCCTGCTCGCGACGCCCGCCGCGGCGCAGTCCTTCGACTGCCCCACGCTGTACGACGAGGGCGACTACGCCGCCGCCGCCGACTGCTTCGAGGCGCTCGCGGACCAGGGCAACGGCAACGGCCACCTCTTCTACAACCTGGGCAACGCCCGCTACCGCGAGGGCTCCCTCGGCGAGGCGATCCTCGGCTGGCGCAAGGCCGCGCTCTACCTCCCCCGGGACGGCGACCTGAAGGCCAACCTCAAGCGGGGTCGGGACCTCGCCAAGGACGATCTCGCCCCGCCCGGCGAACGCGAAGCGCTCGCCCGCACCCTGCTGGGCCCCTACGACGCGCTCTCCGCCTCGGAGCTCCTGCTGGTCGGCGCCGTCGCCTGGGCCCTGCTCCTGATTCTCGGGGCGATTCGTTTCACGCGGCCGCTGCCAGGGTGGGGAGCGGGGGCCGCCCTGCTCGGTTTTGTGGTGCTGTTCGGCCTGGGTGGGTGGTCGGTCCGGTCCTACACGATCAGCCAGCATCCAGACGCCGTCGTCCTGGCCGAGGAGGTGACCCTCCGCTCCGGTCGTGACGTGCTCAGCACGGACCTCGCGCGCCTCCACGAGGGGGCCGAAGTGAGGGTCGTGGAGGTCAGCGACGGGTGGGTGCAGGTCGCCCTGTCGACGGGCCCCCGAGGCTGGCTGAGCGCCGGCGCCGTGGGCCTCGTGCAGTGGTGAGTGGTATAGACAACGGAGAATGAGGGACCTCATGAACGCTCGAATTGCTGCCGTCTGCGCCGTCACCCTCGGCCTGTTGCTCTCGTCCGTCGCCTTCGGCGCGGACTACAACCCGCGCAAGATCAAGAAGTGGCCGGACGCCGACAAGATGCTGGCCCGCGTCTTCGACTCGTGGATGACCCAGGAGGAGATGGACATCTTCCTCGGCCTCGAGTCCACCGAGGAACGCGAAGGCTTCCTCAAGGAGGCCGGCTACTGGCACCTGTGGGAGGACATCGAGGACGAGATGCGTCCCAACGTCATCGCCGGCGAGGTCGTCCGCGGCATGAACAAGGACGAGGTCTTCATGTGCTGGGACAAGCCCGCGAAGATCCGGAAGGACTTCAAGAAGGAGGCCTACATCGACGTGCTGAACTACGAGTTCGAGCGCGATCGGAAGGGCAAGGAGTTCCTCCTGAAGGACAACAGCCAGACCGCGTACAAGAACGAGATCTTCACGCGCTACGTCTACATGCACAACGGCCTCGTCTTCAGCATCGTCAACGCCGGCGAAGAGGAGAACGTCATGGACGAGCTCCCCGTCGAAGACGCCCCCGAGCCGACCCCCGAGCCCGAGCCCGAGCCCGAGCCTGAAGAGGGCGCCGAGGACAGCGAATCTCCGGCGGACGACGCGTCGGAGTAACATGCACGCAAGTGTCTGCGCGCTACCAGGAGATCGTGGAGGGTCTGGCTGACGGTCTGGTCGTCCTCGACGACGATCAGAACATCGTCTTCGCCAACCCAGCGTTCGCGCGACTGGTCGGCTCCAGCAGCCCCGACTCCCTCATCAGCAACCCCTTCGGCTCCTACTTCCTGGAAGAGGACCGCAAGCGCGTTCGGCGTGGCATTCGGGGGGCCCAGCGGTTCGAGGCGACGCTGACCCGGGGGAGCGCCCCCGCCCTGATGGCCACCGCCCTGATGGCGGGAGGCGAGACGCTCGTCACCATCAGCGACCACTGCCTACGGCGGCTGGCGGTCGCCGAGCGGATCGCCCTGAACCGCAAGATGGAAGGGCTCGCCAGCCTCGCCGGCGGCATCGCCCACGACTTCAACAACCTGCTCACCGGCATCCTCGGCAACGCGTCGAGGATTCGACTCGCCGCCCAGGACAAGGAGATCGACGAGCTGGCGCGCTCAGTCGAAGACTCCGCCGAGCTCGCCGCCCGCCTCACTCAGCGGCTGATGACCCTGGTCCGCGGCCAAGCCCCGCATCGGCGCCTGCTGGATGTGGGCGACCTCGTCCGACACACCATCGAGCTCACCGCCAAGGTCCTGCCCGATTCGATTGAGTTGGTGACGTCGTACGAAGCCGACCTCCCCCCCGCCCTGGCGGACGAGAGCCAGCTGCAGCAGGCGATCCTCAACCTCTGCATCAACGCGCGCGACGCGATGATGGAGCACTCCGGCGGCGGAACCCTGCAGTTCCACGTCCGCTCAGGTTCCGTCCGCAAGCTGCTGGACGACGGGAGCAGCTTCGACGAGCCGGCCACCCGACCGAGCCGCACGAACTCGACGGACGAGCCCGCGATCCCCGACGCGGTGATTCTGCTCGCCGAAGACGAGGCCGCGGTGCGCGATCTCGTCGCCTCGTCG
>PVBE010354325.1_pt1 | contig 17319 bp, 11 predicted proteins | sample 1631181 | NCBI WGS metagenome assembly PVBE01 (sample SAMN08397723, study PRJNA350692) | Marine metagenome, whole genome shotgun sequencing project. | isolation source: water | place: Pacific Ocean | collected 2012-04 | reverse complement strand
TTGTGGGAATTTTGTGTCATAGAAACGGCAAGAACGGCAAGTTTGGAGGGTAGGGGACAACTGGATACAAGTCAGTAACTCATTGAAAGTTAATAAAGTTATCTAAAAATTGATAGTATTTTAAAGCCCTATAAACCTGTCTGGGGGTCAAGTGGTCGGAGGTTCAAATCCTCTCGCCCCGACCAATAAAAAAATCAGTTAGCTAGCGCTACTGTTCTCATTTTGGGCGATTGTATAGTTTTTTGTATAGTTGGTTTTGGTTGCACTGCATTATCTGATACTTCAACTGCTTTTTATAGCTAATGACACCTCACACTTATATCATAACCTCCAGGGAATTCTATCCCAAGAGCACTTGCTGAAAGTTCCCCTGAGCATGAAAGACTTCCACCTGCATATGTTTTTGTCGTTATTACATTGATTGTAAGTATTAGTAAGGACAACGCTATTAAAGTAAAGATAAACCTCATATATTTGTCTATGTTCATCCAATCCACCTCCCAGCTTTATTTAAATTATTAAATTCATATTCTTGCTTTACCTTAAAATTTATTATGGCGTTATCTAACATTTCAACTGCTTTTTGTTTATGACTTGGTGCTAAGTGAGCATACCGCAGAGTCATTGTAATAGACTTATGCCCAAGCAGTTCTTTAAGAGTTGTCAAATCAACCCCAGCCATTACAAGCTGTGATGCGAAAGTATGCCGCAAGTCGTGAAATGTGAAATCTTTTATTCCTGACCTTCGCAAAGCTGACTTGAATGACTTCACCACTTCTTTGTATCTCTTTCCGTCCTTATTGAAAAAAACATAAGGGCTATGAATGTGCCTAACCTGTCTTTGCAAAGTTTCTCGCAGGGTTTGGTTGATAGGAATTTCTCTTCTTTTCCCGCTTCTGCTGAATATGCTATCATTAAGTACTAATCCTTTTAGGAGCAGAAACCATGAAGTTCTTCCAATATTCTGGTAACTGTCATCTTAACAGAGTCCTGAAAACTTCTGCACATCCAAGCATATCTTTAGTTGTACTCCTGCTTGTCACAATAATAATTGTCCCATCCTTTGCGTCTGCTGAAGTAAGAAAAGAATTAAATATAATTACAATATCCATTGTGTTATTACTTAATGTTGGGTGCATGACAACTGCAGATGATGCGCTGAAAAACATAGATTTGTCAAAAAAGAAGGACAAGGATTGTGTAAGACAATGCGTGAATAGTTACTCACAGTGCCTAAGCAAATTAGCATTAGCGACAGTACCAAGGTAGTTCAGCCTTTATCGCTGGTGTATCCTCAGGTGGAATGGGGTGTGGTCCTACAGGTGCTACCATGTATGTGGGAGTTGATTTTTCTATATGATTAGCACTCCATCTATTTAAGATTCAGAGTTGATGAGATAAAGGAAATAATAAAAAGTAAAGAAGGTCAGTCTCCTCATGAATAGTTTAACCTTGCACATGCCCCCTCAAAATTTGTATGGTATGGATCCTCTGTAAAGGCAATATCCCCGCTTTTTTTGAGAATCGAGATCAAACGACCATAAAAAAAAATACCTCAACAGTATAACCCCAATTAAATCAACAAAATATTTTTAATTTTTTTTTTTGCTGCCTCACGCTTTGAGACACCTGTTCTCTATAATTATATCAGAAAAATGTAAAAGCATTTTGAGGCAGTTAAAGATCGAAATGCAAAGATTAGTTATACATATTTCATTTAACGAAAAGGGGGTAGAAATATGAAACAGGTTTTACCTGATAAATTTGTGCTTGGGCATAAACTGGAAACAAACAATTGGCAGATATTTTAGAAAAGGAGGAAAAATGAATAGAGGCGCTTTAAGAGTATTATTAGGCCTTCTCGTAATAGGTCTTCTTGCGACTGGCTGTGCTAGTGGGCCAGTGATCGAAGGAGAGCCTGAATCAGAACTTGACACTCCCGAACATCATTATGATCTTGGAAAGTATTACCTTGAAAGGGGAGAAATGGGCAAGGCTGAAAAGGAGTTCAAAAGATCGATTGAACTAAATCCTAAATTTTCTCTAGGCTATTCAGGAATTGGACTTGTACACACAAAAAATGGGGAATTTGACAAGGCCCATGAATCAATCAAAAAGGCAAAAAAACTGGCGAAGTCAATAGATGGAAAGGCCATTGCTGATGTCAATTATATCAGATTATACATAGATTCAAAAGAAGAGGATTGGCTTAAAAAAGCAGTCAAAGCTTTTAATAGGGTAAAAAAAGTCGATCCCGAACGTTCCGATATTTACCTTTATACAGGTCTAGCCTATAAAAAGGCAAATAAATATGACAAGGCAACTGAAAAGTTCTCTAAAGTTATAAGCCTGGATAAAGAGTACGTGGCTCGCGCTAACAAAGAATGGAATGATATTCAAAACAGGGAAAGGGCTGCGCCAGGGACCCTCAATGGCGAGAACCTTTCACGTATAGATAGAATAAATCGAGCTGACCTTGCAGCACTCTTTGTTAAGGAGTTCCGCTTGGATAAGATTTTTAAAGAAAAGGGTGTTCCCATAAGCGAATCTAATAATCCGATATTAAATACTCCAACGGATTTTGAATATCATAAATTAAAGGCGGATATTGAAATGGTTTTATCATACCGGGTTCGCGGTTTGGAGATGTTTGCTAAAGGTGTTTTTGCGCCGGACAAAAATATTACGAGAGCTTCTTTTGCTGTAATGATTGAGGATATTCTTGCAAGAATAAATCGGGAAAACTGGATCTACAGAAAATTTGTTGGAAGTGTTTCTCCATTTTACGATGTGGACAACGGATATTACGCCTTTAACTCGATCATGACCGTATCAAGTCGTGGAATCATGTCTGGTGATTTGGAGGGTAACTTTCGAAAAGAGAGCTCGGTCTCCGGTGCAGAGGCATTATTGATTTTAAGAAGTCTGAAGGAGCGCTTGAGGTAAAAATGATTTGCACTGAACCCCTTTTTTCTAGCAGTTTCGCATAGAAAGTTAACTCAAAGGGTTTATTTGATACTCATGTGCGACGATTGATCGCTGATTTTCACCTTGAAGTAAAACTGAATAGACTCAAGTTGAGATAGCTCGAATTTATTACTTTTTTTGTGGAGGATTTTTTTATGAAAAAATTGTTTTTAGGAGTTTGTTGGATAGTTTTTGGGGGTTCTATAGCATTAATAAGTTCTTATGCTTCTGCAGAGGAGATTGGTTTTGACAATAAGGGAAATGTGATACAAAGCGTTCCTGGAATTAAGAACGGTGGTGGAGCTATTAACTGGAGTGGCAAGGTTGTTTCAGCTTACGGTTTTGGTGCTGCACACCCGGATAAGTTTAAGAATGACCCTGGTCTTAGAAAAAATAATGCTTTAGTAGCTGCTCAGGTCGTTGCGAAACGCAATCTATTGAGCATTGTAGATGGTGTTAGTATTAATAGTAAAACACTTGTTAAAGATACTTATGTTGAGGGAGATCTAATTTATCAAAAATTAAAAGGTTTTCTAGGTCAACCTGTAATGAGTGACCCTATCTTTCTGCCAGATGGCACTGTGAAAATATATGCGTCTAAAAATTTATCAGGAAGGCTAGTAGAAGTAATTAAAAGCGCTCCCAGCATGTCAGGTCCAACTCATGATCCATCTAATTTCAATGCCTCTCCAAAACCAATTTCTACAAAAGCTAAATATACAGGCGTAATTATAGATGATAATGGGAAAAATGTTCATCCAGCTTTAATCCCACGTATTCTGTCGGAAAATAATGAAGAAATTTTTGGACCAAATACAAGCAATAGAAGCACTTGCATTAAAGCCGGTTATGCAGATTATGTAAGCTCTATTCAAGAAGCCAGGATAAGAAAAAAAGCAGGAAATAACCCGCTAAGAATATCGGCGGAGAATGTTTTTGGGGATCCAATACCATCAGACCTGGTTGTCTCAAGAAACAATGCGCTAAAACTCTATGCTGCAAACCTTGACAATGGAATACTTAGTGATTGTAAATTAGTAATTGTGCTAACCAAGCATTAGAAGGCAGTTTTTTTCTTTAAAATTAACGATTAGTGGAAGAATCTGTGCGGTTGATAGTTATGACGGATTTTTTTTGATTATATGTTAGTACTGGTTCATTTACTTATTTACCTTCTCTATATGAAGTATTAATTGAGAAACTTGTTCATGCTATTGATGAATATGATTTAAAAATTTTGAAGTAAACTTTCAAAGGAGCTCTGACAATCAGGTTATTTAAATGGTTCAGTTTGCAGGATATATTTCTGAAAATTAATTTAATGTTATTCTCCGCGAACTTTACTGTCTCTGCGGTTATATAAAAAAAGGGAGCTAGCATATGGTTTTGCGTATATTACTTGCATTCATTCTTCTAATTTCTTTCCTTCTTTCCCGGGGCTTTTCTGAAGATCAGGCTGATACCCAGATGAGGGAACTTGACCGAGAAATTAAAATTATGACCGGCGAACTGGACGACGATTGGGATAACACGCAGAAAGAGCTGGATAGAAAATGGGAAAGATATGTGACAGAGATAGAGAAGAAGTGGTCGGTTTTTGTTGGTCCCACAGAAAAAGAATGGGTGGCTTACTCTCAAGATATTGAGGCTAGAAGCAGGGTAGACTTTGAAAACGGAGAAATCAGCGTTTCTTCTATTGTTTCTGCGGAAGAGGGTGATGAAGAGGATGCTAAGAAAAAAATTGCGGAACAGTTTAAAAAAGCATTTTCAATAGATGAAGAAACCGGTACTGAACCTTTAAAAGACCAGGTGAAAAATAAAAAGGGGGAGGTTGTTAGCTTGGGGAATATTGATGATTTTATTCAGAAAGAATTATTTCCAAAAACTTTAATTGAACAAAAACCAATTCATTCTAGGGATGGAGTCCTGAGGCAGCAATATACGACGCGAGTTAAATTGGTCCCAAACCATCTCTATATAAGAGCGAAAAAATACATAGACCCTGTGAAGGAATATTCAGAAAAATTTAACCTTTCCCCATCTCTCATCCTTGCGGTAATCCATACGGAATCTTTTTTCAACCCTTTTGCCAAATCACATGCAAATGCCTATGGCCTCATGCAGTTGGTGCCAAAGTTTGGTGCCAGGGAAGCCTACCGGTTTCTTTATCGTAAGGATCGCATTCCTGCTCCGCAATATCTTTATAATTCTGATAATAATATTAAACTGGGGACAGCTTACCTTCATTTGCTAAAAAACCACTATTTTTCATCTATCGAAGACCTTGACAAAAAAAGGTATCTTTCAATCTCCGCATATAACTGTGGTCCTTTGTGTGTCAATACAAGGATTATAAATCGCTATCCCGTAACTCAGCTCTCTGCTGCTCAGTTATTTAAAATACTCAGAAAAAAAACACCAAAAGAGACGAGAGATTATTTAAAAAAAGTAGAGGAGCGGGTTCTCATATACGCACCGTTATTTTGAATAGATCTAAAACATAACTGGGTTACGGGATAAAAAGGATAAAGGCAGCGACCTTTTTTAGCCATGAAACACACGAATGGTACGAATTGGATGGAGGGCGGAAGACAGTAGGCAGTCAGTATATGATTTAGGAATAGGAAAATTATTTCTAGTATTTTCTCTACGTTTAATAGTGAATAATGAATCTGTTTAATATTAAAAAGTTTATTTTTCCTCTAATTCTTTTCCTTGTACTTATCCAGGGCTGTAAAAACACAGAAGTATTTGCAAACAAACTCGATTTTCTTCATATCCTTCCTGATTCTCAAAGCAAACTCCCCAAAAAGGTCGCTATTTTACCGTTTAAGAATCTCACCGGGAATAAGGAAGCCTTCGACATTCTTCGGAAAAGTTTCTACAACCATTTTAGTTCACTGAAATACAAAGATAAGGAGCTATTTGAAGTAGACTCTGATTTAGCAGAAAGCAATATAACCATCGATCAAATTTACTCGGTAAAGAGCAGTGAACCAAAGGAAGAAATTTATAAGAGGCTTGGAAATATTCTAGGAGTGGATGGGCTAATATTTGCGGAAATTACGAGTTTTAAAAAAACATTTGCGATTGTATATTCTCAGGTTGCTGTTGGCCTTTCAGTTAGGATGGTTAGAGTTTCTGATGGCAAGATCATATGGAAGGCAGAAGATATTGCGAAAACGCATGATGGTGGAGTTGCCATAGAGCCAATAGGCTTGGCATTTGGTTTGGTAAGGGCGTCAATGAATATGAAAGAAATTCAATTATTCCGTGTATCTGATGATCTTAGCAGGATGTTAGTGAAAACCATCCCGGAACCGGAAGTTCCAATTATAGTGCAAACCAAAAAAGAGAATAAAATGGAAGTACAAAAAGAAGAAGAAAAAATCACTGATAAAAAAGAATTGCCTTATAAAAATGAAATTATTCAAGAAAATGATAAGCAAAACCTTCCTCAAAATTCTATTCCCTCTTTACAAAAGGGGGGTAGGGTGGATTTTGCCAGGATAGAAAATGAAGAGAAGAAACAAAATGAAAATTTCCAAAAGCATAAGTGGCATTTACCTAAAAAAGAAGATTCGTATTTTAAAATAGCCTCTGAATCCATGCAGGTAATTGAAGAAAAAGTTATACCAGCGGATTTAACAAAGGAAGTAGTAGATAGAGAATATATTCGCGGCATTAATTATCTGGGCAACAGAGATTACTACAAGGCCCTTAAGATTTTTACAGACATCCTTCCTTATCGTGAGAACGACCATGAACTATACTTCCATGTTGGTTTTTTAAATTATCAGATTCATGAAATGGATCTAGCGAGGACAGCAATAGAGCGTGCTGTTCTTCTTAAACCTGACCATGCAAACTATCATTACTATCTTGGACTGTTATACAACGAAATCGGTAGTAAGGATAAAGCAAAAAAGGAGTGGCAGATAGTTTTAGGCATAGACCCAAACAATAATAACGCAAAAGTGCTGCTAGAGACTTTAAATATTTAGTGTGTTTTTTTTACCATAAAAGAAATTTCAAAATAATTCTATTTTTTTGAGAATTTATAAAAGCGTATGGATAAAGAAAAGATTGTCTTAGAAAATATAAGCAAGACTTATGGTGAGAAAGTTGTTTTGAATATTAAAAAAGAGGAAATTCACCTCAATAAGATAGTTGCAATTCTTGGAGTGTCAGGGTCAGGGAAAAGCACTCTTTTGAATATTTTAAGTCTTATTGACTTTCCGGATCCCCTTCACTGCGATACCAATAAAACGCCTAGTATAACCTGGATATTTAAAGATAAAATTTATGAGTTCAAATATAGCGAAATAAAAATGAAAAGAAATATTAATATAAACATGAAAAGCAAAGGGGTTAACTGCAAACTTTCAATTGATGAATGCAGGGCTAAGCTTTTTGGCTATGTTTTTCAAGAAGCCCACCTCCATCCAAATCTCAATTTTGAAAAGAATATAAAAACACCCCTTTTTATAAATGGAGAAACGATTATCGATGTAAATAGTTTTAAAAAGATCATCGAAAAAATAGAAATAAATGGCCATATGCATAAATATCCTGAGAATGTTTCAGGCGGTGAAAGACAGAGAGCTTCTATATTACGTGGATTGATTAATGAATCGCCCGTTACTATAGGGGATGAGTTAACAAGCAACCTGGACCATGACAGAGCTGTTCAAATCATAGAAATGTTACACAGGAAGAGGAAAAATCGCTCGTTTCTCTGGGTGACGCATGACACACAATTGACATCAGATCATGCCGAAAAAATTCTAACCATAAACCAGGGGAAAATAAAAGAAGTTGATAATCCTGGCGAGATTGGTGCGGTCGTAGATTTATTGAAAAGATCACTAACAAAAAACAACGACAATAATATCGCAATTACATTTAAAAAGAGAAAAGCCACTTTTGCCGAAATGGCCAGATACTTCATCTCATATGCCATGAGGGATCTTTTTAAAAAAGATGACAAAATCAACATGATTAAGCCAACAGCAGACTTTGGAGTCAGCTTTTTTTCATTAGTTTTAATTTTTCTTTTTATACTCACAATTATGAAAATGGGCTATGCCAATAAGAAGTTTTTGGAGGTTAAACTTTCTGATCCTCGAATTAACAACATTAAGCTCCAGATATCAAGTGAGCTAGCAGAGGAGTTGACGGATTCTCATCTTATGGAAGCCAAAGAAAAAGTTGGGAAAAGGTTGCGGCACATAACCCCAATATACAGAACCAATGTCAGCATAAAAAAATATATGGAAAAAGGAAAGTGTGATAAAACTTTTACGCTTCGCAACAGATCTGCATTTACATTTGAAGCGAACGACCCAGTACTTAATAGCATATTAATTAAAAAAAGTTCCTTTATAAATAATGAAAATGATTATAGAGGGATAATAATTGATAAAAATATTTTCCGTAAGAGCTTAAAGTACCCTGAAGATGCAAAGTTTGTCTGTGTATCTTTAAATAACATGGTGGCAAAGGAACTGCCAGTTGTTGTAACTAGCAAACCCTTACCGCTTGACGCCTTTTATATGATAAGAAAGGAGCTTCATCTTGAAGCATACCAAGGTCAAAATATAAACAGGAACCCTCAAATGAGTTACATCCTTCTCTATCCAAAGGATATCCATGAGACCAGGGGAATTATAAAAGAAATAAAGGAAATAAAAAGTGGAAATTTAATGAAATTCTCTGTAAAAGCTGCATCTGATTTGGATAAAAAGATTGAAGTCCTTAATGAGTTAGAAGATGTTATAGGAAGTTTTTCTCGGATAACATTCAAAGCCATTTTCATCCTCTCCCTTGCGTTTTTAGTAGTGACTGTTTATAGAAATATAAATAAGAAAAGAAAAGAGATAGGAGTCTTTTTAGCAAACGGTATGAAAAAAAGTTACTTCTATATTTTTTACTTCCTAGAAGCCTTTATCTTGTGGGCCCTAACCTCTGTCTTGTCTCTGCTAGCTTATTTTTACCTTATCAATGATTTCTTTAATGACAAGTTCACTGGTTCCGCTCTAGATAGTGCACTTGGTAAACTACCTTTGAGTGTTTCAATAAAAGCATCTTATCTCAATTTACCCTATTCTGATGTTTTCTATCTATATATTTTTAGCCTTATTATCTTAAGCTTTATATTTATTGCTTTAATTCATATGACTATTAAGAAACTACCAGTTGCTTTAATGAAGGATCTGTAGTCTCACAATTTGAAATTGTCGATTTTATTGAAAGAAAATGCTGTACTTTTTCAGTGAACATTTTGGTGTTTACTATTGGCAGCAATCTGTAGGCCAATTATCATTTAAATCTTTTATGACAAATTTTAGAGTATTTATATTTAAATTAAGCTTTTGTTTATTGATTAATATTTTAATGTCTCTTTTTTACACAATAGCCTTTGCTGAATGTGATTTTAAGTTTTGGGTGTCGGAAAAGATTGAACTTGAGTTAGAAATAAATAGCAATAAAGTTTTCCCATATATTAAATCATCGGATGGAAATGTAAAGTATTTTGCTTGTGAAGAAAGTAGAAGTAAATATTATCCTACAAACTTGTCAAAGCAGGGGTCGCTTCAATTCTTTGTAAATAACGAAATTAAGCAAGGTTCAGATGCATTTATGGTGGAAGGATATTTAAAAATGCATGATGACCAACTTTTTGAAAATCTAAAAATTAGAAGCGGTGATTTGAAATGGCAAATACAAAGAGGAGAAAAAGGCGGTTCTTTATTTTTATTTCTTGTTTTAGAAGACACAGAATTAAAAGTTGACTCATATTTTGCAATGGTGCAGCCAATAGCAAAGGTGGAGTCAGTTATAAAAAACCTTGAAGCAGGAGAAAACAAAGAGACCATCTGTGGAAGATTTCAAGATGAATTAGACTATACCCCTTCTTATAGTCTCAGTCTTGATGAAGGAACTTTCAGGAATCTTGCTAGTAAAAACGAAATAAAGGAAACAATTAAATCGTTCATATCTTCACAAAATCCAGATCTGCTTGATAGCAAATTGATGTATTCACAAAAAAAACCTAATGAAAGGAAGGACGAGCGAATTGTCCGCATAGAGTGTTTTTATTTAAAACTTTTGAAAGATGAGGATTTAAATAGAAAGAACCAAATCTTAAGATACATGGAAATGAATAAAAATCTGTTAAAAGCTTTAATCGTATTTAATTCTAATCAAGCAAAAGTATCAAAGATAATTCAAAAATTAAGAGGAGAAAAAGGCAAAGCAAAAATATCTGCGGAAAATATTAGCTCTTATGAGGCAGATATCAATTCTCATGAAGAGGCTTCAAAGTCAGAAGATCAAATTTACAATAGTGATATAGAGGCTCATTCAGTTTATGGTGTCTTTGCCTTAGATACTAAAAAATTAGCATCAGAAACTACTAATGAATTATATAAAGATATGTTCAATATTTTTTCTGGAATAGCACTTGAATCTTTATCTGGTGTATATCTAGAGTCAGAAACAACGGTGAGAGATGGGTTTGTAATTGAAGATAAAATTATTGAACAAATATCTGGAATAGTAAATGAAGCAAGTACAGATGCCTTTTTAACTGAATACAGTAATAGGGCTTTTTCTGTTAAAAAGATAAAGTATATGCCGCTATTTAATAAATCATATACAGATATAAGTTTGGTAAGTAATTCCAGAGACTATCAAAGATGGTTCATCCCAAATAATTATTTTATTAAAGACATTAGAAATGGAACAGCACTTAATAAAATTCTTGCTGACATAGGTAGTGGTGATCCAGCAGAAGAAGAAAGAGCTAGAAATGCAATAGAAAAAATGCAGTCAGAGGCCTCAAGAAGTAATAAAGTTGCTGAAAAAGGGAGAAGAGAAAAATTTGTTACTTTAATGAGAAAAAAAAATAGAAATAAAATGGAAATTAATAAATTAAATATAAAAATACAAAATGAAAAAGAGAGGATTAAGGTTGCGGAAGTGGAAATTGAGATGTTCTTTAGAGATTATAAGGAGAAACGTAAAATTCTTTTAGAATCATTAAAAGCAGCGAAAGAAATAGAAAATAATATGACTGAACTAGTAATGAATGGCAACAGTTTAAAGGTATACAAAATGAGCCCTACTTTTGTTCCTGAGTCTGGAACAGTAATTAAGACTTTTGCTAAGTTATCTGAGGATATGTTTGATGGAATATTTGAACAATCAGACGCATTTTATAGCTTAATTAAAACTACAGTAGAAAACTCCTATTTTCTGGACAAAGTTAGGCTTAATAAAACGCTCGAAAAAAGAATAGGAAATGTAAATTTTTATTTTCAAAAACCATATACAAAAGCAAGATATAAGCCCGATCTGTATGCAATTGCTGAAGTTGCTTTGAAAATTAAAATTCCGGGGACCATTAAGGCAAAAATTGCTGAAAAACTATCACAGATAGATTCTGAAAATGAGAAAATTGTCAAAGCGATTAGGTCCAGAATTGTACCACCGCCACCACCACTACCACCACCACCTCCTCCGTCAGACGAAATTCATAAAGTTAAAGGCTTGACTTTTTCTTTTCAAGCATTTGCCGAGGATTCAGCAGTATATGATGAGATAGATCTGAAAAATAAATATCCTCAAAAAATTGCGCATGACTATGGATGGAGGTTGCCGACAAGAAAAGAAATTGAAATCTTGCTTAATAATTTAGCTAATAGTGACAATAAGAAAATTAAATTAGCGTTTGAAAAAATATATATTTCAAGTGATGCTCATGAAAGAACTTCTTACGTAATCGTTTCCGAAAAATATAAGTTAAAAACCGGAATGAAAGAAGGTAAAGAGTTTATCAGGCTTCTTTTTGTCAAAGGTTCAGGGTAACTATTACTATATCTATCAGGTACAGGAGATTAAATTAGTGAAAAAGGGAATATTTTTAGGTGTTCTTTTCTGTTTACTATTTATGAATCAAGCTCTAGCTAGCGATAAAAAAATATGGACAAAATCTAAGGATGCCTCAGTAAAGTGCTACGAAAGGGATTCGGGTTATTATAGCGATATTGAATGCAAGATATTTGCTACAAATGAAAATAACAGCCAACCTTTAAAGTTTGAATACAATAAAAAATTATTGACTGCTAAGGGAAGCCATGAGGACAACTTTGAAATGATTTTAATACCTCAAGACTTAGAGAGTAAGTACAAATTTTTATTTGATAAACCAGCAGAGTTGAAAATTTATGTGGGGTATAAGTTTGAAAAAGATAAAATAAAAATAGATGAAAAAATCAATCTTTATAGCCTAAGTTCACAAGATATATATTCAACCCCAGTAAAAGATCTTGAATTTGCTTTGGCAGTTGAAGTTGATGACTTGGATATCAAGACTGATGAAATAAAAAATAAAATTAAAAAAAGAATAAAAGGTGCGGGAGAAAGAAAACGGCTGAATCCTCTTGCAAAGAAATTATATTATGATGAAAAGAATCATAAGTATTATTATTTGTTCAGATTTAAACTGTCACTGAAGAAGTCCCATTTGGAAAACAGAACTATTCCAAAACTTTACTATGCTCCACCAAGAACCCAGCGACAAAAAGAAAAGTACTATTATAGAGTGGAAGTTGTTGGTATGCCAAGGAATGAACATAGGATTAAAAGGATTTCTGGTCAAAAAATAGGGGAGCGTATTGAAATAGACAGACAGAGTTATAAGCTAATGGTAAAAAATAAACATAAGTTGCAAAAGAGTCTAAGGAATAACCCAAACTATAAGGTTCAAATGACTCATAGCTTTAATGACGTTATAGGTAACACACTAGAATTTAAATTGACGCCAATTTCCAGATTACCTGAAATTCAACCTGAAAAGCAGGAACATGTCATGCTAAAAAACAAATTGAGTTTTGAATTTGATTTGCCAGGGTCAGATAAAGTCAATTCGATTACGAATGTAGGAAATAAAGATAATAACTGGATATTCAGAGTAGGAAACACAAATAAAAACTGGTTGAAAAGTTGTGATTCCGAAGAGAAAACTTGCACGCTAGCAGATAACATTTCTGATGAGGATATAGAGAGGTATATAAAACAGACACAACTGCCAAAATATTATCTGACATCATACAACAAAATTAAAAAAATTGTGAAAGTAACGACGAGAAAATTACTTATCAATGCGGGTGACCGTCCCTGCAAATCTTTTATTCATGGAATTCCTATTGATTCATTAAGCACTAAGAGTGTGTTTATTGAAGGACCCAAAAGTAACGAAAAAGGCAGCTTATTACCAATAACTAAAGCTGTATATAATAAATTGTATTATGGGGATCTAAATAAGAATTTAAACAAAACATTTTATAATTATGCGCAAAAAATAAAAGAAGTGAAGTTCATGGATAATATTATCATTCAATTAGAAAACATTAAAGCTGTTAAGTATCTAAGCATAAAATTAGATACCTCCTTTAATGATGATTATATGGAAGATTTTAGAAAACTACAAATTCGCTATAGTTCAGATGGAGACTTTGCTTATTTTGATGAAACGCAACGCTCATTCAAATTCAGGATACCCATCTGTGAATCAGCCAATATTAACAAATTAAGTGTCAAAATGGCCGGTAAAAATGAAAGCAAAAAAGATCATGATAGTAATTCTTTTTCCATTTATAATCACATGTTTTCTGTTAAAGGAAAAAATATTATATCGTCCCCTGAATATCAAATTCACCTAATTAAATTACAATTTCATGAGAGAGATTTAAATTCTAAAATTAAGAAAAGTCCTCTATATTCGAACTTTAGAATTAAAGAAATAGGATCAATTTCTTCAAAGGGCAAAGAATCTTTTGAATTTAAAAGAAAAATTCCTTTGAATCATGTCAATAATGTTCAATCCTATCTTAGGGACAAATTCAATACAGATAAAATTTCTGTTAATGATAGTCAATACAAATTAAGCCTTTTGGATTTGAAAGAGGATGATCCTAAAGTAGCAACTACCACCATTAATTATCTTATTAAAAATTTAAAAGAGCGAGTATTGTTTGTTTATTATCCGCTTTCTCTTAATCAGTCATACCGAACCTACTTTAATAGGTTCAATGATCTTCAGGGAGCTATTTCAAGACTGAATAGCGATTTTGCCAATATACTTTATGATATGAAGAAGTACGACAAAATATTCATCAGGTTTGCTGATGAATTAATTGTTGAATATAAAGGAGTAGAGTCTCTCCCGGGTTATTTTAATATTACTAATAAGAAAGCTTTGACAAATGCGCGATTTTCTTGGCAGGAGTCAAAAATATCAGCTGATTTTGAGAACTATTTTAAGAACGTTACACCCAAAATAGATGTTCTATATTTGTCACATTTTGATTCTCTTAGTGCTGTTAGAAATATATTTTATAACTTTTCAGAGTCTAAAATTTATTTAGTCAATTTTAGTATAAATCCAATTGAAGGAATGTGGAATAGTCTAAAAAATAAAGATCCCATTATGTACAGCTTTATGAATAAAATTAAAACGAAACATATCCACTTAAGGTCTGAAGAGCCTCTTGACAAGGTCAGAGGGATTCTTGATCTTAATGATATTTCTCTGTTTTTCGAAAATAGTTAAATTAGTGTTTTAAAAAACTATAATCAAGAAACACGAGTTGTAATTATTGTTTTTTTTCGCTTGTGTGATTAGCTAATTTAGAGATCAATTTTTACTATTCAGGAGACTAATTGTGAGATATTTTTTTCTAATTTTTAATATAATTTTATTTTCTGTTACCGCTGTTCATGCGAATTCTTTTTGTAGCATCATAAATAACAACATAGAAATAAGAGTTGATCCAAATAGAAACGCAGATCTAATCAATAGTGAAAAAATAAATCTTTTCGGTAAATCATTTGATATTAAGGAGACTTCTGCTGGATTTCTGCACATTTATGATGGTGAAACAGAAATCGGCTGGATACGGGCTAAGGATGAAAATAAATATTACTTAAAAAATAATGTAAGCCTTGCCAAAAACTATATTGAAGCGCTTAAGGTAGCTCAGTTAACAAAAAAAGCTATTGTCGTTAATAAAATTGAAGATAACGAGCAAATTGCTGTAATTGAAATTTACCCGAATTCGTCTCTCTCAGGAACTCCAATAAATAAGATTACGATATTTGAACTGAGATATATTTTTGCATCAACTGATAATGCAGTTCTTGTTGGTAAGCATGAAAGAATTGCAAAAAGTAATTCTGAATTTATTTTAACAGGTTGGATTAATAAAAAATATGTTCTTGACTGGAACAATAGAATTGGAATGGAGTTTAATAAGGCTAACTATCAGGAAAGAAAAAATAATAGGGGCAAGGTTTTTTATAGTGAACGTGATTTGAGAAAAAATAAAAATATTTTATCCATAGAAAAAGATACTTCTTATCCTATGCCTTATTATGCAAACAGGTATCCACAATTGGAAAAGAAACGGTCATCTAATAAAATTATTTATATTGGAGGAGGTAGTTCAAAAAATAAAGATGGGACTTCATTCACAGCTACCGCAGAAGAGATTGATTCTGCAAGAAATGAATTAGCAGATATTATTCATAGCACTGGAGTAAAAGTAGCCTTTCTAATTGATGCAACTATGGGAATGAGGAATCATATAGAGAGCGTAAAAACTGCTCTAGATCGATTTATAAGGGTGCAGAGGGGAGAAAGCAAAAATTCTCTAGTATATGAGGTGGCCATAGTCGTTTACCGCGATTATCCGGATGGAGCAAAAAAATTTGAAGTGATTTCTGATTTCACAAATAACTTTCAAAATGCTATAAGCGCTTTAAATTCTGTAGCAGTAATTGGTCAGCCAAATGATAAAGGCATAGGCACCTATCCTGAGGCACTTTTTTATAGCATTGCAAACACAATTAGCGATCGAGAAAATTTTAGTGATTACGTTACGGAAAGTAATTCTAATAATCAGTTAAATTGGGGAAATAATAAGATTGGAAAATATATCGTTTTGATAGGGGATCATGGCAACCATGAAGACTATAGTCAATATCCACAGGATAGAAAGTACACTACAAACATTATCAGTAAAATGCTAGTAAAAAATCATATCAGCTTATATGCTCTACAAGTAAACCGAAGCAGTCCTGTTTTTCGTAGATACTCTAATATGTTTAAGAAACAAATCAGCAGAATCAATGGCACTGACTCTGTTTTTGCAAAGTTAATTCCCGTCAACGATAACTCAACAGATGATGTTCTTAGAGCTTTAGGCGAAACTAAATTAAGTTATGGAATTCTTAAAGATGTTGCTATATCTGTAAGAGACCGTCCACGTGATGAATACCCGGAAGCTTTTGTTCATCAGGTGCTTGAAAGGTTCGGTATTGATCCTCGTATATTTGAGGCAGTTCAGGGCTGTGCTATTGCTTTTGTTAGTGAGAACAATAGTGATGGCAAAAAACAGGTTTCACGTAGGGTGTTGCTAACAAAACAGGATGTAGAATTAATAAAAACGCAAATGAATATTTTAGCAACCAAAATGATTTACTATGACCCTCTGGCAATTGATGAAGTAAAAAAAACAATAAAGAATGTAGTAAAGGCATTAAGCGGGGACACTCCGGCAGAAGGGGAACTCATTTCAGAATTTATTGAGAAAAAAAGCGGAATACCTATTCTTACAGAGATGTTAGCATATTCTGTGAAAGAACTACTGCAGCAGCTTGAGAGTGATGATTTTAGAATGAAGCTTAACAGATATATAAAGGAAAAAATAATAGGTCTGGAAGAAGTGGTACGGCAAAAAGTTTTAATAAACGTAACATGGGTTCCAGATGAACAAACCTTTTCGTACGATGTATCCAATACTATAAAACCTTACTTTTTTTCGATGGAGCAACCTATTCGGAATAGAGCCAGAGGCAAAATAGCAGATAGTAAGAAAACACATGTATGGTTGCCAATGATATATCTACCTTGATAGCTACTAACTTTTTTCTTCAAAGAAATTTTTATTACTGCCAATAGGGATTAGCCTCCCTACCCAATGTTTGCACCACCCTCATTCTAATTGAATACGCTTCACCTATTTGCCCTCGATATGTTATCATTACGAACATCAAAGTTTTCTTAACTTATAATAACAGGTAAAGGTTTATCAAAAGGACAACGAATTATCAATAATAGATAACAAGTGTTAAGTATTAAGAAGTAGTGAATATTTTAATCTTTCGGCATTAAAGAACTGATCACATCTTTTTAAGAGAAAGCATCCCCTCTTTATGGACAGATTTGATCGGATTTACGCACTTCATAATATCCTGAGCAATTCAAGATACCCTGTGTCAGGCAAG
>PVBE012238675.1_pt1 | contig 17320 bp, 15 predicted proteins | sample 1631181 | NCBI WGS metagenome assembly PVBE01 (sample SAMN08397723, study PRJNA350692) | Marine metagenome, whole genome shotgun sequencing project. | isolation source: water | place: Pacific Ocean | collected 2012-04 | reverse complement strand
TGCCACGCCTGCGAAGAGGTCTGCGCCTTCGAGGTGAACCCACGCCTGGACGAGACGCGGGACTGCTCTTCCTGCGGCGCCTGTCTCGTCATCTGTCCCACCGGCTGTCTCCACGTCGGGCGACTACCGCACAGTGTCCGGCGCGGTCGACGGGCGGCGGCAGCGATGCTGGTGCTGCTTCTGTCTATCGCATTGGCGCCGGCGACGGTATCGGCGCACCACTTCAAGGGCCTGCCCCATTACAGCTACTTTGAGAATTATCCGCAGATCCCGCAGGACGAGTTCGTCGGCCACTGGGAGTCCCGCGGCTGGTCCCAGCTCGCCACCTACCAGACCAACGGCCTCGTGCTCAGCCCCCCCACCATGGCGGTCGTCGGCAGCGGCACCATCCGCGTGCTCGGCTCCGCCTTCTCCGGCCACACCCAGATCACCCGCGTGGAGGTCACCACCGACGGCGGGGACTCCTGGACCGACGCCGTCATCGACTACAACGCCGAAGGCTCCGACATCCCCCCCGACGCCACCGACGTCAACGAAGGACGCCACATCTGGACCGTCTGGTCCTACGACTGGCAGCTCGACGAACCCGGCGACTACAGCATCCAGATCCGGGTCACCGACGAAACGGGGCACACCTCCGATCTCGACCCCGCCGGGACCGACCGGTTCAACGGCTACAACGCCGGCATGGCCATCGACCTGGACGTCACCTGATGCTGTGCCGACGGCTCATCCTCGCGTCCCTCGTCGGCGCCCTCCTGCTCCCCTCCTTCGCGCACGCGGGAGCCTGGACCAAGGGCTGGGGCGAGTACTACACAAAGCTCGGCGCCGACTACTACAAGGCCGCTCAGTACGTCGATCCGAGCACCGGCGAGGAGGTCGAAGGGCTCAGCTTCTTCGGCCACCAGTACTCGCTGTACGGCGAGTTCGGCGTGCTCCCCGTCTGGCCCCTGCAGGTCTCCTTCTTCGTCCCCGTCACCCTCGGCACCACCACGTTCGAGGAGGACATGGTCTTCCAGCCCGGCGAGCGCGGTCGCGCCAGCTCGGCCCGGTTCGGGGACGCGAAGTTCTCCCTTCAGGCCGCCATCCTGAAGAAGAACTTCCAGCTCAGTCCCTCGTTCGACGTCAAGGTGCCGCTCTACTCCAACGACAACGTCGGCTCCAAGTTCGGCATCTGGAGCGAAGCGTTCCCCCTCCCCGGCGACGGACAGCTCGACTTCACGGGCTGGGTGAACATCGGCGGCGCCATCCCCAAGACCCCGATGTTCATGCAGGGCGGGGTCGGCTACCGGCACCGCTCCAACGTCTTTGTCGGCTACGACACCGACCTCGACTTCGTCGACGGCGTCCCCTTCACCTACACCCTCGGCGCCAACGTCGGCCCCCTGCTGGGCATGTTCCAGGTCGACGGGATCAAGAACCTCAAGGCCGACGAGATCACCCGCGAGAACCTCAGCCTCGGCGTCGCCATGTTCCTGACCGTGTGGCGCGGCCTCGCGCTCGAAGCCCGGTTCGCCGGCGAGGTCTGGGCCAACAACGCCGCCCAGGGGATCAGCGCCGGAGTCGGCCTGTCCTGGCGCATGCCCTACCCCGGATACGTGCCCAAGGCTCGCAAAGCCAAAACGGACGGGTAATCTGGCGGCGATGCGCCGCTGTTTGCTGATCCTGCTGTTGCTGGTGAGCGCGTGTGGAGGGGACGAAGAGCCCCCGCTCGAGCCTCCGCCCCTCGAAGACCCGGACGTTCCGACGCCCCCGCCGGAGTACGCCAACCCGACCCTGGATGTGAGCTCCGGTCAGGAGCCGCTCCCCGAAGGGGTCGAGGCGGCCACGCCCCCCGCCGAGAAGCCCGAAGCGACGCCCGCGGCGGACCCTCACCCCGAGACCGACGAACCTCACCCCGCGATCGAGCTGGGCACCCTCACCGTCGTCGAAGCCGTGGCCGCCTCCGACATCGTCGATCGACGCCCGCAGGGGGACCCCCCATTCGCCGACGGCAGCGAGGTCAACATCTTCACCCGCATCGAGAACCCGGGCGGGCACCAGCGCACCATCCGCCACCAGTGGCACTACGACGGAAGCCGCCGCTCCAACGTCGCCCTCAAGGTCAAGGGCACGACCTGGCGCACCTGGTCGACCCGCCCGGTCTACGGCGTCGGCGAGTGGCGCGTGGACGTCGTCGACGAGGCGGGGACCGTGCTCGAGTCCGTCACCTTCACGGTGAAGTAGAGTCTTCGCAAAAGTTCGCAACGCCCCGTCCTTCGGGGAGTACGAGATGCACATCAGCAACGACGACGGCCGGACCTGGACGCCCCGCATCGAAGCCCACCGGGGCGGCGCGGTGCCCGCCAGCCGGAGCCTCCTGGGGGACGTCCTGCGCGCCACCGACCGCGTCAGCCGCCGCTACCCCGGCGCCTACTTCGAGCTCTGCCGACGCAACGATCACGCCGTGACCTCGTTCGGCCACAAGGTGTTCGTGCGCCTCGACAGCCGCGTCTTCGGACGCTTCCCCTTCACCGATCGCACCCCGTTCGACGCCTACGTCGCCGAGCAGATGCACGACGGCGACGTGCGCTGGCACAGCTTCGAGGCGCGCCTCAGCATTGCCCGCGAGGTGCTCCGCGAGCAGTACGCCTTCAACGTCCGCCGGCACCCCGAGTGGGCCGCCAAGGACGCCCTCCACCAGGACGTCGTCGCCGCCCTCAAGGCCGACTTCCCGACCTGGCCCGGCCGCTCCGCCCGCTACCCCCGGTACGGCCTCACCTCCTGGCCCGGCGGCCCCCGGTCCGTGCGTCCCGACTGGGATCGCGACGACGTGGTCCGCATCGTCACCCGCCGCGCCGGCTGGCCGCTGGCGACCCGCATCGAGCTCGTCCTCGCCAAGCGTGGCGCCCCGATGTACCCCGCCGCAGTCTCCGCGATCCTGCAGGACGCCGACGTCGCCGCGAGCGACTCGTCCCTCGACCCGGACGCCCTCGGAGCGTCCCGCGAGGCCGACGCCCTCGAAGGCACCCTCACCGTCCGCCGGCTCGTCGCCGAGCGCTGGGCCACCCTGTCCGACGACGAACAGCAGCTGCTGTCGCTGCTCGCCGCCGGCCGCCCCTACCGCGAGGTCGTCGAGGCCGTGCCGTCGTTCCGCGATCCGTCGGCCGTAACCCGGGCGCTGGCCCGCATCTGCGACCGCTTCGTCAGCGACCTGGTCGCCGCCCTGAGCCCCGACGGCGCCGGAGCCGAGCCCCTCAAGCCCAAGCAGCAGGCCGAGCTCCTCTTCGGCGTGCTCGCCGAGCTGCCCGACGTGCGCGCCCAGATGGAGGCCGCGGGATGAGCCTCGAAGACGCCATCCTCGGCCTGCTCCGCGAGCCTCCGCGCAGCCCTGACGTCGGGGGTTTGAACCCCACCGAGCAGGTCTTCGCCCACCTCGTGGAGACCGCGCGCGGCGAAGCCATGGCGGACGCCCCCCCGGACCTCCGCTCCTGGGTCGACGGCATGGACGACGACGACCGCGCCGCCCGCGAGGTCGAACGCTCCCTGGCCGCCGCCGAGATGCTCGAAGGCTGGATCGACCGGGTGCCCGCCCCCGCCGCCGAACGCCTCGCCGCCGCCTCCGACGACGTACGGGAGCCGTCCTCGACCCCCTTCCCCGCGACCTACAGCGGCGACGGCTGGACGCTGACCCTGGGGATCGAAGAGCAGGGCCGCCTGTACGTCGCGATCGACGCGACGGCCGCCCCCATCGACGTCGAGGTGCTGCTGGACGAGCTCGCCCCCCCCCCCACGCTTCCCGGGAACGCCGGCGCCGCCGCGATCCTGGGCACCCCCGAGGACGTGCTCGGCGGGCCCGCCGACTTCAACCCCTGGCCGAGCCTCCGGATCCGCGTCGGTGGCGCGGAACTCACCCTGCGGAGGACCCCGTGACCCGCCTCGCCGTCACGCTCGGACTCCTGGCCGCGCTGCTGCTCCCGGGCGCGGCGCAGGCCCTCGAGCCGATGCCCCCCGCGGGCACCGCCGTCTACGGCAAGGTCACCGTGCTCAAGGACAAGCGCGCCGGCTTCTTCGAGGACGTGCGCAAGGTCAGCCGGGAGGTGACGTTCATCCGCGACGGGACCGAGCGCCCCGCGACCCCGGAGATGTCCGTCTACGAGGGCGACGCCATCCGCGTGGCCCAGGGCGCGTGCGTGATCGAGACCCCCGCGGGCTGGCGGGTGGAGATCGCGGAACGCTCGCAGGTCCGGCTCGAGCGATCCGTCATCCAGCGCCTCGGCGAGGTCTTCTATCAGGTCAGCGGAGCCTTCTCGGTGACCGTGGACGACGTCGAACTGCTCGTCGAAGGCACCGGCTTCAAGGTCACGCGTGACGTGCCCGGCAACGGCGAACTCATCGTCGCCGAGGGCGGCGTCCGCTACCGCATCCCCAGCATCCCTGGCGAGAAGGTGAAGGCCGGCCACGCCTTCGAGTTCACGCAGACCGAGGCGGGTGACCTCCGCACGCTGGAAGGCGGGGAGCTGCAGGAGCTGCGTGCGTGGCGGGCCGAGCGGTTCGAGCCGTCGGTCGTTGCGGGCCTGCGCCGCAACCGCGCGATGATCCGGATCGAGGGCGGCCTCGCCTTCTTCGACGGCCTCCAGAGCTGGGGTCGCGGCGGCGTGGCAGCCCGAGCGCGGGCCTACGGCCCCCTCTGGATCGGCGGCGGCCTCGGCGTCATGGTGCGTCGCGGTGCGGATGTCCCCACCAGCCCCGTGCTGATGGCCCTCCCCATCCACCTGGGCGCCCGCTTCATCGCCGACCTGCCTCGCAGCTTCTTCATCGGGGGCGGCATCGACTTCACGATGATCGTGGGCGAGCGCTGCTCCAACGTGCAGGACTGCGAGCGCGTCACCAACGTCGAACCGGGCGGACGCCTCGCCGCCGACGTCGGCCTGCTGCTGTCCAAGCGGGTCGGCTTCGACCTCGAGTTCAGCGGCGGCGTCTCCCGGTTCCGCCTCCCGTCGGCGGCGCCCGGCGATCCCCCCACCGCCATCATCGTGCCCCAACTCCACCTCTCCCTCGGCCTCTTCATCCGGCTATGAGACGCGCCCTCCCCCTCGCCGTGATCGCGGCCGCCCTCGCCGGCGGACTCGGGGTCGTGTTCGCCGGCGGCGGTCCGGCCCAGCTCGATCTCGAAGCGACCCTCGTCCCCGGAGTCGATCTCGGCAGCAGCGGCGGCATCGCCCTCGCCACCGGCGACTTCGACAACGACGGACTGGACGATCTCGTCGTCGGCGCACCCTCCGCCCCGGGCGAAGGCGGAGAACCCAACGCGGGCGCGGCGTGGTGGATCCCCGGCTCCGCCGCTCCCTTCGACACGCTCGATCTCAGCGCCGGCGCGCCCGTCTACGAGATCCGCGGCGGCATCGACGGCGGCGCCCTCGGCACCGTCGTCAGCAACGTCGGCGACATCGACGGCAACGGCGTGGACGACCTCGCCATCAGCCAGCCCGAGACGGGCGGCGTCGACCCCGTCGTCGAACCCGGCCGGGTGTTCCTGTTCTTCGGCAGCAGCGCGGGCCTGACCACGTCGGGCGACGAGCTCGTGCCGGACGCCGAGGTCGGCGGCAGCGTGGGCAACGACCAGCGCTTCGGCTCGGCCCTCGGAGGCCCCGGCGACGCCGATGGCGACGGCTTCGGCGACCTCCTCATCGGCTCCCCCGGGCACCCCGGCGGCTTCGACTGCGGCGCGGCCTGGATCGTCTACGGACGAGGCACGTGGGCCGGCGGCGGGGAGGTCTCCGCCCTCGCCGACACCGCGCTGTTCGCGGGCGCCACCGGCAACGAGCTCGGCGGCGCGGCGGTCGCCTGGGCCGGCGACTGGGACGGCGACGGCGGCGACGAGTTCGGCGTGGGCCTGCCCGGCGCCCCCGCGGGCAACGACGTCGGCCAACTGCACCTGCTCCCCGGCCGAAACGCGGCCAACCTCGCGACCGGCCGCTACCCCCTCAACGCGGGCCAGCTCGCCAGCGGCTTCGGCGTCGGCGCGATCGTCGTGGGCGGCTTCCCCAGCCACGAGTTCGGCTCCCAGCTGTTCGCCGGCGGCGACCTCGACGGCGACTCCGAGCCAGACCTGATCGTCGGTGCGCCGGCAGACGTCGCCCCCGCCTCCCCCGGCGCGGGCCTGTACCTGCAGACGCCGGTCGTGCTCGACATCATCACGCCTCCCGTGCTCGGTCCCGTCACCCCCGGCGGTGGCCCGGTCGTGGACGCCGGCGGCTGCGGCACCAACGGCCCGTTCGGCTTCGCCGCCGTGGGCGACGGCACCTTCTTCGTCGGCACCCCCTGCGCCGCCTCCCCCGCCCTCCCCGGACCGGGGGCGTGGTTCTTCGAGCCGCCGGCGGGCTGGAACGTGCCCCTGGACTTCCTCGCCGCGACCGAGGGATGGCTCGACGCGGTGCCCGACAGCGACGCCGGCGTCGCGCTCGCAGCCGGCGACCTGGACGGCGATACGTTCGTCGATCTGGCGGTCGGCACCCCCCGACTGGACCCCGGCGGCGGCATCACCGGCGGCGTGTTCATCCTCTGGGACGCCCTCGGCCAGGGCCCCACCGGCGACGACGACGACTCCGGTGACGACGACGACTCCGGCAGCGACGACGACGACAGCGGCGACGACGATGACTCCGGCAACGACGACGACTCCGGCGATGACGATGACTCCGGCGATGACGACGACTCCGGCGGCGACGACGACGACGCCACGGACGACGACGACATCAGCGACGACGACGACTCCGCCGAGCCGTCCGACCGCTGCGCCATCTGCGGCACCTTCGGCTGGGTCGTCTGCGGCATCGCGGAGCCGGCGAGCTCCCCCTCCTCGCTGGCGCTCCTGTTCGTCGGCCTCGCCGCCCTGGGCCTACGCCGGCGGCGATGAGCTACGACGTCCTCGAGCACCTCCGGGCCTACCTGCTGGCTCGCGGTGTCGCCGGACCCCACGACCTCCGCGCCAAGCGCACCGAGCTGCTCCCCGGCCTCCGGACCTCCGCCCCGGCGCTGCGCTCCCGAGCCGATCTGACGGCCGCGGTGGCGTTGCTGGAAGACGCTGCCGACGCCGCCATCGCCGGCCCCAACCCCGAGGACGTCGCCCTTCGCGACGAGCTCCGGGGCCGCCTCGAGGCGTTGCTGAAAGACGCCCCTCCAGCGCTCGCGGTGCCGATCGTGCTGGTCGACGAAGGCGCCGACGGAGCCGTGGTCGACGAGCTCGCGGTGGAGATCCTGAAGACGCCCGGACAAGGCCGCATCTGGACCGCCCAGCCGGTGGAGGACGACGCCCGCGCCGCCGCCGTCCACGGGGTCCAGGCCGCCACGGCGCTGCTTCGACGCTTAGGCTACGCCGCCGAGCCCCACGACCTCGACGTGGCGTGGAGCACGGGCCTGACGAAGGCGGCCATCGAGGGGCCGAGCCTGGGGTTGGCGATCGCGCTGGCGGTGCTCGCCCGGGGCACGAACACGCCCCTGCCCGGGGACGTCGCGGTGACCGGGGCGGTCGGCGTCGACGGCCGGGTCGGCCCCGTGCGCGGACTCGCCGCCAAGGCCGCCGCGGTGGAGGGGGCCGGGTTCAAGCGGCTGCTCGTGCCGGGCGGCGGCGCGGCCCTGGAGGGTGATCGCTCGCTGTCGGTGATCGAGGTCGAGACGCTGGATGCGGCCACGGCGGAGGTGCTCGGTCTCCGGGCCCCGGCCCTGCGCACGCCGAAGCTCCGCCTGAGCGACACGCTGCTGGCGACGGCGCTGGTGCTGGCCACGTTCCTGGGGCTGTTCGACCTGTTCGCGGTAGCGGCGTATCCGTCGATCCACCAGGCCCTGCCGACCGCGTCGATCTCCGACCGCGTCGTGCTCGTCACCTGGGACCGCACCAACGGCACCGGGGCGGCGGGCGCCGACGGCGTCGACTTCACCACCTTCGCAGACCACCGCAGCTACCGGGCGACGCACCCGGCGGTTCTGCGCGCGGTGGGCGGGGCGGGAGCCCGGGCGGTGGCGTTGGATGCCTGGATCTCCGGCGGGGATCAGGACGCGACGGGGGCGATCGCGCAGGCGATCTTCGAGGTCAAGACGGCGGGCACGGACGTGTTCCTGCCCGCGCGCGCGCCCGGCGATGTCTGGGATCCCCCGGATGCCCGGCTCGTCGCGGCGTCGACCGCGATCGGCTTCGCCTCGGCCCGGGGCGAAGGCCCCACCCGGCTGGTGCGGGGCGCGCGGATCGCTGACCGAACCCAGACCGCGGGCCATCCCCCGTGGTCTCTGGCGCTCCTGCTCGCCGCCGCCGATCGCGAGGCCGAACCTCGCTGGACGGGAGCCCGCGCAGCCGGCGCCGGGGACCTCGTCCTGGCCGTCGGGGAGCACGGAGATCGTTGGTTCCCGTGGCCGAACCAGCCCGCCTTCCGGCGCTACGCCTACGCCGACATCCACGCCGGCCGGTTCGACCCCGCCCACCTCGAAGACAAGCTCGTCCTGATCGGCTCGGCGCAGGGCGACGGCGACCGCCACCACACCCCCGTGGGCGACTGGTGGGGGGTCGAGGTCCAGGCCGCGATCACCGAATCCCTGCTGGACGACGAGCGCATCGAGCCGTTCGCTCCCCTGGACCGCGCCGGCTTCGTCGGCCTCATCGCCCTGGTCCTCGCGATCGCCCTGGATCCCCGCCGCTCCGGCCGGCGTCCCCGCACCCGCGCCGCCGTCGCGCTGCTGACCTGCGCGTCCCTCGCCGTCGTCATCAGTTCGATCGCGTGGGGCACCGGCAAGTACCTGCCGTGGACCGACGCCTGGGTCGCAGTCTTCGCTTTTGCGGCGGTGGCGGGGTGGAGAATGCGAGCCCAGAAGCGAGGGCTCGAGGTCCACTGACAGGAGCGAGAGAGTCCGCGGATCGACGCGGAAGCGCGGAATGACGGAAACGCGAATTACGTTCCGCGTTTCCGCGCTTCCGTGTTTCCGCGCTGATCCCGAGTCGTCCTCCAGCCTGCCCGGCCACCCCGGATTACCGCGCCTGCGAAATCGGCGGCTCCCGTTCAGGAACCTGCCCATCGTCCTTCACCGGACAGCTCAGCGCCCCGATCCCCTCGACCGTCGCGACCACCACGTCGCCGTCGACCAACGGGCCGACGCCTTCGGGGGTGCCGGTGGCGATGACGTCGCCGGGGTGGAGCGTCATCACGCGCGAGACCGTGGCGATGAGGGTGGGCACGTCGAAGATCATCGCCGTGGTGCGGCCCCGCTGCCGGGGGGCGCCGCTGACCTCGCAGCTCACCTCGACGTCGAACGGATCCAACTCCGTCTCCATCCACGGGCCGATGGGGCAGAAGGTGTCGAAGCCCTTGCCCCGAGCGAACTGGCCGTCGCTGCGCTGCAGGTCGCGGGCGGTGACGTCGAGCACGATCGTGTAGCCGGCGACGACGTCCGCGAAGTCCGCCGGGTCCACGTGCCGGCAGCGGGTGCCGATCACGACGCCCAGCTCCGCCTCGTGCTCCACGCGGTCCGAGTCCGGCGGCACGAGGATCGTGTCCCCGGGCCCGCACACGGACGACGGTGCCTTCAGGAAGATCAGCGGTCGCTTCGGCACCTTGTTGCCCAGCTCGGCGGCGTGGGCGGCGTAGTTGCGGCCGATCGCGACCACCTTGCTCGGAGTCACCGGGGCCAGGAGGCGGCAGTCCGCCAACGCCACCGAGGCTTCCAACGGCGGATCGATCACGCCGGGGAGGCGGTGATCTCCTGGAGGGTGCGCGGTGTCAGCTTCGATTCGGGCCTGCCGCGGTCCGGCGGGCGTCTGGACTCGGCCGAGCCTCAAAGGCAGAAGCCGTCGTCGCCGGGCCCGCCGTCGACGTGCTCGCCCAGCGGGCACCAGTCGGGGGGCACGATCATGATCCGGGTCACCACTTCGCCGTACTCGGGGTGGGTGATGACGAGGTCCGCCTGGCCCGTGTCCGAACCGGCCGACACGACGCCATCGCTGTTGATCGTCGGCGGCTCCCCGTCCGGGGTGTGCTGGAACGGGTAGCCCCCGCCGGGGTTCACCTCGAGCTCCTCCTCGGGAATCCAGTTGCTGTAGTCCACCTCGACCGCGGAGAAGCCGATGTCGCCGATACGCACGTCGTCGAAGCGGTTGTCGCGAAGCTCGTGATCCTCGCCCTGCTCCGGCTCGTCGTTGTCCCCGGCGGTGTACATGCCGAGGTTGATCTCGTACTCCCACATCTCCGGGATGCCGGAGCCCGCGACCCGCACCCAGACGTCCCGCTGCAGCGGGTTGCCCTGGTAGTTGAACCGCTCGGTCATGTTCGTGACCTGGTCGTGGTCCCAGCCCAGGAACGCGTCGGCGTCGTCCGGCGCGTGGATCGAGAACGAGACCGTGGCCTGGAACTCTTCGACCCGCCGCATGTCGCTGGCGAGCACCACGAGCTCGACCGGATCGGCGCCGGCCGTCGGCGTGCCCGTCACCGCGCCCGCCTCGTTGAACGACAGTCCCTCCGGCAGCTCGCCCGAAATCAGCGTGTAGGAAACGGGTCCGGAGTAGTCCTGAATAGCTAGCTGTCCGTCGTACGACGCGTCGATCTCTCCATCCGGCAGACCGGACATGTCGAAAACGCCGTCGATGGGGGGGCAGCCTGCCAGCACGAGGGCCGCGCCGATGGGCGCGAGGACCAAGCAGATTCGCTTCACGGAGTCACTCCTGAGGGGGGGGATCACGGAGGCTGGGAAGATACCACGTGGTAGGGTCGCTGCCCGTGTCGAGCACGACCCTTCAGCTCCGTGTGGGAGTCACGAGAGACAAGGAGTTCCTGTACCGGGCCTGTCTCCGTCCCCCCTACAGCGTGACGGTCGGCCGCGACGACGGAGCCCTGCTCCCGATCGAGGACGACGAGGCCCCCCCCTCACACACCCTCTTCAGCCTCGGCGACAGCGCCTGCCTGCTCGACTTCCGCCCCGAATGGAACCTCCGCGTGTTCCGCGACGGCCTCGCCGTCACGGGCCAGCAGTTGATGGAGGAGGGGCTCGCGTTCCGCCGCGGACGCCGGGTCCTCCTGCAGATGGCGCCGGGGACCCGCGGCTCCCTCCGGATCGGCCGCTCCCGCCTGCTCTTCAAGTGGGAGGCGGTGCCGGAGACCGACGTCGGCGAGGTCCCCCTCCTGGACGTCGGCGGAGTCGCCCGCTGCCACGCCTGCGGCCTCGCCCTCCGCGACGCCCTCGCCAAGGAAGGGCTGTACGCCCGCTGCGACGCCTGCCGGGCGGTCTGCCGGTTCAGCGACCCCGACGGCAAGTACCGGACCGCCAACCGCCCGCCCGTGCCGGTCCACCCGATCGACGACAGCCGGGCTCCCCACGCCGCGATGCTCGACGCCACCGATTCGCAGGTGGCACCGCAGCTCAAGGAAGAAGCCGACACCCTCCTGGGCGTGCCGATCTTCGCCCCGCGGACCAACTCGGCGCTTGAGCCGCTGCCCGAACACCTCCGCCCCGCCGGGCTGGGGGGCCGCCCCAAGACCCCGATCGACATCCGCGCCGCCCGCGCTCCCCTCAAGGCGCTCGAGGGGATGAAGACGGTGTTCGCGCGGTCGCCGTTCCTGGGACCCCGGCCCCACGGCCGCGCCTCCGCCCCCGGCGACACCCCGCCCGAAGCGCTCGATATTCCCGCTGTTCGGCCGCCTCCCACCGTCGCGGACATGCCGGACGAATCCGGCCCGGACGAGGTCGACACCGACGCCGACGCCGAGGCGCCCATCGAGGACCTGGAGGACGACGACGCCGACCGCTCCGATGGTGGGCTCGACGAGGCTTTCTGGACGGCCGAGCTGGAGGCGCTCCCGGTGCCCGTCACCGTCACCATCGGGGCACTGAAGCCGAAGCCTCCCCCCGCCCCCGCCGCGGACCTCAACGTCCCGCCGCCCGACGCCGGCGAAGACAGCGTTCCCTGGGGCACCTTCAGCGTGCTCTCGGCGCAGGCCGACTACGCCCCCGGCGCGGGCCGCATCCCCCACCAGCTGGTCTCGGACGCGCTGGAGGACGAGGACTGGCGGCCCAAGCGAAACAAGCTGTGGGCGCTGCTCCTGCTCATCCCCGTGATCGGCTGCGGACTCGGCCTCGTGCTGCTGCAGAGCAACCCCGGCTCCTCGCCCGCCCCCTCCGCCGAACCCGACGTCGCGGCCCCCGCCCCCGCCGCCGCCAAGACGGCTCCCGTCCCGACCGCCGCAGCGAACCGCCCCAGCGCCGAACCCGACCAGGCCCGCGCCGACCGGGTCTCCGTGGCCGCCGGCAGCTACGAACGCCCGGGCGCCGACGGGGCCCTCGTGAGGGTGAACGTGGGGGCCTTCTGGATCGACCGCACCGAGGTCACGCTCGGCGACTACCGCAGCTTCATCGCCCACACCGAGCGGGGCGAGCCGGGCGCGTGGTCCCTGTCTCCCCCCGCCGTCGGCGCCGGCACCGCCGACCTGCCTGTCGCCGGGGTCTCCGCCGTCGACGCCGCGGACTACTGCCACTGGGCGGGCGCACGCCTCCCCCGCGAGAACGAGTGGGAGCGCGCGGCCGTCGGCACCGACCTGAGCCAGGCCTCGACCGGCCGCAAGCTGGAGCGCGCCGGCTCCTACCCCGACGGCGCCTCCGACGTCGGCGTGCTCGACCTCCTCGGCGGCGTGCCGGAGTGGGTCGGAGGCGACACCGAGCCCCTCTTGAAGGGCGGCGGCGTCGCCCCCTGGAACCGCCCCGCGTACCTCGTGGTGTCCGCCCGCATCCCCCCGGGAGCGGAGCGCTGGACCCCCGGCCCGGGCTTCCGATGCGCCGAGGATCCGTGATCGCTTGATCCTGCCGACTCGGTCGGGTTCAATGGTTCAACCAATTCCTTCGGGCGGGCAATTCGCGGCCGAATCCGGGGTTTCCATTGAACCTTGCGCCAAAGCGTCTGACCTTGATCAGTAGGAGTCCCATGCCCAAGCCGGCCCGGCCTGATGCTGCCCCCCGCCTGTCGCGCAGATCGCTGCTGCGCCGTTCGGCCGTGGTGGGCACGGTCGTGGCGGCCGGCGGAGGCGCTGCGCTGACGGCCCAGCACACGCGCAAGTACGAGACGCCGACCCCGGCCTGCGAGCTCAAGCACCTCGAGCCGCACCAGTACGCCATCCTCGCGGCGCTCGCGAACGCGCTGTTCCCGCCGGGCAACTCCATCGGTCTGACCGGCACGGACGCCCGCGTGCCCGAGTACATCGACCGCATGCTCGCGGACATGCGCGCCGACAAGGCGTTCGAGTTCACCACCATGCTGGCCCTGTTCGAGCACGGGACGACCGCCTTCGGGCTCCGCGTCAAGCGCTTCACCGACCTGGACCAGAAGGCCCGGGAGCGGTACCTGCGGCGCTGGGAGCGGGCTCGGGTGTACAGCCGGCGCATGCTCGCGGCGGGGCTCAAGACCCTGCTCGGCATCGCCTACTTCGCGTACCCCGGGGTGCAGGAGCAGCTGGGCATCGACCGCCAGTGCGGCTCGGCCGCGGACGCGCTCCCGCGGGAGGAGTGGTCATGATCATCGGCCCCGACCATGCCCGCGGAGGGCGCATCGACTGCGACGTGGTGGTCGTCGGATCCGGCGCCGGGGGTGCTGCCGCAGCGTGGCAGCTGAGCCGCGCGGGCAAGTCTGTCATCTGCCTCGAAGCGGGCGGGCACTACACCGAAGATGACTTCTCCCAGGACTTCGGCGTGGCCGCGCGCCAGCTGTACGAGGACGACGGCCAGCGCGTGATGATGGGGAACCTGTACGTCCCCCTCCCCGGCGGCCGCTGCCTCGGCGGCTCGACGGTCGTGAACTCGGGCATCTGCTTCCGCATCCCGCCCACCCGGTTCAGCGAGTGGCAGGAGTCCAACGAGCTCGCCTTCGAGCACGCCGACCTCCTCCCCCACACCCACACCACCGAGCAGATGATCGGCGTGGCCCCCTCGCGCACCGACGTCTGGGGCGGCAACAACCAGTTCGCGATGGACGGCATGACGAAGCTGGGCTGGTCCGGCGGCCCCATGCCCCGCAACGCGCCCGGCTGCATCGGCTGCGGTGCCTGCAACAACGGCTGCCCCAGCGGCGGCAAGATGTCGACCGCCAAGACCTTCATCCCGAAGTCCGAGCAGTACGGCGCGACCTACTACACGTTCGCCCGCGCCGACGGCTTCATCCGGACCGGCGATCGCATCGAGGGCGTGACGGTCTCGCTGATGGACCCCGCCACCGAGCAGCCCGCCGGGCGCATGGAGGTCCGCGCCAAAGCGGTCGTCCTGTCCTGCGGCGCCGTGCGCACCCCGGAGATCCTCCAACGCAACGGCCTCGGCAACGCCCACGTCGGCCAGCACCTGCACGTACACGCGGCCACCGGCGTCATCGGCATCACCGACCGCGACATCGAGGGCTGGAAGGGGATCCCCCAGGGCTTCTACAGCGACGAGTTCCACGTCAACGACAAGATGCTCATCGAGTCCTTCTGGGCCACGCCGGAGGTCTACTGGCTGTCGTTCCCGTTCGGCTTCGAGGGGACCGCCAAGATGATGGACTACCGCCGCATGGTGGCCGTCGGCGGCACCATCTCGGACACCGGGGAGGGCACCGTCAAGGCCAGCGCCAAGATGGGCAAGGTCAAGATCTCGTGGTCCCTCAACGAGGAAGACAAGGGCCGCCTGATCCGGCTGCAGCAGCGGGTCTGTGAGCTCATGCTCGCCGGGGGCGCGACCGAGTTGCACACCGGCATCTACGGCATCCCCCCCATCACCTCGATGGACGACGTGCGCACCTGGCTCGTGCCCGACCAGATCCGGCCCAAGCAGATGATGGCGGTCTACGCCTCGCACCCCCAGGGGACCTGCCGCATGGCCGGCTCGCCCGAGGTCGGCGCGGTCGACTGCGACGGCCGTGTGTACGGCACCGAAGGGCTGTACGTAATGGATGCGTCCATCTTCCCGGACGTGCTCGGGGTGAACCCCCAGGTCACCATCATGAGCCTGTCGCTGATGCTCTCGGAGAAGCTCGCCCGAACGCTGTAATGTCCCGCGCATGAACGCGCCCGCACGATTCGACGACGACGGATCCATCCACTCCATCGACCCGCGCACCTGGGCCGTCCTGGAGACCTTCCCGCCGCTGGCCGATGACGCCGTCGCCACCGCCCTGAGCGAGGCGCGCGAGGCGCAGGCGCTCTGGAGCCAAACCCCGCTGAAGGGGCGCATCAAGGCGATCGAGGGCGTGCTCGACCGCATCGCCGAGCGGGGCGCGGAGCTGGCCCAGCTCATCCACGAGGAGCACGGCAAGTCCGTCACCGAGGCGATGTTCAGCGAGGTGCTGGGCGCCGCCGACGTGGTGCGGCTGCACGCCAAGTTCGACCCCCAGTGGCTCAAGCCGGACAAGGTCGCCATCGACCCGCTGAGCTACCCCGGCAAGAAGGGGCGCATCGAGCATCGGCCCCGGGGCGTCATCGCCGCGATCATGCCGTGGAACTACCCTCTCGCCCTGCCCATGCGGACCATCGTCCCGGCGCTCATCGCGGGCAACGCGGTGGTCTTCAAGCCGTCCGAGTACTGCCTCCGGGCGGGGCGCGAGGTCGGCCGCCTGTTCGAGGGACTCATCCCCGACGGCCTGCTCCAGGTGCTGCTCGGGGCGGGCACGGTGGGGGCGGAGCTGACGTCCTCGCCCGACGTCGACGCCATCGCGTTCGTCGGCTCGGTGCGCACGGGCAAGCTGGTCGCCAAGGCGGCGGCGGAGAACCTCGTCCCGGTGTCGTTGGAGCTGGGCGGCAAGGACGCGGCCATCGTCTGCACCGACGCGGACCTGGATCGCAGCGCCGCCGGCATCGCCTGGGGCGCGTTCCACAACACCGGTCAGAACTGCGCCGCCATCGAGCGGGTGTACGTCGAAGACCTCGTCTACGACGCGTTCCTCGATAAGCTGAAGGAGGCGACCCTGAAGCTGCGCACCGACGCCGGCGACGACACCGAAGTCGGACCGATGTGCAACGCCAACCAGCTGACCATCGTGACCGACCAGCTCGCCCAGGCGACGGACGCGGGCGCCAAGGTCGTGGTCGGTGGGGAATCGACCGGGGAGGGGTGGGGATTTGCGCCGACCATCCTGATCGACGTCCCCGTCGACGCCGACGTCTGGGCCAAGGAGACCTTCGGTCCGCTGCTGCCGGTGCGCCGGGTGCACTCGGAGTTCGAAGCGGTCGATGACATCAACGCCTCGCCGTACGGGCTGAGCTGCTCGGTGTGGGGCAAGGAGACCGGCCGCGCCGAGTCCGTCGCCCGGGCCTGCGACGTCGGGATGGCGCTGGTCAACAACCACGCCTTCACCGGCTCCATCCCCAACTCTCCCTGGGTAGGAACCAAGGACAGCGGCTACGGGGTGACCGGCTCGGCGCTGGCGATGAAGTTCCTCACAAGGGCGCAGCTGGTCGTTGTCGACAAGAACAAGGCGCTGGAAGTGTGGTGGTTCCCGCTGAATTCGACCGCCCTGGAGATGTCCCGCACGGTGCTCGCTTCGTTGGTCGGTCCGATCGGACGTCGGATCAAGCTCACCCTGAAGCTCCTGAGCCTCCTCGGCAAGCGCTGGAAGGGCGCGTGATCACTGCGGATCCATCCATTGCGCCAATCCTGGCGTTTTTTCCCCAAAACCCCTGAATGAACCTTGCTCTGGCGCGTCCTCTGTTCTAGAAACTTCCCTGAGGAGACGCACCTGCTGATGTTGAAGTTCAAGCTGATTTTCGTTGTTGCCGCCGCCACCCTTTTGATGGGCTGTCCGCCCAAGCAGCCGAATTCGGCTACGACCAGCGGCGACCTCACCACCGACACCACCGCCAACGACGGTCTCCAGACCGTCGGCGACAGCACCATCACGCAGCGTGAGCTCGATGAACTGCGCGACAACTTCGAGCGTGTGCACTTCGACTTCGACAGCGCGACGCTGGAAGAGTCGAGCCGTGAGATCCTCAAGACCAACGCCGAGATCCTCGTGCGTCACCCGGACGTCCGCGTCCGCGTCGAGGGCCACGCCGACCACTGGGGCTCGGACATCTACAACCTCGCCCTCGGCCAGCGCCGCGCGTACTCCGTCACCAAGTACCTGACGGACCTGGGCGTGCTGACCAGCCAGCTCGAGGTCATCAGCTACGGCGAAGAGCGTCCCCTCGTGGGCGACTCGGACCGTGAGACCGAGGCCCCCAACCGGCGTGCCGAGTTCCTCGTCATCGTCTCCGGTGAGGCCAACGAGGTCGGGTCGAGCTACTAACTAGTTCAGATCTCAAAACTCGATATTTTCCAGACACTTGGCCGACATATCGCTGCGATTCGG
>PVBE012919411.1_pt1 | contig 17321 bp, 12 predicted proteins | sample 1631181 | NCBI WGS metagenome assembly PVBE01 (sample SAMN08397723, study PRJNA350692) | Marine metagenome, whole genome shotgun sequencing project. | isolation source: water | place: Pacific Ocean | collected 2012-04 | reverse complement strand
GCATCTACGCTGCGACGCTGTTGAAGAAGGTCCTGGCGACGACCGGTGGTCGTGTGCGCATCGCTGTTTCTGGCGGCGGCGCACTGCCCGCGCACGTCGATGAACTGCTTCTCGGCATCGGCCTGCCCCTGCTCAACGGCTACGGTCTGACCGAGACCAGCCCGGTCGTCTGCTTGCGGCCGCCGTCGCACAACGTCGTCGGGACGATCGGCCCCGTGCTCGACGAGACCGAAATCGAGATCCGCGACCCGAACGGCAAGCCGCTCCCCACGGGTGAGATCGGCATCGTCTGGATCAAAGGTCCGCAGGTGATGCTCGGCTACTACGAGAATCCCAAGACCACCGCGCACGTGTTGCAGAACGGTTGGCTCAACAGCGGCGACCTCGGCAAGGTCGACCAGAACGGCCACTACGCGATCACGGGTCGCGCGAAGGACACGATCGTCCTGGCGGGAGGCGAAAACGTCGAACCCGAACCCGTCGAGACGGGGATCAAGTCCTCGACGCTCGTCGACCAGGCGGTCGTGCTCGGCCAGGACAAGAAGGTCCTCGGGGCGATCCTGATCCCGATGCCGGAATGCCTCGAAAAAAAGGTGCCGCGTTCGGAATGGGGCGAGAAGGACGGCGAACTGACCGGTGAGAAAGTCGTCGCGCTCTTCCGCAACGAGCTGGACCGGGCTCTTACTCGCGACGCCGGCTTCCGACCGATCGAGCGAATCGCGAAGTTCAAAGTGCGGATGGAGCCGATGACGGTCGAGAACGGCTTGTTGACGCCAACGATGAAGGTCAAGCGCCACGAGGTCCGCGCGAAGATGGCGGGCATGATCGACCAGCTGTTTGGCTAGCGTCGCTGGATCTACAAGAGCGGGTCGAGCTGCACCTTGCCGCGGCGCTTGAAGATCAACTTGATCGGGACCTCCTCGATCTTGAACGCCACCTGCAAAAATCGCTGCAGGAACCGCTCGTACTGCCCCCGGAAGACCTTCGGCTCGTTGACGAAGATCACGATGGAGAGGGGTTCCGTGCCGACCTGCGTCCCGTAGAACAACTTCGGGGTCACGTGTCGACTGCGCGGGCGCAGCTTCTCTTTCGCTTTCTGGAGAGCCTCGTTGAGCTTTGCCGTGGAGATCTGGGTGCGCGACTGGTCGCGAAGCTCGAACAGGACATCGAATGTCTCCGCGACGTTCTGGTTCTCGAGCGCCGAGATGAACGATACCGGAACGAACGACAGGCCCGTCAGCTGCTGCTTGATGTAGGCATCCCACTTCTCCAGTGACATGTCCTCCGCGAGATCGAGCTTGTTGCCGACGAGCAAGACCGGCTTGCTGTGCTCGACGCAGAAGTCGGAGACCTTCTTGTCTACCTGGCTGATCGTCTCCCTGATGTCGAACAGGTGGATGACGACATGGGCGCGGCGCATCGCGGAGTACGCCCGCGCCTGCGAATAGAACTCGATCGCGTCGGCGATGGAACTCTTCTTGCGAACACCCGCGGTGTCGATCAACAGGAGCTTGCGGTCCCCCATCGTCAACTCTACGTCGACGGAGTCCCGCGTCGTGCCCGGAACCTCGGAGACGATGACGCGCTCTTCGCCCGCGAGCAGATTGACGAGCGTCGACTTGCCCGAGTTGCGCTTGCCAACGATGGCGACGCGCAGGATGTCATCGTCGCCTTCGGCTTCGACGTCGCCGCGCATCGCGGCGGCGCTCCCGGGAAGGTGCTCGACGACGAAGTCCATGAGGTCGCTGATGCCGAACCCCTCCGCCGCGCTGACCGCGATCGGCTCACCGAACCCGAGCTTGAACCAGTCGCTGACCGAGTACTCCTCCCAGCGCGACTCGACCTTGTTGACGATCAGGTGCACCTTGTTGGCGAGGCGGCGCAGGTGCTGCGCCACCATCTCGTCCATCGGCACCAGCCCCTCCTTGCCATCGACGACGAAGAGAATGAGATCACTCGCCTGGATCGCGACTTCGATCTGGGCCTCGACGTGCTCCTTCAGCAGGTGGTCGTCGACGAGCCCCAGACCCCCGGTATCGATCAGCTCGATCTCCCGCCCCTGCCACTCGACAGCGATGGCCACGCGGTCCCGGGTCACGCCCGCGGTCGGCTCCACGATGGATACCCGACGACCGGCGATTCGGTTCAGGAGGCTCGACTTCCCGACGTTGGGACGACCGACGATGGTTACGCGTTGCAAGGACTGGATTTCAGGGGTTTTTCGGGCGGGGCACGGTAGGCATCGAGGACCCCGCGTCAACAATCCGTTCGAAGCGATCCGAGAGGGTAGATGGACAAGCCCTTCGACTCTAACGTCTCCGCCCCGCGCGATCGGCATATCCACCGCGACACCCATGAAATACGACCCTGACATCCTGCAGAAGATCACCAGCCGGGCCTTCGCCCAAATGAACGCGATGATCTACCTGGCCAACCATCGGGACAACGCGTCCCCTGGCGACGCCAAAGTCGGCGGCCACCCGGCTTCCTGCTCGTCGTGCATGGAACTGATGGCGGCGGTCCACCTGATCATGCGGACCGCGGCGGACTACGTCTGCTGCAAACCCCACGCATCCCCGACCGACCACGCGCTGCACAACCTCATGGGTCTGATGCGGCACAAAGACGGCGCGTGGTTTGACGACGCGGAGAGCGAGGCGGTGATGTACCGGCTGCGCGACTTCTCGCACGACGGCAAGGCGGTGTTCCAGTCGTACCACGCAGAATCAGACCCCGATCACTTCCACTTCCTGCCGTCGGGTTCGGTGGGTATTCCACCGGTCGCAGCCGCCTACCTCGCGCTGGCGCACCAGTACGCGCGCGCTCACGGGTGGGAAGCACCCGATCCGATCTTCTGGTGCATGATGGGTGACTCGGAGTTCCGCGAAGGCTCACTGATGGAAGTGCTGCCCGAGGTCGCCGAGCGCGAGTTGGGCAACGTGATCTGGCTGGTCGACTACAATCGGCAGAACCTCGACGGCACGCGCATTCCGAACAAGCGCGGCTTGCGCGGGACCGACGCGGATCGCATCGAGCGCACCTGTCATGCGAACGGTTGGGACGTGATCCAGGTTCGCCACGGGCGCTACCGCGAGGAGATCTTCGCGCGGGACGGTGGCGCAGCGATGCGGCACGTGCTCGAGAACGGCATCAGTGACTACCACTACCAGATGCTGATCTGGAAGGACTGCGCCGACGAGATGCGCAGCGCGAGCATCGAGTGCGACGCCGGGTGCAAGAAAATCGTCGAGAACTTGTCCGACGAAGAGTTGATCCGCGTCTTCCATGACGTCGGCGGCCACGACATGAGCGTGTTGATCGAAGCGCTGACCAAGGCGAAGGAGGACACGGCGGTGCCGTGCATCGTCGTCGTGCACACGATCAAGGGCCGCGGCCTGGCGTGTCAGGCAGCGCCGGGCAATCACTCGGCTCTCCCCGACAAAGACGAGGTCGGCAAGCTTCTCGCAGCGGAAGGTCTGTCGTGGGATCGCCCGTTCGAGCGCTTCGCGGCGGATTCGACGGAGGGCCAGTGGTTGGCCCGGCACGGTGGAGAGTTGCGAGAAGGCATCGAGTCTCACGACGCGATGAAGGCGCATAATCTCGCGCACATCGCGGAGAAGCTGGACAAGGCAAACGGAATCGCCGAGTCGCTGGACATCAACCTGAAGCTCGTCCCGATCGCACACACGCAGTGGATGTGGGGGCAGACCGCGGCGAAGCTCGTGCGCATCGGCGTGCACGACGAGTTGGAACGTGCCGGGAAGATCTCCCACAAGAAGCTCAGCGAGGCCGAGCACCGGTGGGAGATGGTCGCAGACCTGATCCTGACGATGGCACCGGACGTCGGCACGAGCACGAACATCAATCCGGCGATGGATGAAAAGGTGTTCGGACCAGACTCGGAGACGAACTGGGAGAAGAAACTCGACCTGCGCGAGCGCTTGCGACCGGAGCTGGCGCCAACAGACGAGGCCTGGACGCGGCACATTCGATTCGAGATCGCTGAAGCGAACTGCATGTCGGCCGCCGGCGCCTTCGGCAAGATGGGCGATCTGCTCGGTATCCAGTTCCTGCCGATGATGACCGTCTACGACTTCTTCATCAAGCGGGCGCTCGACCAGCTCTACTACAACTTGTACTGGAGTTCGGGGTTCGTTCTCGTCGGAACGCCGAGTGGCGTAACGCTCTCGTCGGAGGGCGCGCAGCACTCGTGGAAATCGGACATCCAGGTGCCGAACCTGATCACTTGGGAACCATCGTTTGCGCAGGAACTCGACTGGATCCTGTGCGACGCGATCCGACGGCACGTGACCGGAGACAACGACAACCGCAAGGGCGTGCTGATCCGCGCCGTGACGCGGGGCATCAAGCAGGACATCCTGATCAAGAGCCTGCGTCGCCAACTGCGGTTCAAGGAAGGGCTGCCAGAAGACGCGAAGCTCGGCGCAAATTCCGGCGACGGCGGTCTGGTCGAGGCAGAGGCGCCGAGCATCCCCGACGCAGAGATCATGCAACAGATTCGCGAAGACGTGCTGCAGGGCGCCTACTATCTCATCGACTACCGCGGCTACCAGGGCTACAGCCCTGGTGAGAACGTGGTGCACCTGTTCTGCATGGGCGCGTTGGTGCCCGAAGTCGTCGAGGCGAGCGAGAAGCTGCTCGACCGCGGCATCTACGCGAACGTGATCATCGCGTGTTCGCCGAGCCTTCTGATCGGACTCCAGGGACGCGAAAGCGGCTACTCCCACCTGCGCGAGGGGCTCGACGTCGACGGTGCGCTTCACCTGCTACCAGTCGGAGGCGTGCTGGACACGTTGGACGCGATCGACCTGGCCGGTCGGCGCATCCCGATCGTGAGCGTGCACGACGGCGAGGAAGGTCTCCTCGACAACATCGGTTCGATCGTCGGCACGCGGCAGATCAGCCTGGCGGTGCGACGATTCAGCAAGTGCGGCACTCCCGATCAGATCTACACCTACCACGGCATGGACGCCGATCAGATCGTCGCAGGGTGCGGTCAAGCCCTCGCCGAGAGCGCCCTCGAGAAAGTGCGCGTCACCCCTGCAGCGTTGCAAACGCTGAAGAACCAGGACGCCGACAGCGCCAGCTGGAAAGAACTCTGGCCCGACCCCGTGTGAGTGAAACCAGCCGTCTTCCCCGCGGGGACTCTTTCCCGCTTGGAAGACGGCGCGATTTCTCAGTACGAAGCGTCCGGATCGAGTCGACAGCCCGGCGACGAAAACGGCTACGATGTCCGCAGCATGACCGACCGCTACACGCGCACGCCTGGCTCCAGCATCACGCCCCTCCTCGCCGGTGCCGCCCTCGTGCTCGCCGGCTACCTCATGCTCGACCGCATCGGAACGTTTGATTCGGCTCCGGACATCGAGACACGCGTCGTCACGCCGCGAGGTGATCTCGCCGATTCGGAGAAGACGACCATCGAGATCTTCGAGAGGAACTCGCCCTCCGCGGTCCATATCACGAGCACGCATCGGCAGCAGCGCCGCGTGGTAAGCCAGGGGACCGGCAGCGGGATCATCTGGGACACGCAGGGCTACATCCTCACGAACTACCACGTGGTGACGCCGAGAGGCGATACCAACCACGAGATCCTGGTTCGTCTCCACGACAAGACAACCCTCACCGCCAATTACGTCTTCGGCTACGCCTACGTCGACATGGCGATCATCCGGCTCGACAAGCCACCCCGCGGCTTGAAACCTGCGGTGATCGGCTCTTCCGGGGATCTGAGAGTGGGCCAGAACGTGTTCGCGATCGGCAACCCCTTCGGGCTGGAACAGACGCTGACCTCCGGGATCATCAGCGCGCTCAACCGGTCCATCAAGACCAAGGGCGACGTGGAACTCGATGGCGTGATCCAGGTGGACGCAGCCATCAATCCGGGAAACTCCGGCGGACTGCTTCTCGACAGCGCGGGCATGCTGATCGGAATGAACACGGCGATCTACAGTCAGAAGGGCGAGAGCGCAGGCATCGGATTCGCGGTCCCGATCGACCGCATCGCGCCGATGGTCCCACGCATGATGGCGAAGAAGCCGCCTATCGACGCTGGACTCGGCATCAAGGCTCACAACCTGCGCCAACCTCTGGGCCGCGAGGTCGGCTACGGCTACGGCGTCGTCATCACGGAGGTGACACCGGGAGGCGGCGCGGACGAGGCTGGGTTGCGGGCGATGAGCCGGGTGACGGGGGTCGGCGACGTGATCGTCCGCGCCGAAGGCAAACGAATCGAAACACTCAACGGCCTGTACCGCGTCCTGGAGAAGCACAAGGGCGGCGACACGATCACCATCACACTCGCTCGCTTCGACGGAACTGACGGATACCACGTGGTCCCGACGAAGGTGACATTGAAACTTCTCGAGGCCCCCAAGCGATGAGCCGCGCCGCGATCGTCTTCATTCTATCGGTCGCACTCTCCGCCTGCGCCGCGACGCCGACGACGAGTGAGAAGCCGAACATCCTGTTCGTCATGGTCGATGACCTCGGTCCCGAGTGGGTCTCGTGCTACGGAGCCGACGGCATCGCCACGCCTCACATCGACGCGCTGGCGAGCGGAGGCATGCGATTCACGTGCGCGTACTCGATGCCGAAGTGCACGCCCACGCGGGCGACGTTGCTGACCGGTCAATACCCTTTCCGTCACGGATGGGTCAATCACTGGGACGTGCCGCGCTGGGGCGCAGGATGTCACTTCGATCCGAAGCACAACACGACGTTTGCTCGGGTGTTGAGGGACGCCGGCTACACGACGGCGATCGCGGGCAAGTGGCAGATCAACGACTTTCGCGTGCAACCCGACATCCTCCGTCAACTCGGCTTCGACGACTGGTGCATGTGGACCGGGTACGAGACCGGAAACCCATCGAGCGGAAAACGGTACTGGGATCCCTACATCCACACCCGCGAAGGCAGCCGCGCCTACTCGAAGGAATTCGGGCCCACGGTGTTCACGGACTTCCTGATCGGGTTCATGCGGAAGAACCGGGATCGCCCGATGATGATGTACTTCCCCATGGCGCTGACACACGGACCGCTCGTCTCGACACCATTGGAGCCGGACGTCACCACCAAGATGGACAAGCACCGCGCGATGGTGCGATACGTCGACCATTGCGTTGGCCGACTGGTCGCGTCGATCGACGAACTCGGCCTGCGACGCAAGACGATCATCATCTTCACCACGGACAATGGCACGTCGCGGGGTATCCGCGGGCAGATCGCCGGGCGGGAGGTGCGCGGCGGAAAGGGTCGGATCAGTGAGACTGGGTGTTGGGAACCGTTCATCGTGAACGCCCCTGGGATCACGCCCGCCGGCGTCGTGACCGATGCGCTGACGGACTTCACCGACGTTCTCCCGACGATGTTGGAACTTGGAGGTGCCGAGTTGCCAACGGGGCTCATCATCGACGGCCATTCGATCGCGAAGGTCATCCGCGGTGAAGCGAGCGACTCGGACCGGAAGTGGATCATGGCGATGGGCGGCGGCGTGGCCAGGCAACGCGACGGTCGAGTCGTCCCCGCGAAGAGCTACGCCGACCGGGCCGTGCGCGACAAACGCCACAAGCTGTGGGTCGTCGAAGGCAAGCCCGCCCAACTCTACGACCTCGCGACCGATCCCGGCGAAACGAACGACGTGTTCGCCAGCACCGCCCCCCGCCACGTCGCGGCACGCAAGAAACTCGAAGCCGTCTTCGCGACGTTCCCCGCGAAGGACGCGAGCCCCCGCTACGACCCCACGCCCCCACAAGTCTGGGACCGCAAATCCAGACACCGCTGAATCAGATTCCGGCGGCCTTGAGGCGGGCTTCGACGACCTGGAGATCGGGATCGAAGCCGCGGAGTTGGATGTGCGTGGCGGTCTCGGTGTCGAGGGCGGACTCGGGGACGAGGCCGACGAGCTCGCTCTCTTCGATTTCGACACCGGCTTCGCTCGCTTTCTCGGCGACCTCGTCGAACACGCGCCGGATCGAAGTGACGCTGTAGTCCAGCAGGTTCATGCTGACCTGCGCGACGTTTCGATCATCGAGGAAGAAGCCCATGGCCTGGACCCGGGGAAGGCCACCATCGCGCTCTCGCACCAGCTTGCTGATCGCCTTCGCCACCGCCACGTCCGCGGTCTTCAGATTGATGTTGTAGGCGATCAGGAACGTGCGCGCGCCCACGCCAACAGCGCCCGCGGTCGGGTGCAGCTGATCCGGCCCGAAGTCAGGCTTGTAGTCGGGATCGGAACCGACGAGATCCTTCAGACCTTCGAACTGCTTGTTGCGCACGTTCCCCAGGATCCGCCGATCCTCACGCTGCGCCGCTTTCGCGTACAGGAACACCGGCACCTCGAGCTCCGTCCCGATGCGCTCGCCGACCCGCTTCGCGGTCGCGATGGCGAGATCCATGTCCGCGCCGCCCAAAGGCACGAACGGGCACACGTCCATCGCACCCATCCGCCGGTGTTCTCCCACGTGCTGATTGAGGTCGATCAATCCGATCGCTTTCGCGAGCCCCCCGAACGCCGCGTCGCCCACCGCTTCCGGCTCGCCGGCCAGCGTGATCACGCAGCGGTTGTGGGCCCCGTCGAGCTCGTGGGCCAGACAACTCACGCCCGTGACCGACGTCATCGCGGCAACGAGTTGGTCGACGACGGCGGCATTCTTGCCGTCCGAGAAATTGGGAACGCACTCGAGCAAAGGCTGCATCGGTGTAGCAGAACAGATCCCTATCAGGAATCCAGCTCGGGCACCGAGAGTTCGTGCGTGTTGACCACGACCGGCTCGCCGTCCTTGATCGTCATCACGACGCGGCTCCCGCCCATCTGATAACCCAGCGCCCGGTAGCTCGGCAGGTCCAACACGACCATGTCCGCCCTCTTGCCCACGTGCAGCGACCCTACCTCGGCGTCGAGATGCAGCGAGGCCGCAGGATTGATCGTCGCCGCGTGGATGCACTCCTCCGGCGTCATGTGCAGCAGGATGCAACCGAGGGTGATGATCAACGGCATCGATTGGGTGTAGCAACTCCCTGGATTGAAGTCCGTGGCGAGCGCGACCGCACACCCGGCGTCGATCATGCGTCGCGCCGGCGCGTGGCTCGTCTTGCCGAGGAAGAACGTCGTCCCTGGAAGAAGGACCGCGGTAGTGTCCGATGCCGCCAGGACATCGACACCCTGCAGCGACACCCGACCGAGGTGATCCGCCGAATCGGCACCGACCTCCACCGCCAGTTCAGCACCCGCCATCGGGAGGATCTCGTCGATGTGCATGCGCAACCGCATGCCACGTTCCTTCGCCGCGAGCATGATCCGGGACGACTGGTCGCGATCGAACACCTTCGGCTCGGCGAACACGTCGCAGGACTCGCACAGCCCGTGGACCGCGGGGAGCATCTCTTCGATCACAAGCTGCACGTACGCCTCGCGCACCTCCGGCGACTCGCGGTACCCCTCGGGGAACTCGTGGGCGCCGAGGAACGTCCGGCTGCCCGTGATCGCGTGTTCCGCGAGCACGTCGGTCAGTACCTGCAGGCTCTTCACCTCCGACTCCGTGGTCAACCCGTACCCACTCTTGGCCTCGATCGTCGTCGTGCCGATCTCGAGGAAGCGATCGAGGTTCTCGACGACGATCTCCGTGAGTTGATCGACGCTCGCTTCGCGCGTCTTTCGACTGGAATTGAGGATCCCCCCACCCGCCGCCGCGATCTCCATGTAGTCAGCGCCCGCGCACCGCATATGGAACTCGTCCTCGCGCGTCGCCGCGAAGACCGGATGGGTGTGGCAATCCACGAACCCGGGTAGCACGACGTAGTCGGTGAGATCGATCTCCGGCACGTCGGCATGACGCGGCTTCAAGTCGGACGTCTTCCCGATTTCCAGCACGCGCCCATCCAACACCGCGACGGCGCCGTCCTCGATCACGCCGACGTCCGCGAGATCCGCGCCGCGCCGCGCACCCGCCGCCGGTCCGTTTCCGAGGGTCACGAGTTCTCGGCAGTGCGTGTAGAGTCGGTCCGCGCTCGTCATCGCGGACCAAGACTACGCACCGCTGTCTGCAGCGCCAGCTTCGCGTAATTACGATGCAGCCGACACGGCCAGGCGACTCGCTATCTGCTTGGCGATGCGGCGACGTGCCCGGAAGACGACCATCTTCAACGCCTCGGGACGGATCCCGGCGACCTTGGCGAGCTCGGCGTAGCGCAGTCCCCTCACTTCCACCATGTGCAGGACGAATCGTTCCCGCTCGGAGAGGCCCCGGTATGCCCGCAAGTACATCGCGAGGAAGAGCGCGAAGGTCCGGCTCGCCTCCCGGCACTGCTCGATCAGGATGGCCTGTTCGCTCGGTCCCCGCAGCGGCACGTCAGCCTCCTGCGCGAGGATTTCGATCGGCTTGAAACACACATCGGGACCACTGCGGGCCTTGCGAAGGTAGCGACGGACCGAATTGTCCACGATCGTCGTCGACCAGGCGCGGAAGGCGCCCGGGCGGCTGGCGTCGAACCGATCCGGGTAGCGGTAGATGTTGATGAACACGTCCTGCAGCAATTCCTGCGGATCCACGGCGGGTTCGAGGAAGCGCGACCGGGAGTTCACGCGCGCCAGCAACTGATCGCGGGTCAACTCGACGAGCGTGTCGAAGACCTCGCGGGACCGCGTACAGCGGAACACGTCCATGAGCGCGGTGGCCGTGGCATCGGGACTCTCTGAAATGTCAGGATTGCCCCCCTTCAGCAGGACCAGCGCGTGGCCCCTGGCTGTCTCGGATCGGCGGGGATGGGTGTCTGGTATGCGGGTGAGGGGTGTCGTGGCAAGCGCGGTCATGTCGCGTGGCCAAAAGCGAAATCCGGGCCACTCCCTCCGGATTCTCCGACGGCGGGAGCAATCGTCATGTAAACCACTAATTCAAACGTATTTAGACCCTCAAATCGCCTGTGAACCCACCGTGGCACCGACCGCCGGGCGGGCTTCGATGTGACAAAGCGAACAGCACTTGAGCGATTTGCTGCGCAGCGCCGATCTCAAGTCAGGGCATGGACGAACTTTCGAGGGTGACTCAGAACTCGGGCGCTGCGGAACCACGACTCTGCAAAGTGGGATTGGACTCCGTCTTGGCGATCCGAGACATCAGACGGCGCGTGGTCGGAGCCCTCCAGGACTCGTCCGCGGAGAAGACCTCGCTGCGCGACCTCCTCGACCTCGACCCCCTGACCGTGCTGCGATTGCTGCGCATGGCGCGTGCTCCCGTGAACAACATCACGGAAGACATCATTTCGGTCGACGACCTGATCAAGTGCCTCGGTTCCATCCTCGTCAAGCGCGCCCTGGAGGTGCGGGTCACCGAGGTCGAAGGTTCCGAAGACGTACGCCTGCTGTGGATGCACACCCTCGCCGTCGCCCACGCGGCCGCAGCACTCGCCGAGGTGAGCAACTGCATCGACCCGGACGCCGCGTACTTCCAGGGCCAGCTCTTGCACCTCAACGACTGGGTGCACATTCTCGCCGGTCCGTCCCCGGAGAACTCGGCGTTGTCCGAGAACCTCTGGCGACCGGGTAACTGGACGCCACGGGTCGCCCTCCTGTCCCGAGCAGACCGGCGGAAGCTCGCATTCGACGCGGCTGGCGTCACGCCGATCGAGGACGCGGAGAAGCTGATCTGCAAGGCCGAGCTTCTGGCCGACCTCGCGGGATTCTGGCACCCGGGAGCCGGCGGGCCCGAAGAGGAAGAGCTCCTGCTCGAGCGGGCCAGCAAGGAAGACCTCATCGCCGCACAGAACCTCCGCAGCCGGATCCGCCAGATCCTGTCCCGGTTGAACCTCTACGGCACGGGTCACGTCCCGCGGGACCTCGCCGTCGATCCAAACGAGACCCTGACCTTCTTCGGATGGAAGCGGGAGAAGAGCCGCCTCGCCGACGTGATCACGTTCCTCCAACACTGCAACTCGACGTTCCGCTACCGCGGGAACATCACCGCGACGACTGCGGCGTCCCTGCGATTCCTGGACTACGAGCGCGCGTTCCTCGCCGTCTGGAGCCCGGACCAACGGTGCTGCTGGATCCGCGCGAAGTCAGACATGTCGCCACGCCCCTTGGAGCCCCTGCGGGCGAATCCCTCGGAGCGCGAGATCGACATCATGGAGAACTGCCTCGAGACCCACATGGCAGCCCGCATCGAGCGCGTCGCGAAGATCGAGAACGGTCTCCTGGACGCCTTGGGCGTCGACGACCTCTTGTGCGTCCCGATGAACAACAGCTTCCAGTATCCATCGTTCTTGCTGCTCGACCGCACGCTGACGCGTCGACCGGTGATCGAAGACGACGACCTCCGCGCCGCGACCGCCCTCGCGAGCACGGCGTCGATCCTCAACGAGAACCTGCTGCTCAAGAAGGTCGGCCTGCGATCGCGTCGATTCGCGCTCACCGACCCACTCACGCGCCTCTACAACCGCGGCGTCGGATTGGGAACGCTCGAACGCGAGATCTCCCGCGCCTCCCGCACCGGCGCGCCGTTGACCCTGTTGATGCTGGACCTCGATGAGTTCAAGAAACTCAACGACAGCTTCGGCCACGTGAAGGGCGACTCCGCCCTGCGTCTCTGCGCCGACGTCATGCGCAAGGCCCTGCGCAAGCAGGACACCATCTGCCGCTACGGCGGCGAAGAGTTCATGGTCGTGCTCCCCGAGACGACCATCGAGCGCGCGTCCATCATCGCGACCCGGTTGTTCACTGCGGTCGAGTCTGCGGGAGTCTCACAGGGGTTGCCCCTCACCGTCTCCGTCGGGCTCACCCAGGTCCTGACCGACCGCGACACGGTGGAATCGGTGCTGACCCGCGCCGACCGGGCGCTGTACGCCAGCAAGTCCCGCGGTCGGAACCGCTTTTCGGTCGATAGTGTCAAGTGAGCGGCCCCGAAAAGCCCTGACCCCGGAACGCCAACCATGGAACCCGCGTCCTCCAACACTCCGCGCGCCTCGCGTGTGCGATCCGCGACCGACGTCGCCACTCGGGCGTCCCGTTGGCCAGGCTCGGTGGCGCGGTCGCAGGGGGTTCAGTATGCTCGCAGACCTCGTGCTAGACCCTGAATGCTGTCCAGCCAGGGGAGGCCGCCAACGATGATGGCTACCTCCCTGATCTACATCGCCAGCCTGATCGACGAACCCATGATGGGCGAAATGCAACCGCTCACGATGGCTCTCGGCTGCATCTTGCTCCTCATCGCTGCTCTGAGCGCGACCACGAGCGCCGCGCTTCTGGTGCTCTCCCCCACCAAGCTGCAGAAGATGGACGCGGACAGAGCTGACAACATGCTCGGGTTCTTGCGGGCGCACGACCTCGAGTGCCGCATCCTCGCGCGGCTCCTGACAGTGGGCGGCGCGACGGGGTGCATCCTGATGACCAGCGACAGCGTGCCCGGCCTGCTCGGGCGCGTGCTGTTCGTCAGCGTGTGCGTGGTCCTGGTGTTCGTCGTCGTCGTCCTGCCAGCGGCCATCGCCAAGCGTGGTCCCGAGCGCATAGTCATGCGCATGTTGCCCTGGATGCGACCACTACACATCGTGCTGCGCTACCCACTGATTGTGCCCCTGATACGCGTGAGCCGACCGGTGCTGCGCGCGCTCAAGATGCCGGACGCTCCCCCGACTGGTCCCGAGAAGATCGCGGAGGAGATCCTCGCGGCGGTCTCGGATTCTGCCGGAAGCGGCAAGCTCGCCGAGGACGAAAAGGCGTGGATCGGCAACATCGTCGAGTTGAATGACCTGCACGCATCCGAGGTGATGATGCCGCGCACGGACATCCACGCCCTGGAAGCCGGGACGCCTCTCACCGAAGCCATCCGCATCGCGGTCGAGAAGGGCCACTCCCGATTCCCCGTGTACAACGAGACGATCGACAACGTCGTCGGCGTCTTCTACGCCAAGGATGTCCTCAGCCGATTCGCAAAGCAGATGGATGTCTCCTCCATCGCGGTTGGCGAGTTGATCCGCCACCCCCTGTTCGCTCCGGAGAGCATGCGCATCAGCGACCTTCTCCGAGAGTTCAAGGCCAGCAAGGTTCAGATGGCGATCGTCATCGACGAATACGGTGGAACCGCCGGGCTGGTCACGATCGAGGACGTCCTGGAGGAGATCGTCGGCGAGATCGAGGACGAATTCGATCCGGAAGAGGAGGCCCCCATCACGGTGGTCGAGGACAATCAGGTCATCGAAGTCTCGGGCAAGACACGGGTCGAAGAAGCGAACGAAGCGCTCGACTCCGACCTCGTGCCCGAGCGCGAGGACTACGACACCGTCGGCGGGTTCGTGTTCGCTCACCTCGGCCAGATCCCGAAATCCGACGAACGGTTCCAGGTCGGCGGACTGGAGTATCGAATCCTCGCCGTCGACAACCGGCGGATCAGCCGCGTCCGCCTGACCGTGCTCAGCGCGCAGCCTTCCGACTCCTGATGGCGGCCCAAAACGACCGTCACGTCGCATAGTGGGGACCCGGCGAGGATTGCGCGGCATCGTCTGGAAGCGAACCGACTTCCGCGAGACGAGCCGTCTCATCACGCTCATCACGCCGGAGCACGGAAAGCTCGTCACCCTCGGCAAGGGCGCGCACCGATCGGGCAGCCAGTGCCTCGGTCGCATCGATTTCCTGAACCTGCTCGAGGTCAAGATTTCGAGCGGCAATCTCCCGGTCCTGCACCGCGTGCGTCTGTTGCGCGAACACCGGCGCTTGCGAGAGCCGATCCGCTACACCGCCGCCAGCTACCTCACCGAGATCTTCGATCCGACGTTCCTCGCCGGACGTGCTGATCCCGGGCTGTTCGACCTTCTCGCCGGCGGACTGCTCCTTCTCGAGCGGTGCCCCGAGGCGTCCATCCCGCAGGTGCTCGCCGGAATCGAGCTGAAGTACCTGGCCGAACTCGGACTGCAACCTCCGATTATCCAGTGCCGCCAGTGCGGGCAGTCCCTCGACGACGGTCCGCTCTATCCAGACGAACGCCACGGCGGAGTCTGTTGCCGACGCCACGCGAGCGGCGATGCCCGCGCCGTGCCGGCGAGCGCGCTGCGGTGGCTGAACCACTTGCGCGACAGCCCGGGTCGGACCTGGCCAGGCCTCTCGTCGGTTCCCGGCGGTGCGCGAAAACTGCTCGGTCGGTGGATCGCGGGGGCTCTGGAGCGACGACCGGACCTGCGCGAGGGCGCCTATCAATCCGGCGCTTGATCGGGAGACTGACCGGGTCGCGCGACGCATTTTTTTGCGGGGCGCTGTCCAAGCTCAGGTGCAACCGTTCTCATGGACTCCCACGTGCGCTCGATCACCATGAAGTTGCTGTTGCTCGCTTGGATTCTCGGCGGATGCCAGAGTCTGGCCAAGATCCCGAGAAGTCCCCAGGAGGCGCTCGGCCTCGCTGAAGGCCTCATCAAGACCGGCGAGAACGACGAGGCCATCGCCACCCTTGACCACTTCGGCGTCGATCCACTCTCGCTCGAAGACAAGGCGCACTGGTACCTCCTGGCGGGAACCGCGACCTACAAGGGGGGAGACTCCTGGGACGCGTTCAGCCTGATTCTCGACTTCATTCGCGAGCACCGCTTCCTGCCCAAGATCCCCGCGCTGGCGGACCTGACCTACGATATCGGCGAGACGTTGGCGGAGAGCGACGACTCGTTCTGGCCGCTCTATTCGGCGAAACAGGAAGCCAAGGGTGTGCTGCGGGAGTTCGTCAGCCTGTACGCGACGCGGCCACAGATGCCGGACGCCCTATACCGGCTGGCAGAGTTGGCGTACGCAGACGAACAGTACGAGCTCGCCCGACGGCGCTACACGCAGATCATCCAGGGTCGATACGGACGCAGCGTGTGGAACACGAAAGCCGCGTTCCGGGTAGCCATGTGCTATTTCCTCCAGTTGGAAGGACCCGAGTACGACCTCGAGGGCATGGATCTGGCGAAGGCCGAACTCACGGACTTCTTGAAGAACGAGATCGAAAACCCCGGATTCCGCAAACAGGCTCAGGTCGCGCTACGCACGGTGCGTTCCTGGCTCGCCGAAAAACAGGTCGGAATCGCCGAGTTCTACCGGATCCTGAACAACCCTGAGGGCGAGCACCAACATCTGCTTCTCGCCGTGACCCAGTACCCGCTGACTCCCGCGGCGGAGCGCGCCGGAAAGCGGCTCGAGAAAATGGCCGAAGAGGGCAAGACGCCGGACCGGGCCAAGACCAAGAAGGGAGGCGAACCGAAATGAAGCGTCGCCTGATCCTCCACGCCAGTCTCCTCGGCTGGCTGGCGACGCTGCCCGGCTGCGGCTACGCGATGGGCTTCCAGTCGGTCGCCCCGGGGATCCGGACCATCGCCGTCGAAGTCGTCGACAACCTCTCCTTCAGACAGAGGTTGGAGCGGGACCTGACCCGCTCGATCGCCCGCCAACTCAGCGAATACTCCCCGTATCGCCACGCGTCCAGATCCACGGCAGACGCCATCCTTCGGGTCGAAATCGCCGCTGTTCGCAACAGTGCACTTGTAATCGGCACCTCCCGCCCCATACAGGAAGGCGCATTCGATGCGATCACCCGGATACGCCTCATTGAGCGACGGACAGGTGAGATCCTCGTAGACACACGCCGGCGCGACGTTGCAGAATATCGCACCCTGATCGATGAAACCGAGTCCTCGGCGCGCCGGGAACTGGTTTCCGATTTGGGGCGAGCGATCGTGCTTGCCCTGGAAGGCGATTTGTGACGATCTTAGGGTAGGAAACCGCCGCGACCGGCCCTCCCCGATACAAACTGACCACCGATGGAAGAGAACAGCGGAAAGAGCCCCCAACAGCAGCCTGAAGGACAGGACAAGGACGCCCCCCGGCGACCGCGAGGCCTCGGCGGTGTGGTGCTCATCATGCTCCTCCTGCTCGCCCTTTTCGTGATGGTGTCGCAGGCTGGCCTGGAGCAGAAATACTCGATCTACGACTTCTACCGGGTGCTCTTCAACGGGGACGTCGTCAAGCTGAACTGGCAGGACGAAGGGAAGAAGGTCGCCGTGACGTTCAAGCGCAGCGACAAGGAGGACGCGCGCAGCGCGAAGATGGAGCTGTTGACCGGCAAGTTCACGGAGGACGACCGGTCCCTCATCGCCTCGCTTATCGCCCGCACGATGGACCGGGAGACGTACGACTCCGGTCTCGACAAGTTCGCGCAGGACGTGAAGTCGAACAAGATCCACGTCACAACGGCCATCTTCGTCTCGACGATCGACGCCAAGCGCGAGGACTGGGAACCGTCGGCCCACCTCGAGCCGTTCCCAAACGAGAACTTCATGACGGCCCTGAT
>PVBE011849188.1_pt1 | contig 17323 bp, 17 predicted proteins | sample 1631181 | NCBI WGS metagenome assembly PVBE01 (sample SAMN08397723, study PRJNA350692) | Marine metagenome, whole genome shotgun sequencing project. | isolation source: water | place: Pacific Ocean | collected 2012-04 | reverse complement strand
GCGCACGGGTCGCCTCGCCCGCATAGGCATTGCAGATCCCCGCCAGCATCTGCCACTCGGCATCGTCGCGCTGGGTATCGACCAGCCGCACCGCGGGGCAGGCGCCGATAATGTCGGCACTGCCGATATAGGCCTCTACCGCCGCATCGGTGAGCGCGGGCGAATAGTTTGCCGTGTCGATATCCTGGACGACGGCGCGGGCGACGACATGTTCGCCCAGCGCGTTGAGCGCGCGGACCCGCAACGTCGCGAACTCGACCGGATCCATTCCCTCAGGCGTCGCCAGTCGGCTGGCCAGGGCGCGGCGCAGCAGGATGTGCCCCCAGCGCGAAACCATCGGACGCGTCGTACCGGCCAGCACCGCGCGCACCAGCGCGGCAGGCTGGCGCGCCAGCGAAGCAGCCGGCAGACCGCCCTCGCGCTGGCCGAGAATGCCCACCTGTTCCATCGACCGGCGTGCCGCGGGCGGGATGTCGAATTTCGGCTTCAGGCCCAGCAATTCGTCGAGTTCGTCGGTCGACATCGCCTCGAGCTCTTCGAGCGTCGGCAAGTCGGCCAGGTCGAGGTCGGTCCCGCCGACCGGCGCCGGCTGTGTCGGCAGGGGCTGTACTACTTCGCCCGATTGCGATGCGCCGGCTTCGCCCGGGTCGCGTGGTGCCGCAGCCGGTCCCGGCGCGGCCGGAGCCTGCGTCGCCCGGGGTGTCGGCGTCGGGGTCGGTGCCGGCGCGGGTTCGTCGAAACCCGGCGGCAGCAGATCGACCGGTGCGTCCTGCGCGAGAACCATCGCCGAGCTCAGCGCCAGTGCGGCGCCGCCCGCCAGCCATGCGGATTTCATCGTGCAGCCTCCGGCATATCGATACCCTGTTCGATCGGATGCAGCGGTTCCTCGCCGCCATCGATCAGCGCCGCGATCACCAACACGGCGAACAATATTGCCAAGAGACCTGCAATCCTTCTCCCGCTCATCGCCAAGATTTTCGCGTCCCGTTTCAAGTGCTGATACCTTGCCCGCGCCCTAGCCCAGTTCTAGGCACGGCGGCAATGACCCATGCAACAGCCTTCACGCCTGCCGAAATCGGCGGCCTTGCCCGGCGGATCGATCGCCCCGTGGTGCTGGTCGGCCTAATGGGGGTCGGCAAGTCCACGGTCGGACGCCGCCTCGCGGCGCTGCTCGACACCGACTTCATCGATGTCGACGAGGAAATCGAACGCGCCGCCGACCGGTCGGTCAGCGAAATCTTCGAAGCGCATGGCGAACTCTATTTCCGCGCCGGCGAACGCCGGGTGATTGCCCGGCTGGTCGAGGAAGGCCACGGCGTGATCGCCACCGGCGGCGGCGCCTTCGTCGATCCCGAGACCCGGGCCCTGATCCTCGACCGCGCCATCGCGGTGTGGCTCGATTGCGATATCGATACGCTGGTCGAACGCACCGCGCGGCGCGACAGCCGGCCGCTGCTGCGCAAGGGCGATCCGCGCGCAATCCTGACGCAGCTCAAGGACCAGCGCGGCGACGCCTATGCCGAGGCGCAGGTCCATGTCGTCACCGACGATGCGCCGCACACCGAAACCGCGCTGAGCATCCTGAGTGCGATAGACGCATGGCTGTAATTCCCGTCGAACTGGCCGGCCGGGGCTACGAAGTGCGTGTCGGCAACCGGTTGCTGGCCGATCTGGCAGCGCAGGCCCGGCCCTTCCTGCGCAAGCGCCATGCCTGCATCGTGGCCGATGCCAACGCGCGCCGACACTGGGGCGAAGCCGTCGGCAATTCGCTTTCTGCCGCGGGCATCGAACCGCGCTGGTACGATGTCGCGCCCGGCGAAACATCGAAGAGCTGGGACAGTCTCGCCCGGCTGACCGACTGGCTGCTGGACCAGGGTGTCGAACGCGGCGACCATGTCTTCGCGCTGGGCGGCGGCGTGGTCGGCGACCTGACCGGCTTTGCCTGCGCGATCCTCAAGCGCGGCTGCGGCTTCGTGCAGTTGCCCACCACGCTGCTGGCGCAGGTCGACAGTTCGGTCGGCGGCAAGACCGCGATCAACACCGCGGCGGGCAAGAATCTGATCGGCGCGTTCCACCAGCCTTCGCTGGTGCTGGCCGATCTGGGCACACTGGGCACGCTGCCCGAACGCGAACTTCGCGCCGGTTATGCCGAAGTTCTCAAATACGGCGTGCTCGGCGATCGCGGCTTTTTCGACTGGCTCGAACAGGACGGCCGGGCCGTCGTCGCCCTCGACCCCGCTGCCACCGAACGCGCCGTCGCCGCCAGCGTTGCCGCCAAGGCGTGGATCGTGGCGGAGGACGAACGCGAGACCAGCGGGGCCCGCGCGCTGCTCAACCTCGAGCATACCTTCGGCCACGCGCTCGAGGCGGAAACCGGCTTTTCCGACCGTTTGCTGCATGGTGAAGGCGTCGCGCTGGGGATGGTCTTGGCCGCACGCTATTCGGCGCGGCGCGAGGAGATTTCGCTGGCCGACGCGCAGCGCGTGACTGCCGCGGTCGATGCTGTCGGCCTGCCCGCGGAAATTTCCGCGCTGGGGCTCGAGTGCGACGGTCGGCGGCTTGCCGACCACATGCTCCACGACAAGAAGATGGACGCGGGCACGCTGCCGTTCATCCTGCTCCGCGCGATCGGCGAAGCCTATCTCGCCCGCGATGTCGAAATGACCGACATCGCGGCATTCCTCAACGAACAATTGCAGGCGCATTGACCGCCGATCCGGCCGCGCGCATCGTTGCGGGGGTGGTGCTCGACATCCGCCCCGCCCACCTTTCCGATCCCGCAGTGAGGGAACTGGTCGCCTATCACCAGCGCGACATGCTGGCGATATCGCCGCCGGGTACCAGCTTTGCGCTCGACGAGAGTGGCCTTTCCGGACCGGGCATCACGCTGCTGGGTGCATGGCGTGGACAAGTGCTGGTCGGCATCGGGGCGATGAAACGCCTGTCCGCCGATAGTGCCGAACTCAAATCGATGCGCACCCATGCGGACCATCTGGGCCGCGGAGTTGCATCGGCAGTTCTCGATCGCCTGATCGCGATCGCCAGGGCAGAAGGGATTTCCCGGCTCAGCCTCGAGACGGGCACGAACGAGCGGTTCGCCCCCGCGGTCGCACTATATGCCAAGCGCGGATTTATCGCCGGCGAAGCTTTCGCGGACTACGCCAACGGTCCGCACAACCAATGCTACCACCTCGCGCTTGCGCCGGCAGCTACCTGATCAGCTGAGCCGCGTTTCCAACCGCGTGACCGAGGCCGCGCCCACCGGCTCGTACTCTGCCAGCATGCGATCGTGGTCGGTAAAAAGCTGCTCGATCTCGCTGCGACGATGCAGCAGCGTGTGCGCTATTCCCGGGGCGAGGCTTTCCCCGTCGCCGATCTTGCCGAGAATGGCCGACAAGTCGCTGATCGTCGCCTCGTCCGGCGTTTTGAAATAGTGGCCCTTCGCATCGAAGAAACCGGTACCCATGCGTGCCATGTTCGAAACCTCCTGCGTGGATGCACAAGGCGAACCCGAAGGCACGGATTATCTACCCCTTGGCGCAGGGATTCCAGAGCATTTACCATTTTGGCCGGCTCGGCGGGGAAACCAGCGCGAAACGAAAAGCGCCGCTGAACCGATGTTGCGCAGGAAGTTCCGTTTGCGCCGGATCCGCGAACTATTCGAGTTCGAGGATCACCTCGTCCACTGCGAGGGAATCGCCTTCCGCCGCGTTGATCTTCCCCACCGTCGCCTGCTTTTCGGCGCGGAGGATGTTTTCCATCTTCATCGCCTCGACGGTGGCGAGCGGCTGGCCCGGCTGGACCTCCTCGCCTTCGGCTACGTGCAGCTTCACTAGTAGCCCGGGCATCGGGCAGATCAGCATTTTCGACAGATCGGGCGGGGTCTTCTCGATCATATGCGCCGCGAGATGCGCGACCCGCGTCTGCAGGATCCGCAAATGGTGCGTCGCACCGCGCGTCGTGATGGCATAGCCGGTCCGAGTGGACCGCAACTGGAGCGTGTAGCGCGCGACCGGATCGGCATCGTCGTCCGCTCCGTTTTCGAACAGCGCGACATCGACCATCGTTTCGCCCGGAGTGTACTGCATTTCCAGCGTGACCGGTTCGCCATCGACGGTCAGCGCGGCTTCCTCGAGCCGCACTTCGTGCGATGTCGAGCCTTCCTCGCGTTCGCCGATGCGTACCGTCCAGTCGCCGGGAGCGTAGAGGTCGTCGGACAGCTGCCCTTCGACGCGCCGCGCGCGGTCGGCATCGGCCGTGGCGATGACGCCGGCGACCGCGGCCAGAACCCGCGTCAGCTGGTCGGACGCGGGCGCGCCGGTGAACCCATCGGGATATTCCTCGGCGATGAAGCCGGTGGTCAGTTCGCCCGAACGGAAGCGCGGGTGCTGCATGATCGCGCTGAGGAAATCGACATTGTGCCCCAGCCCCTCGATCCGGAAGGCATCGAGCGCCGCGATCTGCAGATCGGCCGCCTCGTCGCGCGTTTCGCCCCAGGTGACCAGCTTGGCGATCATCGGGTCGTAGAACATCGACACTTCGCCGCCTTCGAACACGCCGTCGTCGACGCGAACGCCGTCGACGCCGCGGCGGCCGTTCTCCTGCCCGTCATCGGCCCAGGGTTCGACCGGCGGCTGGTAGCGCACCAGGCGCCCGGTGGACGGCAGGAATCCGCGATAGGGATCTTCGGCATAGACGCGGCTCTCGATCGCCCAGCCGTCGATCTTCACATCGTCCTGCGTCATCGCCAGCTTCTCGCCCGCCGCGACACGGATCATTTGCTCGACCAGGTCGACCCCGGTGATCGCCTCGGTAACCGGATGCTCCACCTGCAAACGGGTGTTCATTTCGAGGAAGTAGAAGCTCTCACCGGTCTTGTCGGCGCCGCTGACGATCAGTTCGACCGTGCCCGCGCTGTGATAGCCCACCGCCTGCGACAGCGCGACGCATTGCTCGCCCATCGCCTTGCGCATCTTCGGCGTCACAAAGGGCGACGGGGCTTCCTCGACCACCTTCTGGTGGCGGCGCTGGATGCTGCATTCGCGCTCGTTGAGATAGATCACATTGCCGTGCTTGTCGCCGAGGATCTGGATCTCGATGTGGCGCGGATCCTCGATGAACTTCTCGATGAAGACGCGGTCGTCGCCGAAGGAGTTGAGCCCTTCGCGCTGCGTCGCTTCGAAGCCCTCCTCGACATCCTTGTCGTTCCAGGCGAGGCGCATGCCCTTGCCGCCGCCACCCGCGCTGGCCTTCATCATCACCGGATAGCCGATGTCGTTGGCCCATTTGAGCGCGTCTTTGGTGGTCTCGATCGCATCGGGCGATCCGGGAACCGTGTTGACCCCAGCGTCCTTGGCGATGCGCTTGGATTCGATCTTGTCGCCCATCGCCGCGATCGCCTTGACCGGCGGGCCGATGAACGCGATGTTCTCTTTCTCCAGCGCTTCGACGAAGCTCGCGCGTTCCGACAGGAAGCCATAGCCCGGATGCACCGCTTCGGCGCCGGTCTGCTTGGCCGCGGCAATGATCTTGTCCGCCACCAGGTAGCTTTCCGAAGCGGTTGCGGGGCCGATATGCACTGCCTCGTCCGCCATGCGAACGAAGGGTGCGCGCGCATCGGCATCGGAATAGACCGCCACGGTCGCGATACCCATGCGCTTCGCCGTCTTGATGACGCGGCAGGCGATTTCACCACGATTGGCGATGAGGATTTTCGTGAACATCGGTGTCAGTTCTCCGTTCCGGGCTTCGCTTCGCCGGACATCTGATTGCGCGTCAATTCGCGCAGTTCTTCGGTTCGCCGCTCGGTCAGAACGGTCATGCAGGTGCTGTGGAGGAGCGGTTGCATCGTTCCCCCGCGCGCATCGTAGCTCGACAGCCGGCAATGCGCGTCGCGGTACGCGATCCAGGCGCGCTGGGCCTCCAGCAGGCTTTCCCAATAGCCCGGCTGGTCATCCTCGACCGCATAACCATCCTCGCGCTGCATGATCGCGCGCACTTGCGGCCACAGCGCGTTCAGTTCGGCATCGGCCTGCTCCCATTCCCGATGCGCGCAGAGGTTCATCTCGCTTTGCACTTGCGGGTCGGCGCAGTCGGGCATGCCGGCAGCGGCCTGCGCAGTCAGCAGAAGGGACGACAGGATGATCATTCGGCCGGCTCGGCCACCTTGCAGGCGCGCATCGGTTCTTCCTGCTGCAGCGCCGTCAGGCCCAGCTTGGCGAACAGTGCGGCGTCGGTGTCGTCGCCCGCATTGGGCGCGGTGAGCAGCTTGTCGCCGGTGAAGATCGAATTCGCGCCCGCCATGAAGCACAGCGCCTGCGTGGCCTCGCTCATGCTCTCGCGTCCGGCCGACAGACGCACCATGCTCATCGGCATGGTGATGCGCGCGACCGCGACGGTGCGGACGAATTCGATATCGTCGATCTTGGCGAGCGGCGTATCGGCCAGCATGTCGCCCAGCACCGTGCCCTTGACCGGGACCAGCGCGTTGACCGGGACGCTTTCGGGATGGCGTTCCAGCGTGGCGAGCGTGTGGACGAAGCCGACGCGGTCGCTGCGCGTTTCGCCCATGCCGACGATCCCGCCGCTGCACACGTTGATGCCCGCATCGCGGACGTTCTGCAGCGTGTCGAGCCGGTCCTCATACTTGCGGCTGGAGATCACGCGTTCGTAATATTCCGGCCCGGTGTCGACATTGTGATTGTAATAGTCGAGGCCAGCTTCCTTGAGCATGTCCGCCTGCTTGGGCGTCAGCATGCCCAGCGTCATGCAGGTCTCCAGCCCCATCGCGCGCACGCCTTTCACGATCTCGACGATCGCGGGCATGTCGCGGTCCTTGGGATTGCGCCAGGCGGCGCCCATGCAGAAGCGCTGGCTGCCCGCATCCTTAGCCTGCGCCGCGCGCTGGAGTACGGACTGTACTTCCATCAGCTTGGTTGCCTCGACCCCGCTGTCGGCCTTCACCGACTGCGAGCAATAGCCGCAATCCTCCGGGCACCCGCCGGTCTTGATGCTGAGCAGCGTGCACAGCTGGACTTGGCTTGGCGGATGAAACTCGCGGTGGATGCTCGCGGCCTGGAACAGCAGTTCGGTAAAGGGAAGGTCGAACAGCGTCGCGATCTCGTCGCGGGTCCAGTCGGTGCGGATGTGGGTCATACAGGCTTCCTGGCAAGGTAAAGGCCGAATGCCATGACCGCCAGCCCGAGCGCGCGCTTGGGGGTGATCGCGCTCTGGATGGAGCCAAGCAGGCCGAAATGGTCGATAATCGCCGCAGCGACGATCTGGCCCAGCAGCACGAAGAAGATCGCATTGCCCAGCCCGATACGCGGCGCGGAGTAGGCCACCGAAGTGGCGTAGAACAGCATCACGACGGCGCCGATCCACAACCAGGGCCGTTCGAAAGTGAAGGTGCTGGCGGCGGGAAACCCGGTGAATACCAGCATCGCAGTGGCGATGACGAAGCCGATCGCGAAGGTCACCGCTGTCGCCGCCACGGGCCCGCCAAGCTGTTGGCCGAGCCCCGCGTTAAGCGCCGCGAAAACCGGAATGCCCAGCCCGGCCGCGAACATCATGGCGGCAAGCGGCAGGAAGGCAGGGGACGAAGATGCGCTCACTACTGCGCCGCCTCGTCCAGATCCTCGCCCGCGGGCGGCATGTTGTGGCCGAGCAAGCGCAGCACGTCGGCGGCGCATTCGACGACATTGCTGCCCGGGCCGTAGATGCCCTGCACCCCGGCATCGCGCAGGAAGTCGTAATCCTTCTGCGGGATCACCCCGCCCGCGATCACCTTGATATCGGCGCGGTCGGCATCGCGCAGGTGCCCGATCAGCTCGGGGATCAGCGTCTTGTGTCCCGCGGCAAGGCTGCTGGCGCCGATCGCGTCGACATCGTGTTCCAGCGCCATGGCGCAGGCTTCACCGGGTGTCTGGAACAGCGGGCCAGAGAGGACTTCGAAGCCCATGTCGGTGAACGCGCTGGCAATGACATTGGCGCCGCGGTCGTGCCCGTCCTGGCCCATCTTGGCGACCATCAGCCGGGGTGCGCGCCCGAGCCGGCGTTCGACCGCCTGCACGCCTTCGACGACCTGCTGGTAGCGATCGTCTTCGGCATAGGCGGCAGCATACACCCCGCGGACCGGTTTGGGAATCGTGTCGTAGCGGCCATAGGCGTCTTCCATCGCCTGGCTGATTTCGCCCAGCGTCGCATCGTGACGCGCAGCCTCGACCGCGAGGGCAAGCAGGTTCCCCTCACGCTGGGCTGCCCCGCGCGCCAGGGCGTCGAGCGCAGCGCGGCAGGCGAAATCGTCGCGCTTGGCGCGCACTTCTTCCAGCCGCGCGATCTGGCTCTGGCGGACCTTGTGGTTGTCGATATCGAGCGTGTCGATCTCGTCTTCCTTATCGCGGCGGTACTTGTTCACGCCGACGATGACGGTTTCCCCGCGGTCGACACTGGCCTGCTTGGCGGCCGCCGCCTCCTCGATCTGCGCCTTGGGTTTGCCGCTGGCGACATATTCGGTCATCCCGCCGGCCGCCTCGACCTCGTCGAGCATGGCCTTGGCCTGTTCGACCAGCGCGGCGGTGAGGCTTTCGATGTAATAGCTGCCACCCAGCGGATCGGCGACATTGGTGATGCCGGTCTCCTCCTGGATCACCAGCTGCGTGTTGCGCGCGATCCGGGCGCTGAAATCGGTCGGCAACGCGATCGCCTCGTCCAGCGCATTGGTGTGGAGCGACTGCGTTCCGCCCAGCACCGCCGCCATTGCTTCCACCGTGGTGCGGATCACGTTGTTGTAGGGGTCCTGCTCCTGCAGCGAGACGCCGCTGGTCTGGCAATGCGTGCGCAGCATCTTCGACTTGGGGTTCTGCGCCCCCAGCCCTTCCATGACATCGTGCCACAGCGCGCGCGCAGCGCGCATCTTGGCGATCTCCATGAAGAAGTTCATGCCGATGCCCCAGAAGAAGGACAGGCGCGGCGCGAAGGCATCGATATCGAGCCCCGCTTCCATCGCGCGCTTGGCGTATTCCTTGCCGTCGGCGATGGTGAAGGCCAGTTCCTGCACCGCCGTCGCACCGGCTTCGTGCATGTGATAGCCAGAAATCGAAATACTGTTGAATTTCGGCATGTTGGCCGAAGTATATGCGATGATGTCCGAAACGATCCGCATGCTCGGTTCGGGCGGATAGATATAGGTGTTGCGGACCATGAACTCCTTGAGGATGTCGTTCTGGATGGTCCCGGCCAGCTTGTCCTGGGCGACGCCCTGCCGTTCGGCGGCAACAATGTAGAAGGCCAGCACGGGGATGACCGCGCCGTTCATCGTCATCGATACGCTCATCGTGTCGAGCGGGATCTGGTCGAACAGGATTTCCATGTCGCGCACCGTATCGATCGCGACGCCCGCCTTGCCGACATCGCCGACGACGCGCGGGTGATCGCTGTCATAGCCGCGGTGCGTGGCGAGATCGAATGCGACCGACAGACCCTTCTGACCAGCGGCAAGGTTGCGGCGATAGAAGGCGTTCGATTCCTCTGCCGTGGAGAAGCCAGCGTACTGGCGGATGGTCCACGGGCGCCCGGTGTACATCGAGGCGTAGGGCCCGCGCGTGAACGGCGCGATCCCCGGCACCCCGGGATCGACCAGCGCTGCGGTGTCTTCGGAGGTATACAGCGGCTTCACCCCGATCCCCTCGGGCGTGTGCCACGTCAGATCGCGTCCCTTCACTTCCTTGTCGGCGAGGGGCTTCCAGTCGTCATAAGTCGGCTTGTCGGTCATGCACGGTCCTAAACCACAATCGTATGCACAGGAAAAGAGCGGGCGCGGTGCAAACCACCCTCCTCCCCCGGTCACCCCCGCGTAGGCGGGGGTCCAGATAAGGGTGCGATCAATGGCAAGCTTCGCTGGATCCCCGCCTTCGCGGGGATGACGAAAGACTTGCGGCGTTCGCCTCTTACTCGCCCTTGAAGTCCGGCTTGCGCTTCTGGAGGAAGGCCATGCCGCCTTCCATCGCATCCTTGCTCGCACCCGCCAGGCGCTGGCCCTCGGCCTCGGCCAGCAGCACCTCGGTGATGGTGCCATCCATCGCGGTGGCGATGTTCTTCTTCATCGTGGCGTAGGCCAGCGTCGGACCATTGGCGAGCTTCTCCGCCAGCGCGCGGGCTTCGCCGATCAGCGCTTCGTCATCGACCGCCTTGTAGATCAGGCCCCAGTCCTCGGCCTGGCTCGCACCGATCTTCTCGCCCAGCATCATCATCCGCGTGGCGCGCGCACGGCCGATCGAGCGCGCGAGCAGCCAGGTCGATCCGCCATCGGGCACGAGGCCGATGTTGACGAAGGCCTGGAGGAAATAGGCGCTCTTGCCCGCCAGCACGAAGTCGCCCGCCAGCGCAAGGCTACAGCCGACGCCCGCGGCGGGACCGTTGACCGCGCAGATCACGGGCACGTCGGCGCGCAGCACCTGGTTGATCGCCGGGTTGTAATGGTTCTGCAGGGCGCGGTGGCTGCCGCCCTTGTTCTGCAGCGCGCTGCCCTCGCCCCGCGCAGCGAGATCGGCGCCCGAGCAGAAACCCTTGCCCGCGCCGGTTATCAGAACTGCGCGGCTGTCGCCCAGATCGTAGAAAGCCGCGCCGATTTCGTCCGCCATCTGCGGCGGCATCGCATTCAACCGGTCGGGCCGGTTGAGCGTGATGGTTGTCAGCGGGCCGTCCTTCTCGACGACGATGGTTTCGTAGCTCACGCGTCACTCTCCAGGGTGCTATTGGTTAGTTTCGTTTCGTTTCGCAACCGACCTTGGCTCCGATGACGCCCGCGTGCAAGAGGCTTGCGCAGCGGGTGGGCTTCAGGCCGCCGCGCTGGGCCGTGCCGATACCCGCTCGTGCCATGCCGCCAGCGCCGCGCATTCCCCGGGCATTTCGAGCCCGACGAACTTGGCGAAATCGACCGTGGTCAGCAGCAGGATATCCGCGGCGGAGAAATCGTCGCCGGCGAGGTGGTCGCCCGCGCCGAGCGATTCGTCGAAGAAGCGCATCGCCTCGGCCACCCGCGGCCGGTTGGCCTCGCCCCACTCCGCATTGCGCCCCGGCAGGGCGGCGGTGAAGGGATGCGTATGGACCCAGACCGCGCCGACCGGCGGCATGAGGATCATTTCCACCCGGCGGCACCACATCTCGATTTCCGCGATTTCGCGCGCGGTGGTGCCGAACAGCGGCGGCTCGGGATGCTCGGCCTCGAGATAGCGCATGATTGCGACGCTTTCGGCGATCACCGTGCCGTCATCGAGCTCGAGGATCGGCGTCTGCCCGCGCGGGTTCTTGGCGACGAAGTCCTCCGCCTTCTGCTCGCGCTTGGGGATCGAGACTTCCTTGCTCGGCAGGTGGATGCCCTTCTCGGCGGCGAAGATACGCACACGGCGCGGATTGGGCGCCGGGTTCGGGCTGTCGTAGAATAGCATCGAAGTTCCTCTCATTCTCGCCGTCTTTTTCCCGTCATCCCCGCGCAGGCGGGGATCCAGATAACGGTCGTTCAATCTCGTCAGGTCAGCTGGACCCCCGCCTGCGCGGGGGTGACGGAAGAGGCTGGTGGCACGCCATTCCAACCTTCGCGCCGGTTAGTTCGACCAGTGCGCGTTATCCTTGGGTGTTTCCATGATCTCGGTCAGCTGGCCCATCATGTCCTTGGGGTGAAGGAAGAAGATCGGCGTGCCATGCGCACCGATGCGCGTGGGGCCGAGGATCCGCTTACCCATGTCCTCGAACCATTTACGCGCGTCCTCGATGTCCTTGACCTCGTAGCAGACATGGTGTTGCCCCCCAGCGGGGTTCTTGGCGAGGAAACCGGTCAGCGTGGACTGCTCGCCCAGCGGCTCGATCAGCTCGATCTGCGTGCCGTTGGTCCCGTTCTCGCCCGGCGTGTCGACGAAGCAGACCGTCACCCCCTGCTCCTCGAGATCGAAAGGTTCATGCGCAATCGTCGCGCCCATGACATCGCGATAATAACGCAGCGATTCCGCGATCGAAGGCGTCGCGACGCCGATATGGTTGAGACGGCCGAGTTTCATTGTGTCTGTCCTAAGTTGCACTGTTGCCAAACCGGCACCGCTTGCTTTCTACGTCGCTCAATTCATTGCCCCAGTGATAAAACGCAAAATTTGTTCGGCGCTTTTTGCCGAAAACGTCGGTGTAGCCAATCCATCCGTAATGGACGATCGCAGCTTCCATATCCCGTATTTTTTCCCAATGATCGGCGACAAACTCGTCCGTAAGTTTCGCGAGATGAAATCGATTTGCATTCGGCCCGATCATGGTTTCCGAGCTAAGGGACTGATCCTCTAGCCGACCCAACTTTTGAGGATCGAACTCTCTAGGATCGCCTTGCAACACTAGCACATCACCAGCGACTTCAATATCGGCCGCTGGCGTCATCCCATGGTTGAAAATTTTTATAGGAACGGCAATCCATCCCTTAGCAAAATCTTGCACGCCAGCTGGTTCAACCGAAAGATACGCCCTCAATTGCTTCTCGGTAGACTCAGATGACAGGGCATTAGCAGCTTCGGCATTTGCTAGGGCTCGCCTGCCCTGAAAGATCGTCACAAGCAGCGCCAGAAATGCAAGTAGGCTGAGTCCCATTGAAAGATAAGCAGCATCCACCGCGCGTTCTGACTGCAGTACCGATGCCTCGGCTGCCTCGACCGACCGAACCTCGAGAGATTCACTCGGCGCGATCTGACTCATAGCGGAATATTATCATGCTTCTTCCACGGGTTCTCGAGCTGCTTCGTGCGCAGCTTGCGTAGCCCCAGCGCGATCCGCTTGCGGGTCGAGTGCGGGTAGATCACCTCGTCGATATAGCCGCGGCTTGCCGCCACGAAGGGGTTGGCGAAGCGGTCTTCGTATTCCTTGGTCTTCTCGGCGATTTTTTCGGGATTGTCGCGGTCCTGGCGGAAGATGATCTCCACAGCGCCCTTGGCGCCCATCACCGCGATTTCGGCAGTGGGCCAGGCGTAGTTGAGGTCGCCGCGCAGGTGCTTGGAGGCCATCACGTCATAGGCGCCGCCATAGGCCTTGCGGGTGATCACGGTGATCTTGGGCACGGTCGCCTCGGCATAGGCGAACAACAGCTTCGCGCCGTGCTTGATGATGCCGTTATGCTCCTGGCTGGTGCCCGGGAGGAAGCCGGGCACATCCACGAAGGTCAGGATCGGGATCTCGAAGGCATCGCAGAAGCGCACGAAGCGCGCGGCCTTCTTCGAACTGTTGATGTCGAGCACGCCCGCGAGCACCATCGGCTGGTTCGCGACCACGCCCACCGTGCGCCCCTCGACCCGGCCGAAGCCGCAGATGATGTTTGCCGCATGGCCCGGCTGCACTTCGAAGAAATCGCCTTCATCCAGCGTCTTACGGATAACTTCGTGCATGTCGTAAGGCTGGTTGGCATTGTCGGGGATCAGCGTGTCGAGGCTCGGCTCCTCGCGGTCCCAGGCATCGCTCGTCGGCCGCTCGGGCACCTCCTCGCGGTTGGACAGCGGCAGGTAATCGAAGAAATCGCGCGTGGCGAGCAGCGTCTCGATGTCGTTTTCGAAGCTGTTGTCGGCGACCGAGGTCTTGGTTGTATGCGTCTTCGCGCCGCCCAGCTCTTCCTGCGTCACGACTTCGTTGGTTACCGTCTTCACCACGTCGGGGCCGGTGACGAACATGTAGCTCGAATCTTCGACCATGAAGATGAAGTCGGTCATCGCCGGGCTGTAGACCGCCCCGCCCGCGCATGGCCCCATGATCAGGCTGATCTGCGGCACCACGCCGCTGGCGAGCACGTTGCGCTGGAACACCTCGGCATAGCCGCCGAGCGACGCGACGCCTTCCTGGATGCGCGCGCCGCCGCTGTCGTTGAGGCCGATCACCGGCGCGCCGACCTTCATCGCGGTGTCCATCACCTTGCAGATCTTCTCTGCATGACGCTTCGACAGCGAGCCGCCGAAGACGGTGAAATCCTGGCTGAAGACATAGACCAGCCGGCCGTTGATCGTGCCCGATCCGGTGACCACACCGTCGCCGGGGATCTTCTGGTCCTGCATGCCGAAATCGACGCAGTCGTGCTCGACATAGGTGTCGAGCTCCTCGAAGCTGCCTTCATCAAGCAATATGTCGAGCCGTTCGCGCGCGGTGAGCTTGCCCTTGGCGTGCTGCGCGTCGATCCGCTTCTGCCCGCCGCCCATCTTGGCGGCATCGCGGCGGCGTTCCATTTCGGCGATATTGGCGGACATGCTCTCTCCGTGGATAGGTTTTGATGTGCGACTAGTGCCAAGCGAGGCGCAAGGTCAATCGCGCGGCGCGCTTCTCTCGGCGCTGATGAGGAACTCGACATTGCCTTCGGGGCCGGTGATCGGGCTCTCGACGATGCCTTGCACAGCGAAGCCCAGCGCCTCGACCCAGTCGCGCACTTCGTCGCAAACGCGGCGATGCAGTGCGGGATCGCTGACCACGCCCCTCTTGCCCACTTCCTCGCGTCCGACCTCGAATTGCGGCTTGATCAGCGCGACGAGGCGGCAGTGCGGCGCCGTGAGCTGGAGCGGACGGTCGAGCACCTTGGCCAGCCCGATGAAGCTGGCATCGCACACCACCCAGTCGCATGGCCGGTCGATCATGTCCGGCGTGAGGATGCGTGCGCTGGTCTGTTCGAGCACGGTGACGCGCTCGTCCTGCCGCAGTTTCCAGGCCAGCTGGTTGGTGCCGCTGTCGACTGCGAAGACATGCTCCGCCCCGCCCTGCAGCAATACGTCGGTGAAGCCGCCGGTCGAACTGCCGATGTCCATTGCCACCGCGCCGCGCGGGTCGAGGTCGAAATGCTCGATCGCATGGGCCAGCTTGATGCCGCCGCGCGAAACCCATGGGTGATCGCGCCCGCGCACGTCGAGCGGCGCGTCCACGGGCAATTGCTGACCGGGCTTGGCCAGTTTCTGTTCGCCGCTGAACACCAGCCCCGCCATGACCAGCGCCTGCGCGCGCGTCCGGCTCTCCACGAGCCCGCGGTCCACCAGCATCTGATCGAGGCGCATCTTTTTCGGCATTGGAAACATGCGCGTTAGCGATCATTGTGCATGCATGAAACCGATCTATGTGCATCTGGGTGGCGCGCTGGCGCTGAGCTTCACCATCGCGGCCTGCGTGCCCGCGCCCGATTCGACCCCGGCACCCACGCCAACACCGACGCCGACCCCGTCGCCCACCGCCACCGCGCCGGCCCCGCAGCGGCCCGCTCCGCCCGCATCGGAAAACTGGATCGACCGGCCGCAAACCGCGGGCGACTGGAGTTACCGCGCCGGGGCCGATGGCGGCGTGGCCATGTTCGGTGCAAATGCCGACAAGCCCCTGTTCGCGATCGATTGCGACCGCGGTGCCGCACGCGTGACCCTCAGCCGTATCGGCAACGCCGCTGCACCTGCGACGATGACGATCCGCACCGAAACCACCGATCGCACGCTTGCCGCGACGCCTGGTGCGCGCGAACTGCAATCGCTGACGGCCACGCTTGCGGCGAATGACCCGCTGCTCGATGCGATGGCGGTGACGCGCGGACGATTCGCGGTCGAGACGCCGGGGTTGTCCACACTTTACCTGCCGCCCTGGGCGGAAGTTTCCCGCGTGATCGAGGATTGTCGCTAGGCGGAGTCGCGACCCGCTTCGCTCTCGCAGCACGCGAGATCTCGCGGCACAAAAAAGGCCCGGGAAACGACCCGAGCCACAAACGCCAAGTCTGACGTGGGAAAACTTTTTTACAAGGGTTGTTTTGCCCCCCTCGAAGACTCCAATATGCCTTCCAAGATCAGCGGCGAAACGCGATCTTGGTCCCCGGAGACGGGGTACTTTGGCTCTAAACAGCGCGAAAGGAGGTGATCCGATGTCTCATGGTCCAGCAGAGAGGTCGGCAAGTTTCCGCACGGGGCACTATCGGTAGAACATACCTTTAGAGGCTTCGTAAGCGGCACTTCCCGCCGCTGACCATGCGAAGGGCAGTTCCACCTACGGGCGTGGGGCTGCCCTTCTCATTTTGCCGCGCCGGCAATTCGCGGGCATTGCGCGCCATGATCCGACTGCCCATTCCCGGCCTGCTCCAAAACCTTGCCTCGCGCGCGGCTTCCCATTACCCGCGCGCAGATGGATTTCGAGCACCTACCCCATTCCGCCCCCGTCCCCGGTGAAACGCGCCAGCAGGCCCTGATGGACCCCGGCTTCGGCACGCTCTTCACCGACCACATGGTGGTCATCGATTACGATGCCGATCTTGGTGGATGGCACAAGGCGACGCTGGGCCCGCGCGAGCCGATCAGTCTCGATCCGGCGGCAGCGGTGCTGCATTATGCGCAGGAAATCTTCGAAGGCATGAAGGCGTACAAGCGCGAAGACGGCACGCTGGCGCTGTTCCGCCCCGAACAAAATGCCCGGCGTTTTAACAAAAGCGCGCGCCGTATGGCGATGCCCGACTTGCCCGAAGAGCTGTTCCTCGAATCGATCCGCCAGCTGGTCGCCAAGGACCGCGACTGGGTCCCCTCGATCCCCGATGGCGCGCTGTACCTGCGGCCCTTCATGTTCGCTTCCGAAGCGTTCCTCGGCGTACGTCCCGCGCGGCAGTACAAGTACATCCTGATCGCCTCGCCCGTCGGCGGCTATTTCAAGGGCGGCGCGAAGCCGGTCAAGATCTGGGTCAGCCGCAATTACACCCGCGCCGCCCCCGGCGGCACCGGGGCGGCCAAGACCGGCGGCAATTACGCTGCCAGCCTCGTCCCGCAGGCCGAAGGAATCGAGAATGGCTGCGACCAGGTGGTCTTTCTCGACGCGGTCGACAAGAAATGGGTCGAGGAACTGGGCGGGATGAACCTGTTCTTCGTGTTCGACGACGGCAGCGTGATCACCCCGCCGCTGACGGGTACGATCCTGCCCGGCATCACCCGCGACAGCCTGATCCAGCTTCTTCGCGAGGAGGGTCTGAAGGTGCGCGAGGAACCGTACAGCATCGACCAGTGGCGTGCCGACGCCACCGAAGGCCGCCTGCTCGAGACGATGGCCTGCGGCACCGCCGCGGTCGTCACCCCGGTCGGCACCGTGCTGGGCCCCGATGGCGAATTCACCATCGGTGGCGGCGGGATCGGGCAGATGACTCACAAGATCCGCGAGAAACTGGTCGGCATCCAGAAGGGCGCCATCGAGGACACCCACGGCTGGACAGTCACACTCGACTGATCAGAAACGCGGGCGCACCAGGAACCGGCGCGTGAAAGTCGCGCTGGGCCGCAGCACGATTATCGCCACCCCTGCCAGCGCGATCGCACCG
>PVBE012139880.1_pt1 | contig 17325 bp, 17 predicted proteins | sample 1631181 | NCBI WGS metagenome assembly PVBE01 (sample SAMN08397723, study PRJNA350692) | Marine metagenome, whole genome shotgun sequencing project. | isolation source: water | place: Pacific Ocean | collected 2012-04 | reverse complement strand
TTCCAGCCGCTAGAACTTCAACTGAAAAATCTTCTGGGTTGCTTCTAATAACATCTAGAGTTTGCGTTCCTATTGAACCGGTTGACCCCAGTACTGCGACACTAATCATCTTTCAAAGTTTAGGGTCATATCCGAGTTTTAAACATAATATTTGTTCATCAAAGAAGCAGGTGAACAAATTTAACCCATTATTTTAACCATATAGAAGACTGTTGGAAGCACGAACAACAAGGTATCGCACCTATCTAAGACTCCTCCATGGCCAGGAAGCACAGTTCCCATATCTTTTATTTTTAAATCTCTCTTAACTAGAGACTCTGCTAAGTCACCTATAGGAGCGATAATTGCAACAACTATTCCCAGTAATAAGGCGTTGGAGAAACCGAATGGGTCCCCATCAAATGGCCCGACGTTAAATACTGACAACAAAACACCAACACCAACAGTGGCAACAGTTCCTCCGAGTAGCCCCTCAATGGTTTTGTTTGGACTCACTTCAGTTAAGGGGGACCTCCCTAAAGCTTGCCCTATAAAGTAGCCACCTATGTCATAGCCAGATGCCAAGAATATAGCTGCGAGGAAAAGACCTTTCCCTTTGGGGTCATCAAGTAGAAGCACCGCATGGGAGCCAAGCACACCGACATAAACTACCCCAAGCATCATCGCTGCTAAATTTGGAACAGGTCGCGCTCCGCCTACCCCAAGAAGGTACCAAAGTGCCCCTGTTAACATTGCAAGGAAAAGAACTAATCCGATAGCACCTTCACCACGCCAATACGTGGCTAATGGCATTCCAACTGCAGCTACAAGACCGACAAGTGTTGGAGGTTGCCACCCAACTTTAAAAAAACTCTGGAATAACTCTGTTGCTGCTATTCCGAGCATCACGGAAATGAGTATTACGGTAACTAATTTACTTATTGCAAGGCAGAGAATAACTATTCCAGCAAGTACAACTCCAGTAAACACTCTTGTAACGGTTTCTTTTGATCCCATTCCTGAACGACGCGACTTTTTACCTTCGGAAATAATTGATTCAGTCGTTTCGGCTAAATCTGGAGTTTTCTCGTAAGAAAAGAAATCTTCTGATTTCGCAGATTCACCAATAGTAACGTCAACCCGAGGGGGAGCTTTAGTAATTGGGTTATCTCCAGTAACATCCGGAACATCAGCCCACTGTGGGCCATCGCTCAGGGTCGTCCATGTCTCTGAACTCTCAGATTGGTCTCTGGATACAGCCGGTGTTTGTCCGGTTCCTGGCTCTGTCCAGTGAGGCAGTCCATGACTTCCTGTCATTTCTTCTTGCTCTCCATCTCGATCTTCCGGTGTATTCATATGCCCTCCAGCAACTCATTGCTAGTTTAGCTCAGACCTCTAGCAGCTCGGTTTCTTTCTGCGCTAGTGCCGCATTTATTTCCTCTTCATTTTTCCGAGTTAACGTATCAACTTTTTCAGAAGCTCTTTTGCTATCATCTGAGGAAACATCTCCATCTTTTTCTAACGCATCAAGATCTTGACGAGCAGAGCGCCTAACCCCGCGAATCGCTACTCTTCCTTCTTCAGCTAAAGTCTTCACGACTTTGACTAATTGCTTTCTCCGCTCTTCAGTCAAAGGAGGAAAATTAAGTCTGAGGACAGACCCGTCATTTGACGGGCTTACTCCCAAATCAGCTAAGAGAATAGCTTTTTCTATAGCTTCTATAGCTCCTTTGTCGAATGGGGAGATCACTAACAGCTGCGCTTCTGGGACTGAAAAACTAGCAAGTTGTTGAAGGGGGACTTCGCTACCAAAGTAATCTACAAGGATTCTTTCTACTAGCGCCGGACTTGGTCTTCCTGTCCGAATAGCAGAGAACTCATGCCGTGTTCTGGTTACGGCTTTTCCCATTTTTTCATCTGTTTCCGAAAGAACTAAATCTACAAGTTCATCGCTCATAAGTCACCTAACTAACGAGAGTTCCTACTGGTTCGCCTGCAAGGATTTGACCAACGTTTCCGTCTCCCATTAGGTCAAAGACAACGATGGGGAGACCATTGTCCATACAAAGTGAAATTGCAGTTGAATCCATCACCTTCAGCCCTTTACTCAGCACATCTATATAGCTAATTCCGTCCAAGAGATTTGCATCTTGATTAGTTCGTGGATCAGCATCGTATACCCCCTGAATTCCCGAGTGGGTTCCTTTAAGAATAGCTCCCGCTTCTATTTCTACAGCTCGAAGAGCAGCTGTGGTATCGGTAGTGAAGAAGGGGTTCCCAGTTCCTCCAGCGAAAATAACTACCCGTCCTTTCTCTAGATGACGGAGTGCTCTTCGACGAATGTAAGGCTCGGCGACCTGGCTCATATGGATTGCTGTCTGCACTCGCGTTGGTTGACCTAATTGCTCAAGGGTGTCTTGAAGAGCAAGGCCGTTGATAACGGTTGCTAACATCCCCATGTAATCAGCTTGGGCTCGATCCATGCCTGAGCCAGAACCTACCATTCCACGCCAAATGTTACCGCCCCCGACGACAATGGCTAACTCTATTTCAAATTCCGACTTTACTTTAACGATTTGACGGGCAATTTCTTGGACGACATGACCGTCTATCCCATAGCCAGCATCTCCAGCGAAAGCTTCACCGGAAACTTTTAGGACGACTCGGTCCCACTTACCTTTTGAAAGGTTTTTCCGAGAATCATCCACTTCTGTATAATGCCTCGTGTAGCACTGGTTCTCGTGTCATTGTAAAGATTCCGGTTGGTGAGTAACTATTTTCAACCTAATCGCCAATATACGCTTGCACAAAGTTAATAATTGAACCATTTCCAAGCTTTTGTGCAACAGTCTCTTTTTCTCCAAACATTCCCTGTTCTAATAAGACCCGTTCGCTTAACCATTTAGAGACTCTCCCCTCTACGATCTTGTCCCAGGCTGCTTCTGGCTTTCCTTCGGCTTTTGTTACACCAAGTGCGCTCTCTCGTTCTTTTTCGATTTCTTCATTTGGCACTTCTTCACGATTCAAAGCTGATGGTTTGGCAAATGCTATGTGTAAAGCAATTTCATGCAAGATTTCGGGCGATATGTTCTTTCCTTGAACTACTACGCCGTTGATTCCCCTACCTTCTTGGTCTGTATGGAGATACGCATCTACTATTGACCCTTCTTCAATAACGATTCTTCTAGTAACTCCTAGTTGAATATTCTCTTTTTTCGCAATTCGAAGATCATCTATCGCTTCTTCCTTCTCTGAAACTGAATCTTCTCCGCTCTCCAATATAAGTTCTGCGATCTCTTGAGTGAGTGTCAAAAAATCCTGGGCTTTAGCAGAAAAATCTGTCTCAGATTTAAGTTCTACTAACGCAACAGCGTTATCATTTTGAGCTATCGCTATTGCCCCATTTGAGCTTTCTCGGTCACTTCTGCTGTCAGCCTTAGCCAAACCTTTTTCCCGTAAAGCTTGAAGAGCTGCATCAAAATCCCCTGATGTCTCGTCTAAAGCTTTCTTCGCGTCCATCATTCCGGCTCCGGATGCTTGGCGAAGTTTTTGTACATCTTTTGCTGTAAATTCCGGCATGGCTATTCTTCTTCCTTTTTCTCTTGAGATTCTGTTTGCGTTTCAGGTGTAGCAGTAATTTCAGAAGCTATTTTTCGTTCTCTTTCTTGGAAAGCAGCAGCAGCAGCTTTTTTAGCTTCTTCCTGTTCAACTTCTTTTTCTGGAGCGGTGACTTCAGAATTCTGAGCTGAATCTCCCTTCTTTGAACGCATGAGTTGCCCTTCTTGAACAGCCTCATTAATGACTCGACACATGAGTTCGCCTGAGCGAATTGCGTCATCATTTCCAGGTATAACGTAATCGATTACATCTGGATCACAATTTGTATCTACGACAGCTATAACTGGGATACCTAGTTTATTTGCCTCAGTAACTGCAATATGTTCTTTCTTTGTGTCAAGAACAAATACCACTTGAGGCCTTTCTCGTAACATGCTGATCCCGCTTAAGTTTCTTTCAAGCTTGGTTAGTTCTCTTGTCAACATCAAGGCTTCCTTTTTGGGCATTTCTTCAAACTCACCGGAATCTCTCATTCGCTGATATTCCTTCATCTTCCCTACCCGTTTTGCCATTGTCTCAAAATTTGTGAGCATCCCTCCGAGCCATCTTTGGTTTACATATGGCTGCCCACATTGTTGGGCAAAAGACTGCACAGCGTCTTGTGTTTGTTTCTTAGTTCCTACGAAAAGAACCATTCCTCCACTCGCAACTGTGTCTCGCACAAAGGTGTAGGCTTCAGAAATCCTTTCTAAAGTTTGATTTAGATCAATTAGATAAATCCCGTTGCGCTCGCCATGTATGAAACGCTGCATTTTGGGATTCCATCGTCTTGTCTGGTGTCCGAAGTGAACTCCGGCTTTGAGCAATTGGCTCATCGTAACAACAGGTGACATTTCTCTCCTACCACGGTTTAGCGAACCCTGTAGTCGGCGCCGAGGCGACCGTGGATGACTTCAGGTGATTTTTTGCTTGAATTTCAAGCAACTGTGATTCTAACGACAAGCAGAAGTTCTTACACTATGAAGGTTTAAATCTTTCTATCCACGAGGGTGAGTATTTTTGTGCACTGTGCGGAGCCGGTCTTTACTGACATGAGTATAAATCTGAGTTGAACTCAGGTCAGCGTGTCCTAAAAGCTCTTGCACTTCTCTTAAATCTGCGCCCCCATCAAGTAAATGGGTGGCAAAGGTGTGCCGCAATGCATGAGGGTTCACAGGGACTGGGGATCGCCTATCAAGCAAGCGCCGAACGTCCCTTGATGTTATTGGCTTTCCTCGCATGTTGAGAAAAACAAACCCTGTATCTTTAGCGTTCCCAAGCATTTCTTGCCTTCCTCTTGAAATCCATGACTTGATGGCGGTGATTGATTTCTCAGATAAGGGAATAAGTCGCTCTTTACTTCCTTTCCCCATAACGCGGACTAATTTTTTATCAAAATCGAAGGCACCAAATTGCAGATCGCATAACTCGCTGACTCGAAGTCCACTGCCATAAAGAAGCTCTAATACAGCGTCATCTCTCATCTTTCTCGGGCCATCATCATCAGCGATAAAAGGACGAGGTTCGTCAAGCAATACTCTAAGTTCTTCATTCTTTAGTACTCTCGGCAATCTCCCTTTACCAAGACGTGTTTGTAGTTCAATAGTCGGATCTAATTTAATTAATTCTTGGTGCTGTGCCCATTTAAAATATCTTCTTAAAGAGGAAGCCTTGCGTGCGATTGTTTTGCGAGCATAATTTCTTTCCTGAAGCCATGCTAGGTATAGCCGAAGGTGTCTTCTCGTTACATTTTTTGGCTTATCGAGATCATTATCAGCACACCAACTGATGAAAGCATCCGTATCCCGCTTATAAACTCTAAGTGTAGATTCCGAAACGGATGTGAGCGCTTCAAGATATGCGTCAATCTGCCAAGGCATAGCTATAGGGTATCCAGTCCCGAGTTCGCTGAGCGTCATACCGGACCAGAGAGTTCTTTAGTTTAATACTTCTCGGATATACCTTATAACTGCTTCTGTTTCTGAAAGAGTTAATTTTGAACTGAAGGCAGGCATTCCCTGCCCTTTACCATTGTTGATCACAGTTATCATCGCTTCAGGCTCTGAATAACTCTCAAATACTTCACCATCGTTTAATTTTGCCCCCCGTCCTCCTTGCCCTGAGGGGCCATGACAAGATGCGCAATGAATTCCCCATATTTCTCTTCCTTCAATTAGCGCCCCTTCAGCATCACCATCTAAGCCTGCAGGGACTTCTGGGATGACATTATTACCACAGGATGCGAAAAGGAACAGAAAGAAGAAACTTAAAACCTTTTTTGGTTTCTTCTTTACGAGACCTTGCATCACCACCCTTTAAATTCAGGTGATCTCTTCTCTTGAAAGGCTTTCATTGCTTCAGAAATATCTTTTGTCGTAAAATTAAATGTTTGCGAGGTTCCTTCTTGGTCAAGCGCCTCAGTTAAAGAGTTTGAGAAAGAACGGTTGAGCATTGCCTTGCTCATTGCTATTGCTCGAGGTGGTCCAGAGACTGCCTTAGAAGCCACTTCGTTAACTTTGTCATCTAGGTCGCCTGGAGCAACTACATAGTTGACAAGGCCCATTCGATTAGCTTCTTCAGCTGAGATCACATCAGCCAAAAGAACGAGTTCTTTCGCTTTTTGCAACCCAACTATTCGCGGCAGGAGGAAGGAGCCTCCAAAATCGACTGATAGCCCTCTCTTAGCAAAAATCTCGCTAAATCGTGCTTGATCTGATGCGATAACAATGTCACAAGCAAGCGCCATGTTCATACCTGCACCTACAGCTACACCGGGAATTCGTGCAATCGTTATCTTAGGCATATTGAATAGGGCAAGGCAACAATCCCCTACCTTCCTCATTGATTCGAGTTGGTGTATCCTTTCACCAGTTCCGCTTCCCATTGCGCTTACATCCGCTCCCGAACAGAAGTCTGAACCTGCACCTGTTACGATCACTGCTCTTACAGTGTCGTCGTAACCTAGCCGAACAAACACGTCTCGGAGTTCATCCCACATGGGCGCAGTGACCGCGTTTTTTACCTCTGGTCGGTTAATGATTACAGTCGCAATATTTTCAGTTTGATTTACCTGTATTTCTTCCATGTAGCAACGATACTAGAACATATGGGGTTTAATCCGGCTAGACGCTACCGTAAATCAAAATTTGACTACTGGTTCGTAGGTGTAGGACTTATTGTCTTATTAGGGCTTGTTCTTTGGGCAATGATTGGTTGAGATGCGTTGGTCCGAAGAAGACGTCGAAGTAAGAGTAGTCCAGCCATATCAAGCTAAGAAGTCGTATATATGCCCGGGGTGTGGACGAGATATTAAAGTTGGGCTTGGCCACATAGTCGCTGTGCCTATTCGTGCGCCTGACCTTCGCCGACATTGGCATAAAGGCTGCTGGAGAAATCGGGAGAAACGTCCGCCAGTGGCAGACGGCTAAGTTAAAGCTCTAAGTTAATCCCTTTTTTCTTTAATCTTTGCGCGTTTACCGATGCGGTCACGTTGATAATAGAGTTTTGCACGACGAACATCACCTCGTGTAACTGGCTCAATTTTTTCAATGATTGGAGAATGAATAGGAAAAGTTCTCTCTACCCCTACCCCAAAAGATACTTTCCGCACAGTAAATGTTTCACTTATCCCGCCGCCTTGCCGCGCGATAACTGCTCCTTCAAAGATTTGTACGCGCTCTCGATTACCTTCAACAACCCGTACATGAACTTTTACAGTATCTCCGGGAGAGAATTCAGGTACATCATCTTTTAAGCTTTCCTTGTCAATATGATCTGTGAGTTTCATAGATAACCCTTGTTTAAAGTGGGTTTCACCAACCCATGCGAACCATGTAAGGATACGGACAATTTCGTCGGACTCCAATCATGTATACGTTAATTTCAAAGGAAATTAGGTCAGTCCCACTTTTTTTCAATCAGATTTTTTTCTTCTTCAGTCAAACCCCCTCTAGCAGCGATTAAATCTGGTCTCTTTTCTAATGTAACTTTCAGAGACATCGCTTTACGCCATTGTCTTATTTGTTCATGGTCGCCGCTTCTCAGAATTTCTGGAGGGGTGTATCCTTGGAAGTTCCATGGTCTCGTGTAGTGAGGGTATTCGAGTAACCCATTCGAAAATGATTCTTCTTCTGAAGATTCTGAATTTCCCATGGCGCCTGGCAAAAGACGAGTCACACTTTCAATAACTAGTAAAGCAGCGATTTCTCCACCAGAGAGTATGAAATTGCCGACAGAAAGCTCCTCATCTATCAGATGATCTTTGACCCGTTGATCAACTCCTTCATATCTTCCACAAAGTAAGGAGAAGCCTCCAAGTTCTGAAAGTTCAATAGCCTTCGCTTGGTCAAAAACCGAACCAGTTGGGCTAAGAAGAAATATGGGTCTTTGGGGTTTGACTTGTTCCACAATTTCAAAAATGGGCTCTGGTTTGAGTACCATTCCTGCTCCACCCCCAAATGGGGAATCATCTACGCTTTGATGATTGTCATTTGCACCAAGGCGAATGTCATGACAGTTAAGTTCTAATAAACCTTTATCTATAGTCCGACCCAAAATGGACTCACCTGCGAAGGCCTCTATCAACTTTGGAAATATAGAAAATACGTCAATCCTCATTTTAATCACCTGGAAAAATTCCTTTAGGAACAGTTACTGTTATGGTTCTCTCTTTCATATCAGACAGAAAAGTAACTGGAACCAAGGTTCCATCATCTAAGACCAGTAGGTCACTTGCTGGGTTAGCGTGGATTTCGACAACTTCTCCACGTTCACGCCCATGGGAGTCAACGACAATTTTTCCAATCAATTCGTGCACCCAAATTGTTTTTTGGTCCTCCAATGGTTCTGCAAATAATTTTTCGCCAGAAACCTCCTCAGCAGATTCGCGAGTGTCTATGCCTTTGAAGAGCACAAGGAATCGCTTCTTATGACTTCGAGAGTTTTGAACAATTAACTCTTGTTTAGAGTCTAAAAAGAGAATTGACCCAGCAGAAATTCTTTCTTTGCGGTCTGTTGTTAAAAGAATGCTTACTTCTCCGCGCAGTCCATGGGGTTTCCCAATTCTTCCTATTTCAAGCAGTTGCACGGGTTTCATTTCAATTTGGATCTTTATAATAGATTCTTCAAATTGAATAATACATTCTATGTGGCTTCGGAGAAGCGTTCCTAGTTAGAGTTCTTTGGTTCTGGCTTAGTCAATGAATTCAACCGAAATGGTAAGGCCATCACGAACTGCGGCTGCTCTTGTCACTGTCCTGATCGCATTTGCGATTCTGCCACGCCGCCCTATCACACGCCCCATATCACCGTCGCCTACTTTGACAGCGAGTGTTGTTTCTTTCTCATTATTCTCTACTTGAATTTCAACTTCATCTGGTTTCTCAACCACTGATTTTACAATATGCTCAAGAACGTCATACGCGTGGCTGGTCTCACTATTTTCTGTACTCACGAGTCTTCTTCCTCTTCTTGAGATTCTTCTTCACTAACTTCAGCGGAATCAGACTCTGCAGATGAAGCCTCTTCTTCTGACTTTTCGCTTTCTCCATTAGTGGTTTCTTGCACTTCTACTGGTTCAGCTGTTTCTTCTTTTTCCACATCTATCTCTGAAGTCTGGTCCTTAGTTTCTTTCGAAGCATAAACAATTGGCTCAAGGGGTTTTCCTGTAAATTCTTCCCAAGCTCCGGTGATACGAAGCAGTTTCTCTACTCGTTCCGTAGGTTTTGCTCCATTCCTCAACCAGTGCAAAGCTCTTTCATTATCAATGTTAATTACGGATGGTTCTTGTCTAGGTTCATAGGTTCCTAGTATTTCTATAAATCGCCCATTTCGAGGTGATCGGCTATCAGCTGCCACGACTCGGTATGTAGGTTGTTTACGTTTCCCCATTCGTACAAGGCGGAGTTTAACTGCCACGTTCTCTTCTTTCTGAGATTCGGCCCATAGGGCTATCCCTTCTTGGATAAGTTCGTATCCTATTTGGTTTTTACACGGATACACACCTATAAATTTTTACTTTTCGGTCGTCACACAGTGTGCCGAGAAAAACCGTCGGTTCAATGATCTTTGAGATATTTCTTTAAATTGATTTTTCCTTCAGTTTGAGAATGTTCCAAAATCACTTAAGTCAAACTCCCCAGTAGTCCCAGAATCTAAGCCATCTAGCGGATTTCTCTGTTTCACTCTTGAACTGGGTTTACTTTTCTTTCTTTTGTTTGAACCTTTCCTTTTATTCTTTTTACGGGGTTTAACTGACCCTTTCATCATTCGTTTTATCTCTTTAAATTGCTTCAATAATAGACTGACTTCTTGAACACTAGTTCCAGATCCTTTAGCTATTCTACTTCGACGTGAGCCATCAATAATTGCAGGAGAGTTCCTCTCTTCAGAAGTCATTGATGTAATGATTGCTTCCATCCGAACTAACCGGCTTTCATCCACGTCAGAAGGGTCTGCGCCTGGTGGAAGATCAGGCATCATCCCGACGATATTTTCCAATGGCCCCATTTTCTTAAGTTGTTGCATCTGATCAAGGAAATCTTCGAGTGTGAATTGTCCACTGATAAGTTTCTGAGTTGCTAGTTTCGTTTCTTCTTCATCAAATGCATCTTCAGCTTTCTCTATTAGGGTTAGCACATCCCCCATTCCAAGAATGCGGCTAGCTAGCCGATCCGGATGAAATTGTTCAAAATCATCTATGTTCTCCCCTATGGAGGCAAATGCTATGGGTTTCCCGACAACAGATTTCGCTGAAAGTGCTGCACCTCCTCGGGCGTCTCCATCTAGCTTGGTTAAGATCATTGCATCTAGCGAGAGTTGGCTATGAAAGGATTCTGCAATGTTGGCTGCATCTTGCCCAGTCATTGCGTCCACTACTAAGAATGTGTAATGCGGTTCTATCGCATCAGAGATCTCTCTGATTTCTTGCATCATTTTCTCATCAATAGTTAAACGTCCTGCCGTATCGCAGATGACGACATCTCTTCCGGTTCGTCGCGCCTCTTCAATCCCTTGGGATGCCACCGCTACGGGATCGTCATTTTGAGAAAATACTGGAACATTGATACTTTCAGCTAATGTTCGTAGCTGCTCAACAGCTGCTGGTCTTTGAAGGTCAGCACCGACAAGCAAAGGGTTTCTGCCTTGAGATTTAAACCACTTTGCTAGTTTGACGGCATTAGTGGTTTTCCCAACCCCTTGCAAACCTGCTAGAAGAACAATCGTCGGAGACTTTTCAGCGAATGAAATTGTTAGAGATTCTCCCCCAAGAATACTGATAAGTTCTTCGTTAACCGACTTAATTACTTGCTGAGCTGGATTTAAAGCTTTATGGATTTCTGCTTCTAAACATCTAGAAAAGACGTTTTCTTGGAATCCTTTTGCGACTTCTAGATTTACATCTGCTTCTAACAACGCTATTCGGACTTCGTCAAGAACAGCATTTATTTGAGATTCAGATAACCGCCCTTTGCTTTTCAGTCGTCCAAAGATATCTCCTAGTCGGTCAGTTAGGGTGTCAAACATGATTCTCTCTAATCGGGACGGTTTGGCTGTTTTCTAATACTACGAAGTTAGCTCTCTAGTTGAAAATCAAATAGAGCTTCGACGAAATCATCTGGATCAAATTGGATGAGATCCTGCGAGCCTTCGCCTATCCCTACGAATTTTACTGGTATACCTATTTCTTCTTGAATAGCGAAAATTATTCCACCCCGCGATGAACCATCAAGTTTCGTTAAAATAATTCCTGTAACGTCAACAGCGGCAGCAAATTTCTTCGCTTGTTCCACCCCATTTTGTCCAGTAGTCGCATCGAGTGTTAGCAAAATTTCAGTAACTGTTCCTGAACCTTTGCTGGCTACTCGTTCGATTTTAGATAGCTCCTCCATCAAGTTTGTTTTCGTATGTAATCTCCCTGCAGTATCTGCTAAGACGAGTGGAATTGACGCTGAATGAGCATGTTGGATTGCATCAAAAATAACTGAACTGGGATCAGCCCCTTCTCCACCTCGTATCAAAATGGAGTTACATTCTTCGGCCCATCTCTCTAATTGTTCTGCTGCTGCGGCACGGAACGTATCTCCAGCAGCCATAACAACTTGTGTGCCCATTGATTTTTGCCAGAAAGCTAGTTTCCCAATGGAAGTCGTTTTACCAACTCCATTTACGCCTACAAAAATCCATACAGCTGGACTGCCAGCAGCATTTAAGTTCCTTTGCGAAGCAGCTAAGACCTTCTTTAAATTCTCTTTCAAACATGTTATGAGCTCTTGAGATGACGTTAGTTTTTGTTTTTTAGATTGGTCTTTCAATTCAGCAATTAGCGATAATGATGTTTTCACTCCGACATCAGCTTGGATAAGCATTTCTTCTGCTTCTTTCCAAAAATCTGGACTCAGATCTCTATTTTTTTGTAATTTTGAGAACAACGAAAATCTATTCCTAGTCTTTGAAATCTCTTTTGAGATACGCGACATCATCTGGCTCCGATCAAGATATCTATGCTCATTAGATAGAATCCACCATTTTTCCTAGAATCATGCCGTTCCTAGAGTCACGGTAAAAGTTAACTGCTCACCATTTCTGACAACTCTTATCTCTACGGTTGTCCCAGGAGAACTTAATCTGATCCGAGCAGCCAGCTCAGACATTCCAAGAATAGGCGATCCATCAATACCAATAATCAAATCACCTGCCTCTAAACCACTTTCATACGCAGGGCTTTCTGGGACAACATCAATGATTAGCGCGCCGGCTCTTCCCATTGTCGGGTTTTGACCGCTGATCCCAAGAAACCCATTTTCAAGAGATTCACCGTTAACTATTCTTTCGGTGACAAGAAATATCGTGTCAGTTGGAATCGCGAAACCAACTCCAAGATTTCCCTCAACTGTTCCATCTGTTCTGATCAACGTATTCATCCCTACTACGCGTCCTTGCCGGTCAACTAGGGCGCCTCCAGAATTACCGGGGTTTATAGGAGCGTCAGTTTGTATCATTTCTACAATCGTTCTGGAACCATCTTCAATATTTAAACTCGGCACTGCACGGTTAATAGCTGAAACAATCCCAGCAGTAACACTTTGTTCTAGGCCAAAAGGGCTCCCAATTGCAACGGCTAGTTGACCTACCCTAACGGACTCTAGTGAAGCAAAAGTTGCCTGTTTGAAAACGAAATTTCCTTGCACCTGAACAATAGCAATATCAACGTTTGGGTCAGAACCGAGGACTATTCCTGTTGAACGTGTCCCGTCAGCTAGCTGAATTTCGACCGACTCTACACCCTGGACAACATGCGCATTTGTTACGACCATTCCACCTTGGTCATAAATAATGCCGCTTCCTGTCCCCGTTGCAGTATCAATTCGCACTACGGAAGGTGCCACAGCTTCAGCTACTGAAGCGACAGGCTCATCTACTTCAGTAATGGCTTCAGTAGGTGATTGAGCCGTTAAAGAAGATGTTTCAATCTCTAAAGAGTTACTAGTTACCGGCTCGCTCTTTTCGCTTTTGATACTGATACCGACGAGAACCCCTACTCCAAGCAATATAGAACAAAGAATCAAAAGAAGAATAAAGGGCATTTTCCTCTTATTCCACCAACCACCGTTTACTCGCCTATTGGGTTCCGGAATAACCTGATCTGATGGCCAAAATGGGTACGCTGTTTCGTTTCTTCCTTTTAGGGAATCATTTCTCCCTGACTGGTTCCATTGATCCATTGCTGACTCTCAAGCTTCATTCGTGATTTGCCGTTAATTATTCTAGCTTGAAAGCGATTAAGATTCGCTGTAGCTGAAGTGACGTTTTAAGCATGTTGGAGTTTAGGATGCAAATAATCTGCTACACCTGGTTTGTTTGAGCATCCGCCATTTCAAACAAAGGGTTTATGGGTCTTTCATCAGAATTAGATTTTTCGCTTACAATTTTTGAGGAACCCCCTGGCTTCATGGTTACTCCGTACAAACAGTCAGCTGTCTCCATTGTTCGTTTCTGATGGCTGACTACAATCAATTGGGCTTCATCTCTGAATTCTTTAACTAATTGGAGAAACCTTTGGAGGTTCACGTCGTCTAGGGCTGCCTCAACTTCATCCATCACATAGAAAGGCGACGGCCTACTTCGGAAAATTGAAAAGAGGAAAGCTAAAGAAGTAAGTGACCGCTCTCCTCCTGAAAGTAATGAGAGTTTCTTGATATTTTTCCCAGAAGGCTTTGCTTCTATCTCTATTCCTGTCTCGAGAAGGTTATTTGGTTCTGTTAGCTTTAGAGCACCTTCGCCACCAGGGAAAAGCGAGGAGAATAGGTTTTCGAAGTTTGTACTTATGTCAGCAAAAGCTGCCGTAAATACTGCAACAATTTCTTGATCAATTGCCTTTATAACTTTGTTGAGGTCACGTCGAGAATCTCGGACATCTTGCAACTGGGCTTGAAGAAATTCAAAGCGTGTGTTGAGTTCTTCGTACTCTTCAAGTGCAAGAGGGTTGATTGGCCCCATGATTTTAAGTTCTCTCTCTAATTCCCTCACGCGGCCTTTTGCCGTTATACCTTCCAAAGGAGGGCAAACTGTTGACACAGCAGTTCCTGGTTCACAGTCCAGTTCTCGTCTTACTGAATCGGTTAGCGCCTCTAATTTAAGCGTGAATTCTGATTCTTTAAGCTCGGAGCGGTGGAGTTCTTCACGTAGTTGAGCTAATTTTTCTTCATTTTCGTTTCTCTGTGCCCTGTATGTCTCAAGTTGACTGATAGCTTTCTGTGCGGAATTTGACTGCTCTTGGCGCAACTGTCGAAGTTCCATAAGATCAGATTCCACAATTGTAGATTTCTCTTCAACAATTCTTCTTAAAAATTCTGCTAGCCGTAATCTTTTCTCCAAGGTTAGCCTTCGTGATTCAGCCGCATCACGCTGGTCGTTGTATCCATGAAGGCGACTTTCAATTTCCAGTAACCTTCCTTGAAGGAATTTCTCCCTCTCATCGATTGAAGCTAGCCGCACATCTATTGCAGTTCTCTTTGCGCCTATTTGTTCCGCTAGTTTATCTATTTCATGCCTGCGCTTTTCAGCTGTTTGTGTCCTTTCCAGAGCTTCTTTCTCATGGGTTTCTAATTCTGGCAGGTCGTCTACAAGTCGAGTTTGAGCTGTAATTTGATCTTCAATGTTTTCCTGAAGAGAGATTTCTTGTTTCTCTAACCCATCTATCTCTACGCTTATAGCTCGGATGTCGCTTTCAGATCTAGATTTAGCTTCCTTAATTTCATCAAAGTCTCGTTGAGCTTGAAGCATTGCTATTGCAGCGGCTGCGCGATCTTTTTTGCACTGCTCAAGGTCATGTTGACACCTTCCAAGTTCCTGTTCATAAAGCCGAACAGTTTCAAACGCATTTTGGGATCGTTCTAAAGCTTCTTCTAGAGCACTTCCAGTTGCCCCAGAACCTGAAATACCTACCCTCCACCCGAGTGGGCTGAAATGGTCTCCTCCCATAGTAACGAAGGTATCCTCGGGAGAGAGCAACGATTTTTCTACCCCCATTGACCAATCCGATACGACTTGAATTCCACTAAGGAATTTATCAAGAAGCGCTTCAATCTCGGGGATCGCAGAGTGGACGTGTTCTCTCAAAGGATTTTTTAAAATATTCGGTGACGGGTTTGAGGGGGCGACAATTACCCCACCGGCGTTCCCTGAATCTTGAATCTTTCCTAGAGTTTTTCTAGCAGTTTCAATATCACTCACTACAACCGAAGTCGCCACAGATCCGATAGCTGCTTCAAAAGCTGCCTCCCAACCATCATCAACGTGTATTAATTCAAGAAGCGAGCCGTAGACACCATCTATCTCGGAAACTTCTTCTATGCCACTTAACTTTCGAGCTTCATCTAAAGCAAGTGATAACGCATCTGCTCGAGCTACCCAGGATTTACTTTCAAGTTGTGCTTCTGCAAGTTTTGATTGAGCCGTGTTACATATTTCAACTAGTTCCTCTACCCTTCCATCCAGTTCTCTGTGAGTAGTCTCTGCTTTATTTTTGGAATCGTTAGTCTCTCCAAGCTGTAGATCAAGACCTCTGCTGAGTTCTCGTCCATTTTTCTCTGCTTCTTTTTGTTCTTGTAGATGGGCGCTTAAGTCTATGATTCTCCGTTGAAGATTCTCTAACGTTGCGTTTATAACTGCTAGTTGCCCGCGAGACTCAGCTGCTGCTGTTCCGTGTTTTTGGGCTTCGGGGGCAAATTCGCCTTGAAAATCCGAACGTTGAATTGCCAGTTCTTTCTCAGCTTGGACTACTTCTTTAGTCGCTGGTTCAAGTTCTACTTTTGATGCGGCTGATTCTTTGAGTTCTTGACGTAGTCTGGCAGTTTCGGCTTCTAGCGTCTCTACGACGCCTTGATCGACTTGCATGTCTATTTGCCTGTGGATACTAGCTATTCGTTCTGCAAGGAGTGCCTTTAGCCCTTTGGCGCGTTCACGTAGCCCTTCGGTAGATGCAAGTTGATCGGCAGCATCATCAATTCCTGTAGTGGCCAGTTGTTCTTCAGATTGCTCAATTTGTTTATCTAAACTAGTTAGCATAGATCTGAGTTCACGTTCCGTGCTATGGAGTTGTGTCTTTCCTCCTTGAACCGCTTTAAGGCCTTCGCGTAAAGATGTGATTTCTTTTCCAACGAGATGGCGACGAAGAGCATTCAGTTCGTCAAATAAAGATCCGTGTCTTCTTGCAGCATCTGCTTGTCGTTCAAGAGGTTTGAGTTGTCGCCTCACTTCCCTAAGGAGATCTTGAAGTCTGGTGAGGTTCTCTTCTGTTGCTTTCAGCCGACGTTCAGATTTCTCCCTTCGTTTTCTATATTTCAGAACTCCAGCCGCTTCTTCGATAATTGATCTTCTATCTTCTGGTTTGGCATTTAGAACGGCATCAATTTGCCCTTGAGAGACGATTACATGCTGATGGCGGCCAACTCCTGAATCGCTAAGTAATTCTTGAATATCGAGAAGTCGGCACGGGACGTTATTCATAGCATATTCGCTATCGCCGTCTCGAAACAAAGTTCGGCTTATGGTGATCTCGCTAAAGTCAAGTGGTATGACTTTGGCTGAGTTGTCAATAGTTAGGGAGACTTCAGCACGACCTAACGCTGATCGCTTTGTAGTCCCAGCGAAGATAACGTCATCCATCTTTTGAGAACGAACGGCCCCGGGTGCTTGGGCTCCGAGTACCCATGCTATTGCATCAACAACATTCGATTTTCCGCTCCCATTCGGACCAACGACAACTGTGACGCCAGGTTCAAATTCTAGTGTCGTGGATTCAGCGAAAGACTTAAATCCTTTAAGGGTCATTGATTTCAAGAACACAGCGAAAAACTAGTCGCTCTGGAGAGAAATTACACGTTTGTAGTTTAATTTTTTAGTTTTTAGACTTGACTCTGTTCGCAGTAGTAGGTCCAAATGCCACCAAATTTTGATCTTGCAATTGGTTTTCGAGATCGCGGGCTTAGCTCTCCGTGTTTCTGATAGACCGAATGATGGTCTTGGTACGCCCCGGGCTCTCCATTGGTATCAACATATTGGCTACCCACAATCGTTGACCCTCTATATTTCACAGCGTCATATACGGTCTGGACTATTGCCTGCCAAAGCCTCCGTACTTCGTTCGTGGTCAATGAGTCCGATATGCGGTCGTATTTCAATCCAGCTTCAAATAATATCTCATCTGCATACATAGGGCCGATACCAAGAACAAACGATTCATCTAGA
>PVBE010886920.1_pt1 | contig 17325 bp, 18 predicted proteins | sample 1631181 | NCBI WGS metagenome assembly PVBE01 (sample SAMN08397723, study PRJNA350692) | Marine metagenome, whole genome shotgun sequencing project. | isolation source: water | place: Pacific Ocean | collected 2012-04 | reverse complement strand
GTCGAGCGCTTCTTCAACCGCCTGAAGCACTGCCGGCGCGTCGCCACCCGATACGAGAAGCTCGCCGCAAACTATCTCGCCATGATCAAGCTCGCCGCCATCCGCATCTGGTTGCGCGCTTATGAGTCCACAACCTAGACCGTCCTATACCAAGGCGGCACTGTTTAAGAATGTGTGCAATCACCAAAGTCGGACGTGGGCCTTGACCGAATGTGCTGCCCGCCCTGCGCCACGCTCGCCATCCCCGCCGGATCGGCCTAAGCTCGGTCGAGGTCAATCGAGGGAGGCCGTGATGAAGCGTTGTCTCTTCGCTGCCGTTCTGGCGCTCGCCCTGTCGACGCCCGCCATGGCCACCCAATGCCCGAGCGATATCGCCAAAATCGATGCCGTGCTGGCCGCCGGTCGGGGGCTGGATCCGCACATGGCGAATGCGGTGAAGACGCTCAGGGACATGGGCCAGCGGCTGCACGATGCCGGCCGGCACGCCGACTCGGTAAAGGCATTGGCCGGCGCCAAGGAGATGCTGGTCAAGATGGGCATCAAGGTCGAGTAGGCGCGCCTCTCACTGTCGCATCCAGTTGCCCGCCCGCCTAGGGCTGGCCTAAGCTCCTCGCCCGAACCCCGGAGCAAGACACCATGAAGCCCGCGCCTTTTAAATATCTCCGGCCCGAGACGCTAGCCGACGCGGTGCGGCTGCTGACCGAGCACGGCGAGGCGGCGCAAGTGTTGGCCGGCGGGCAGAGCCTGATGGCAATGGCGAACATGCGCCTGGCCAGGCCCGAGGTCGTCGTCGACATCAATCGGCTGCCCGATCTCGCCGGCATCGCGGTCGAGGAGGAGACGGTTCGGATCGGCGCGCTGACCCGCTACCGGGCCTTGGAGCGCTCGGAGATCGTCGCCCGCCACTTGCCGTTACTGGCCGAGGCACTGCCGCATATCGGCCATGTCGCGATCCGCAACCGGGGCACCATCGGCGGCAGCCTGGCGCTGGCCGACCCGGCGGCGGAAATGCCGGCCTGTGCGGTGGCGCTGGAGGCGGAGATCGTCCTCGCCGGCCCCGAGGGCGAGCGCCGGCTGCCGGCCGAGGATTATTATCAGGGCCTTTACGAGACCGCGCGACGATCGGAGGAGTTGCTGGTCCAGGTCCGATTTCCCGTGCAACGCGCGGCCCAAGCCGTCGGCTTCGACGAGCTGGCCCGCCGGCACGGCGATTTCGCCATCGTCGGCCTCGCCGTCCGGGCGGAGGTCGATGACGGCCGTTTCGCCGAGGCACGGCTGGTTTTCTTCGGCTCCGAGGCCCGGCCGGCGCCAGCCGAGACGGCGGCGGCGGCACTACGGGGGCAAGCCTGGAACGCCGCCACGGCCGAGGCGGTGTCGGCGGCACTGGCCCGGGACCTCGACCCGATGGAGAGCCTGGAGGGCGGTCCCGCCTTCAAGCTGCAGCTGGCCCGCGTCCTGGCGAAGCGCGTGCTCGGCCGGCTGGCGGCTTAGGAGGTCGGCATGGAAGAACGCCTGGATATCAGCCTCACCGTTAACGGCGAGGCCATCGAGGCCCGGGTTCCGGTACGCCAGCACCTGGTCGACTTCCTGCGCCTCGAACTCGGCCTCACCGGCTCGCACTTGGGCTGCGAGCAGGGCGTCTGCGGCGCCTGCACGGTGCGCCTCGACGGCGAGATCGTGCGCGGCTGCCTGACCTTGGCGGTGCAGGCCCACGGTGCCCGAGTCGAGACCATCGAGGGCGTGAGCGAAAGCGGCGAGATCGCGGACCTGCAACAGGCCTTCGTCGAGCTGAACGCCTTGCAATGCGGCTATTGCACGCCCGGCATGTTGTTGACGGCGGCCGAGCTGCTGGCCGAGGGCCGGGCGGCGAGCCGCGAGGAGATCCGCACCTATCTTTCCGGCAACTTCTGCCGCTGCACCGGTTACCAAGCGATCGTCGACGCCATCGAGACGACGCTCAGAGACCGGCTCGAAGGCGATGCCGGCTGAACCGCTGCCGGAACCGATCGGCCAGCCGTTGCCGCGTTCGGGCGCGCGCCGCCTGGCCATGGGGCGCGGCCGATATACCGACGACATGGCGCTGCCCCGGATGCTGCATGCGGCCTTCCACCGCAGCCCCCATGCGCATGCCCGGATCGCCGGCATCGATACGAGCCCCGCGGAAGCCATGCCGGGCGTCGCCCGCGTCGTCACCGGCACCGAACTGGCCGCCGTCTGCCGGCCCTGGACGACGCGCCACGAGCTCTATCCCAACCTGCTCTCGCCGCCGCAGCACGCGATGGCGCTGGATCGGGCCTGCTGGCAGGGCGAGCCGGTGGTGGCGGTGCTGGCGGCCAGCCGAAGCCAGGCCGAGGACGCGGCGGAGTCGGTCGAGATCGATTGGCGGCCGCTGCCCGCGATCGCCGATCCGGAGGCGGCGCTGGCGGCCGACGCGACACCGCTCCACGACGATCTCGATTCCAATTTGAGCTTCGAGACCGCCATCGAGGCGGGCGAGGTCGAGGCCGCCTTCGCCCGGGCCCACTCAATCGTCGAGGAAAGCTTCGTCTTCGGCCGCCATACCGGGGTGCCGCTGGAGATGCGGGCGATCCTGGCCGAATGGGAGCCGGGCGAGGGCCGGCTCACCGTGCACCAGTCGCATCAGGTGCCGCACCAGCAGCAGGACATCTACGCCCGCCAGCTCGGCATACCCGAACACCGGGTCCGCGTCGTGGCGCCCGACGTCGGCGGAGCCTTCGGCATCAAGCTGCAGCTCTATGGCGACGAGATCGCGGTCTGCGCCCTCGCCATGCTGGCGGGCCGTCCGATCAAGTACCAGGCCGACCGGGGCGAGGCTTTCCAGTCCGACATCCACGCCCGCGACCACCGGGTCCGGGCCCGGATGGCGATCGATGCAGAGGGCCGCATTCTGGCCGTCGAGGTCGACGACGTGTTCCCGATCGGCGCCTATTCGCAATATCCGCGCTGCACCCTGAACGAGGGCATGCACGTGATCCGGGCCACCGGCGCGCCCTATCGTTACGACCACCACCGGGGCCGGCTCCGCATCGTCTTTCAGAACAAGAACCTGGTCGGCCACTACCGCGCCGTCGGGCAGCCGGTGGCGACCGCGGTAACAGAGCGCCTGATCGACCTGGCGGCGGCCGAGGTCGGCCTGGACCCGGTGGCGATGCGCCGGTTGAACCACGTCCGAGCGGCCGACTGCCCGACCGCCTCGGCCGCCGGCATCGGCTTCCAGACGGCCGGTTTCGAGGCTTGTCTCGACGCCTTGCTGGCCAGCATCGGCGTAGACGCGTTGCGGGAAGAGCAAGCCCGTCTGCGCGAAGGGGGCATCTGGCGTGGCCTCGGCTTCGCCAGCTTCGTCGAATTGTCGGCGCCTGGGCCGGAGGGCTATGGCAGGGCCGGGATCCGGGTCAGCACCCAGGACGGTGCCATCCTGAAGCTGGAACCCTCCGGCAAGCTCCGTTGCCTCGCCTCGATCACCGAGCAGGGCCAGGGCACCGAGGCGGCGCTGGCGCAAATCGCGGCAGGCGCCCTCGGCATCGCGGTCGAGGACGTCGCCGTCGCCACCGGCGACAGCGCCGCCAGCCCCTATGGCGGCGGCGCCTGGGCCTCGCGCGGCATCACCATCGGCGGCGAAGCGGTCTGGCGGGCGGCCCGGGTGCTTCGCCAGAACGTTCTGCAACTGGCCGGCGCGATCCTGCAACTCGATCCCGCCAGCCTGGAAATCCGATCCGGCACGATCCGGGATGCCGGCGGTGTCGAGCGCATGGGGCTCGCCGAGATCGCCGAGATCGGCCACTTCCGCCAGTACCTGCTGCCGGCCGACCTGCAACCGGAGCTGACCGTGGTGCGCCACTACGTACCCGAGAACAGCGCCGGCAACACCGGCATCGGGGTGCAAGCGGCCTATCTCGATGTCGACCCGGCAACCGGTTTCACCACCCTGCTACGCCACGCCGTGGCGCCGGAATGCGCCAGAGTGATCAACCCGCTGCTGGTCGAGGGGCAGATCCGAGGCGGCGTCGTCCAGGGCCTGGGCGCGGCGTTGTTCGAGGAATGCCGCTACGACGACGAAGGCCAGTTGCTCAACGCCTCGATGGCCGACTACCTGGTGCCGATGGCCGCCGAAACGCCGGAGATCGAGATCTTCACCGTCGCCGGCCCCGCCGTCGCCGGCACGGCGCTCGGCGTCAAGGGCATCGGCGAGATGGGCACCGCCGGCGCCTCGGCCGCGGTCCTGAACGCGATCAACGACGCGATCGCCCCCTCCGGTGGCCGGATCGCCCAAATCCCGGCGACGCCCGAACGCGTCCTCGCCGCCATCCAGGCTGGCGGCGATCGATTCGATACTTGAGCAGGATCAAGGCCGGCGATGGCCCGAGCCGATCTAATACGTCGATATCTCCCGGAGGCACTGCCCCGGGAGCGTTCTCCGCCGTGGGAGGTATCGATGGGTTTCAAGATTTCGGAGCGTGCCGAGGAACTGCGCCAGGGCGTCACCGCCTTCATGGACCGTCACGTCTATCCGGCCGAGGCCGAGGTCGAGGCCGAACTGGAGGTGGCGGAAACGCGCTGGCAGCCCTCGCCCACGGTCGAACGTCTGAAGGCGCTGGCCCAGGCGGAGGGGCTTTGGAACCTGTTCCTGCCCGACGCGGACCACGGCGCGGGCCTTTCCAACCTCGAATACGCGCCGATTTGCGAGGTCATGGGCCGCTCCTTCATCGGCCCCGAGGCCTTCAACTGCGACGCTCCCGACACCGGCAACATGGAGGTGTTGCACCGCTACGGCAGCGAGGAACAGAAACGGCAATGGTTGGTGCCGTTGCTGGAGGGGCGAATTCGTTCCTCTTTCGCCATGACCGAGCCCGACGTCGCCTCCTCCGACGCCACCAACATCCAGGCCAGGATCGAGCGCGACGGCGACGACTATGTGGTCAACGGGCGCAAGTGGTGGACCTCGGGCGCGGCGGATCCGCGCTGCGAGATCCTGATCGTGATGGGCTTGACCAACCCCGATGCGCCGCGCCACCAGCGCCAGTCGATGATCCTGGTGCCGCGCCGGACGGCGGGGGTCGAGGTGGTACGGAACCTCACCGTGTTCGGCTACGACCACGCCCCGCACGGCCATTGCGAGGTCGTCTTCGAGAACGTGCGGGTCCCGGCCGAGAACATTCTGCTCGGCGAGGGGCGAGGTTTCGAGATCGCGCAAGGCCGCCTCGGTCCGGGGCGGATCCACCACTGCATGCGCGCCATCGGGGCGGCCGAGCGAGCGCTCGGGATCATGTGCCGGCGCGCCGGCGAGCGGGTCGCTTTCGGCAAACCGCTCTGGGAGCACGGCATGACCGCGCGCGCGATCGCCGAATCTCGGATGGAGATCGAGCAGGCGCGGCTGCTGACGCTGCATGCGGCCCAGAAGATGGACGAAGAGGGCAACAAGGCGGCGCGCAAGGAGATCGCGATGATCAAGGTCGCGGTTCTCGAGATGGCCTGCCGGGTCGTCGATCGGGCGATCCAGGTGAATGGCGGCCGGGGTGTCAGCCAGGACACCTTCCTCGCCCACGCCTATGCCTGGCAGCGCTGCCTCCGGATCGGCGACGGCCCCGACGAGGTCCACCTGACGGCGATCGCCAAGCTGGAGATGCGCGAGCAGATGTAGGGCGATGGCGGAATCGTTCGAAGCCCGGCTGGAGGCGACCCTCCGCCGCCATTTCGGCAGCGGCTGGCACCTGGGCGGACTGGAACGGGTGAGCTACGGCGCCTCGCAGGAGACCTGGCTGTTCGATGCCGCCAAGGGCGCCGAGGTGCACCCCTTGATTCTGCGCCGGCCGCCGGCGATCGATCCGGAGGCCGGCGAGCTGGCCCGGCTGATGTCGCCGGGGCGGGAATTCGAAGTCCTGGCGCTCCGTGTCCTGCACCGGGCCGGCCTGGCGGTGCCCGAGGTCTTTTTCGAGCTGGAGGCCGGCGACGGCCTCGGCCCCGGTTTCGTCATGGCCAGGCTGCCCGGCCTCGCCAACACGCCCGAAATACTTAAAGACCCGAGCCTCGGTCCCGATCATGCGCCGCTGGCCGCCGAGATCGGCAGCTTCCGCGCCGCCATGGACGGGGTCGGAACGGAGGACCTGGCCGCACTTCGGGTGCAGGACGCGGCCGGGCTCGTCGCCGATTTGAAGGAGATTGTGGACGGTCTCGACATCGTCCACCCGGGCGTCGAGTACTGGTTCTCCTGGCTGGCGGACCATATGCCACCAGCGAGGGAGCTTCGGCTGGTGCACGGCGACTACCGCCTGGCCAACTTCATGGTCGATTCAGATGGTCTCAGCGGCGTTATCGACTGGGAACTGGTGCATCTGGGCGATCCCGGCGAGGACCTGGGCTGGGTTTGCATTCGCTCCTGGCGCCACACCCGACCGGAACTGCCGGTCGCCGGCCTGGCTGGCCGGGAGGTGTTGTACGATGCCTACCATGCCGCGGGCGGACGTGCCCTTGGGGCCGACGAGATCCGTTTCTGGGAAGTCCTGGCAAACGTCAAATGGGCCGTGGTCTGCCTCTATCAGGGGGCGCTTTTCGTCCGGGGCGTGGTGCCGGGGTTGGAATTCGGCGCCATCGGCCGGCGCGTCACCGAGCCGCTTTACGACCTGGACCGGCTGTTCGAGACGGGAGAAGATTGAGCCATGCCGACCTATCCTCCGACAACCGACGATATTTTGGACCGGGTCGCGCAATTCCTGCGCCAGGAAGTCGTGCCCCAAAGCGAGGGCTATATCCAATTTCGGATTCGGGTGGCGGCCGCGATGGTGGACCTGGTACGCCGCGAGACGGCGAGCCGCGAGGTACGCGACGGCGCCGAAAGAGAACGCTTGCAGGCGCTGTTGGAATGCGACGAGGATTCGCTAGCCGATCTCAACCGCCGACTGAAGGCGGCGCTCAGAGCCGGCGAGATCGACTGGCGCGATGGCGCCCTTCTCGATCACACCAAGGCGACGGTCGAAGCCGACCTCGCCGTCGACAACCCCCGCTGGTTCCGGGATCACGAGCCGACATAGGGAGACAGCATCTTGAACTCGGTTTACTTCAAGGAAGAACACAACCTGCTGCGCGAGCAGACGCGCCGTTTCGTCGAACGCGAGATCAAGCCCCACGGCGACGCCTGGGAAGAGGCCGGCATGGTGCCCCGCGAGGTGCTGCGTCGGATGGGTGAGCTCGGCTTCTTCGGGCTGCGCTTTCCCGAAAAATATGGCGGCAGCGAGATGGATGTCTTCGCCATGATCGTGCTGGCGGAGGAACTCGGCCGCTCGACCTACGGCGGCGTCGGCGTCACCGTCATGGTGCACAGTGCCATGGCCTCGCCGCACCTGGTCTTCGCCGGCACCGAAGCGCAGATCGCCAAATACCTGCCGGGCATCCTCTCGGGCGAGACCATCACCGCGATCTGCGTCACCGAGCCCGACGCCGGCTCCGACGTCGCCGGGATCCGCAGCCGGGCGGTCCGGGACGGCGACGACTGGGTGCTGAACGGCTCGAAGATGTTCATCTCCAACGGCTACCACGGCAATCTCTACTTCGTCGCCGCCAAGACCGACCCGGAAGCGAAAGGCAGCCGTGGCATCTCGATGTTCCTGGTCGAGCGCGACACCCCCGGCTTCACGATCGGCCGCAAACTCGAGAAGCAGGGCGACCACTGCTCGGACACCGCCGAGCTGTTCTTCGAGGACTGCCGCCTGCCGGCCGACGCGCTGCTGGGCGAGGAGAACAAGGGGTTCTACGCGGTGATGCGGAATTTTCAGAACGAGCGCCTCTCGATCGGGGCCATGGCGACTTCCGAGGCCGCCACCGCGCTGGAATTGACGATCGAGCACATCCGTACCCGCAAGGCCTTCGGCGGCCCGCTGATCGAGAAGCAAGGCATCCGCCAGCGCCTGGCGATGTTGGAATGCAAGCTGGTGGCGGCCAGGCAGTTGCTCTATCACGCCGCCTGGCTCGGTTCCGTCGGCCACGACTCGGTTACCGAGATCTCCATGGTCAAGGCCTATTGCGCCGAAGTCGCCAACGAGGTGATGTATACCTGCCAGCAATTCCACGGCGGCATGGGCTACATCCGCGAGACCGCGATCGAGCGGATGGTTCGCGACGCCCGCCTGCACGCGATCGGCGGCGGCGCCACCGAAGTCATGCTGGAGGAGATCGCCAAGCGCTGGCCCTGAAGCGGCCGGCGGTGCCCGAGGACGGCAGCGCCACCGGCACCGGCCGGCGGCGGCGGCGGGGCTTGGCGCCGACCGCGGTGACGGCATAGATCTGCTTGTCGGCCTCGACCAGCAAGACGCCGGCGACGGTGGAGCCGAGGCCACGGCCCGCCCGCTCCCAGACCGGCGCGGTGCGCAACAGCGTTCGCGAGCGGAAAGGCGGCAGGTAGAGCGCCGCCGAGCGCTCGGTCGGCTGAAACATCGCCTCTCTCAACAGCCCCGACAACTGGCCCGGGCTATAGGGTTGGCCGTGGCCGAAGGGGGTGCGCTCGAAGCGGGCCCAAAGGCCGCGCCGGTTCGGTACCACCACCAGAAGACGGCCGCCGGAAGCGAGGACGCGCCAGGCCTCGCGCAGCAGGGCGCGGACGTTCTCGGAATTCTCCAGCTCGTGCACGATCAACACCCGGTCGATGCAGGCGTCGGGCAGCGGCAGCTCCTGCTCCTCGGTCAGTGCCACCAGATTGGCTGCGTCCTCGGGCCAGCGCGAGATTCCCTGGCGCGCCGGCATCAGGGCGATGACGCGCTCGGCCTCGCCCTGGAAAGGACGGAGATAGGGCGTCGCGTAGCCGAGCCCCAGCACCGACTGACCCCGAACCTCGGGCCAGAGACGGCGGATCTCGTGGCGCACCAGGTTGCGCGCCACCCGTCCCAAGGCACCGTGGTAGAACTCGCGCAGATCGTAGACGTCGGGTCGCATGGCGGGCACAGTCTAGCACGGCAAGGCGATCGCCGGGCGATGCACGTCGACGGGCGCACAAAAACAGGAGAAGCGGTCATGAACGATGCCGAGGTACAGGAGATCATCGCCTGGCTGGGGCTGGCGCCGCATCCCGAGGGCGGCCATTTCGCCGAGATCTATCGCCGGCCGGCGGCCGGCGACGAGCCCGGCACCATGACCTCGATCTATTATCTGTTGGCGCCGGGCGAGCAGTCCGCCTGGCATCGCCTCGGCCGCTCCGACGAGATCTGGTTCCACCATGCCGGCGCGCCGCTCGAACTCAAACTATCGCGCGACGGCATCCACTACGAAAGCCACCGTCTCGGCATCGACGTCGCCCGGGGCGAGCGGCCGCAGGTGATCGTGCCGGCCGGCTGCTGGCAGTCGGCGCATGTGCTGGGCGCCTGGTCGCTGGCCGGCTGCGCGGTCTCGCCCGGTTTCCAGTTCTCCGATTTCGAACTCGCCGGCCCCGAATTCCAGCCGGCACCGGCGGTATAGCCGGCCAACGGGAAGCGACCGCCTCAATACATGTGCTGGCCGCCGTTGATCGAGAGCGTCGAGCCGGTGATGAAGGTGGCCTCGTCACGGACCAGGAAGAGGACGCCGCAGGCGATCTCGTTGGCGTGGCCGAGGCGGCCGACCGGTACCCGGGCGACGATCTTCTCCAGCACTTGCTCCGGCACCGCGGCGACCATGTCGGTGTCGATATAGCCCGGCGCCACCGCGTTGACGGTGATGTTGTAGCGCGCGCCCTCCTGGGCCAGGGCCTTGGTGAAGCCGTGGATGCCGGACTTGGCGGCGGCGTAGTTGACCTGGCCGTATTGGCCGGCCTGGCCGTTGATCGAGCCGATGTTGACGATCCGGCCGAAGCCGCGCTCGCGCATGCCCGGGAAGACCGCCTTGGCCATGTTGAAGCAGGAGCCGAGGTTGGTGTCGATGACCGACTGCCAGTCCTCCGGGCTCATCCGCATCAGGGTGCCATCCCGGGTGATGCCGGCGTTATTGGCCAGAATGTCGACCGGCCCCAATGCCTCGACGACGCCGGCCGCACCTGCCTGGCAGGCGTCGTAGTCGGAGACGTCCCACTTGAAGGTGGCCATGCCGGTCTCCTCGGTGAAGCGCTCGGCCGCGGCGTCGTTGCCGGCATAGGTCGCCGCCACCGAATAGCCGGCGTCTTTCAGCGCGACCGAAATGGCCCGGCCGATACCGCGGGTGCCGCCGGTCACGATTGCTACTCTCGCCATGATCTCGTCCTCGTTTGTTGGATTCTATGTCCTAGGGCCGCTCGACACACATGGCGATGCCCATGCCGCCGCCGATGCAGAGCGTCGCCAGACCCTTCTTCGCCTCGCGGCGGCCCATCTCGAATAGAAGCGTCGTCAACACCCGGGTGCCGGAGGCGCCGATCGGGTGGCCGATGGCGATGGCGCCGCCGTTGACGTTGACCTTGTCGGTGTCCCAGCCGAGGTCCTTGTTGACGGCGCAAGCCTGTGCCGCGAAGGCCTCGTTGGCCTCGACCAGGTCCAGATCGTCGGCGCTCCAGCCCGCCTTTTCGAGCGCCCGGCGGCTGGCCGGGATCGGGCCGGTGCCCATGATCGCCGGATCGACGCCGGCCTGGGCCCAAGAAACGATGCGGGCCAAGGGCTCGATGCCGCGCTTCTCGGCTTCGTCGGCAAACATCAGCACCATGGCGCCGCCGCCGTCGTTGATGCCCGAGGCGTTGCCGGCGGTCACCGTGCCGTCCTTCTGGAAGGCCGGGCGCAGCTTCTCCAGCGATTCGAGGGTCGCGTCGTGGCGGATGTATTCGTCGTCCGCGACCACGGTCTCGCCCTTGCGGGATTTGATCGTCACCGGCACGATTTCGTCCCGGAAGCGGCCGGCCTGCTGCGCCGCCGAGGCTTTGGCCTGGGACTTGGCGGCGAAGGCGTCTTGCTCCTCGCGGGTGATCTGCCAGCGCTCGGCCACGTTCTCGGCCGTGTTGCCCATGTGATAGCCGTTGAAGGCGTCCCAGAGACCGTCGCGGATCATGCTGTCGATCATCGAGGCATCGCCCATCTTGGTGCCGCCCCTGAGGTGTATGACATGGGGCGCCTGGCTCATGCTCTCCTGGCCACCGGCGACGACGATGCCGGAGCCCTCGTTCGCCAGCGCCTGAAAGCCGAGCGCCACCGAGCGCAGACCCGAACCACAGAGTTGGTTGACGCCCCAGGCCGGTACCTCGACCGGCACGCCGGCGTTGATCGAGGCTTGACGCGCCGGGTTCTGGCCGGCACCGGCGGCCAGGATCTGGCCCATGATGACCTCGGAGACCTCGGCCGCCTCGACGCCGGCGCGGCCGAGCGCCTCGCCGATCGCGATGGCGCCCAAGTCGTGCGCGGGAAGGCTGCTCAAGGCGCCGTTGAAAGAGCCGACGGGGGTCCGCGCGGCACTGGCGATGACGATCTCGGTCATGGCGGGGTGTCCTTTTGGCTGGCGGGGCAAACTGAAATTGTGCATTGCAACATAATACGGTTACGCGACCTCATTTGGCAAGCGACAACAGCCAATCGAGGAGCGGCCGCCAGAGGCCGGCCTCGGCACCGCCGCCGACCACCATGCCGATGTGCCCGGCCCGGGGCCGCAAGACCCGGGCCTCCGGCATCGCCGCCGCCAGCGCCTCGGCGGAAGCCGGCGGCACGATGCGATCGCCGTCGGGGATGGCGAGCAGGCGTGGCAGCCGAAGCGTTTCGGGGCGCACCGGCTGGCCGGCGAGGCGCCATTCGCCGCGGATCGGCTGGTTCCGGCCATACCAGCCGACGAGGCAAGCGCGGGCTACCTTCGGCGCCAGCGGGACGCCGTCGTTCAGCCAGTCCTCCAGTGCGACGAAGCGCCGGGCGGCCCGGCCGTCCGGCGCCAGACGATGAAAGCGGCGGAATTTCCGCGCCGCGAGGTTGGGGTCCAGCCAGGCGAAGAGGGCTTGCAGCACATCCACCGGCAGCTCGCCGAAGCCGCCCAGCAGGCCGTCGAGGCCGGCCTCCATCAGCTCCAACAACCGGGCCTGGGCACCGTGGCCGGCGTGAAAATCCCAGGGCGTCGCCAACAAGCCAAGGCCGGCGAGATCCTGCTGGCGGCGGCTCGCCAGCCCCAGTGCCAGGTTGCCACCGAGGCAATAGCCGACCAGTGCCGGCGGCCTCTCGACAGCCGTCAGCACATGGTCCAGCAGGCGGCCCAAACGGCCGGTGATGTAATCGTCCAGATCGAAGCCGCGCTCGATCTCGCCAGGCGCACCCCAATCGACGACCAGGGGCCGCACCCTCTGCCCGGCGAGCCATCTGAGGAGGCTTCGCTCGGCCATCAGATCGAGAACGTAGTAGCGGTTGACCAGGGAAGGCACGAAGAGGACGGCGAGACCGTCGCCCCCGTAGTCCAAGAGCCGCGTCGTGCCCTCGTGCCAGCGCTCGATCGGTGCCGGCAGCGCCCGGCGATAAGGATGCGCCTGATAGGCGCGAATGCCGGCCAGCATCGTTTCCAGACGTTGTCCGCCCGCAGCCGCCGTGGCGGCGAGAAGGGCCATCGGCTCCGTCCGGTCCAACGCCGCCGCAAGCCTTGCCGCTTCGTCTCTCAGCTCCGCCGGCCAGGGATAGGTGCCGGCGCACACCGCCGGTAGCGCCGCCATCGCCCCGAGCCCGGAACCCATCGCCTGCGCCACGTGCAGCGCCAGCGGCCGCGGCCCGAGCCGCGGCATCGGGGTGACTTCAGGTGCCGGCGTCGGCTGGGTCTTCGGATCGGACACCCGGGTCCTCCCCGTGCTCGGCCCGCAGGCGGGCGGCGTTCACCATCGCGAGCCAGGCCTCGAAATCCCAGGGAAGCGCACCGGCGACCGCCGCCGCCTGTCGTTCCCAGAGATCGAGATAGCGCTCCGCCAGGGCTTCGCGTTCCTCGGCGTCCTTCATATCCCGGACTATAGCCATCCGCACGCCCCACCGCCAGCCGGTCCGGGCTCTCCTTGCGCGCTGCAACATTTGGCTTGCGCGGCGCAACAAATCGGGGTGATAGTAGCGCCCCGACGAGGCCACCCGCCGTCCACTCGGGCGCCGATCGCAAGGGGGTGACGACTTGCCGAAAGCAACCGCCAAGGACGAGACCCCGGTTAGAATCAAGAAATACGCGAACCGCCGGCTCTACAACACCGCCACCAGCAGCTATGTGACGCTCGACTATCTGGCGCAGATGGTCAAGGACGGCATCGAGTTCGTCGTCACCGACGCCAAGACCGACGAAGACATCACCCGCTCGGTGCTGACCCAGATCATCTTCGAGGAGGAGAGCAAGGGCCAGCATCTCCTGCCCTTGAGCTTCCTGCGCCAGCTGATCGGCTTCTATGGCGACAGTCTGCAATCTATGGTGCCCGGTTATCTGGAGATGAGCATGGAAGCCTTCTCCAGCAATCAAGAGCAGATGCGTCGCTACATGACCGAAAGCTTCGGTGGCATCTTCCCGTTTCGCCAAATGGAGGAGATGGGGCGGCAGAACATGGTGATGTTCGAGCAGGCGATGACGACGTTTCGCCCGCCGGTCCCGGGCGATACCAAGAGGACCGATCGCGAGGCGGCCGAAAAGACAGAGAAGCCCGCCAGCGACGAGCGGGAAGGTGGAGAGCTGGCCGCGCTTCGCCGTCAGTTGGATGAGATGCGCCACCAACTCGACCGTCTCGCCGGCGAGGAATAGCCCCTACGCTCTCGGATCGAAGCGGCGTCAGGCGACCTTGTTCGCCGTGCCGATGGTGGTGCTCGCGGCCTCGGCATCTTCGCGCCAGAAGGGCTCCAGCGTCAGCTTGCCGTAGAGGTAGCCCTGCAGGAAGTCGACCTGTCGCAGCCTGAGCGCCTCGGCGTCGGGCTCGACCTCGACGCACTCCGCCACCGTCTTCAGGCCAAAACCGCGCGCCAGTTCCAAAAGGGTTTTGACGAAGAGCTGGCTGTCCCGATCGATGGCGACGTTGCGCACGAACTGGCCGTCGATCTTGACCATGTCGACGGCGAGGTTCTGCAGGTGGCTGAAGGATGTGTACCCGGCGCCGAAATCGTCCAGGGCGACACTGCAACCAAGGTCGCGGAAATTGGTGATGAACCAGGCGGACTCACGAATGTCCTGCATCGCCACGGTTTCGGTGATCTCCAGCGTCAGCCGGTCGGCGACGTCGGAATTCGCCTTCAGCAAGGCATAGAGATTGGCCAGCGAGTTGCTGTCGGTCGCGGTCATGCCGGACATGTTCACGGTCAGGCGCAAATCGGGGTAGGCATGCAGCTCGTCGATCGCGAGTTCCATGCAGCGCCGGTCCACCAGACGAACCAGGCCCAGTTGCTCGACCACCGACATGAACTCGACCGCGGGCAGCACCTGGCCGCCCTCGCCCGACATCCGAACCAGACACTCGTGCATCACGATCTCGCCGGAGGCGGCGGCGACGATCGGCTGGAAGGCCAATTTCAGCTGCCGCTGCTTGAGGGCGGTGACGACCTGGTCGCCAGTGGCCATGCTCCGGCGACGCCCCGTCGCCCGCTCGGTGGAGACCTGGTACTCGACGAAGCAGTCGCGGCCGGCCTGCTTGGCTCGGTTCAGGACCTCCTCCGCATGACCGAAGGTGGCGGCCACCCTGGAGGCCCAGTCGGGGATCGTAACACCACCGAGCGAGACCGTGATGGCGAGCGGACCGGCCGTGGTCTGGAAGATCGTCGCCCTGACGGCGCTCAAGATGCTTTCCGCTATGCCGGCCATGACGCCGGGGCTGCAGTCCGCCATCACGACGGCGAATTGATTGCCGGCGATCCGGCCGATGGTATCGCCGTCGCGAAGCTGACGCTCGATGCAGCGCGCCAGCCCCTTGATGACTTCGTCGGCGATCACGAAGCCGTGCGCTTCGTTCAAGAGACCGAGGTTGTCGATGTTGACGATCAGAAAGCCGCACTGGCCGTGGTCGCGAATGCAGTCCTCGATCGTCTCGTGGACGAGTTCTCTGATTCGGGTTCGGTTCGGATGCCCGGTCAGTGGATCGAAATAGGCCAGTTGCTCGAGCTGCTGGCGGCGCGTTTTCTCCGCCGTCACGACCCGGATCAAGCCGTAGAACCGCGTTGCCTCGCCATTGTCGTCGCGGCTGACGAAACCGGTCTCGTGCAACCACTCGCTACCGCCGTCCGGCCGACGGAATTTAAAGCAATGGCTGTAGGGGTCGTTCGATTGCAGGTGGGCCTCGAAGGCGAGCTTGCGGGCGGGCAGATCATCGGGCGCGATATGGGAGAGAAAGACCGTCGCCGTGGCGATCGCGCTCTGATCTGGAATGCCGAGCGCCTTCGGAACCTCCATCGGCCAATGGATCGCGTCGGTGGACAGATCGTGGACGTAGACGACATCGCCGGCCGCTCCTAGAAGTCTGGTCAGACTCCGAGCGTCCAATTGCGGCGTTCTCGCCAACTCGCTTTTTAAATTTCCGATCATCGCATTTTGCAGGATCGTTGACTCGAAAGCATATGGTCGATGTGGCGGCGTTTCTTCGCGCCTATGCAGCCAATATGGGCTGTCAATCGTTAACATAACAAAAACGACCACCGGAAATATTCATGTAGAAAAGATCAAGAATTCGCCAGTAATAATTCCTTTACCATAAATGTACTTAACAATTTATCTTCGATACATAGTTAACGATAATTGCGTTTTTTTAACCATACCAATGCCGAAGAGAAAATCGCTGACGCCTTAAGAAATAAAGAAAGATTTTCACTCTATATTATTCAGGAATTCTGGGGCTCGACAACGACATGATCGTGACGGCGAACATGACCGGCCTGTCGGCGGTGCTACGTGGTGCAGCGCGTGGGCCCGGCCGTCCCGATGGCGACAGGGTGGTGCCTCAGGACGATCGGTCGGCACCCGGTCGCCGCGCAAAAAACCCTTTTTCCTCTCGAATCGAGTCTCGCCACGTCGAGGCCAAGACCGCGCTAGAGCTAGGACGACCGGACCCCGACCGGGTCGCCGGGGGCAGCGGCGAGACCGAGACGCCGGCCGCCGCCCGACCCGAGACCGCGCGCCCTCAGGATCGAGCTTCGTCGGCCCCCTTCACCGGTGCGTCCGCGTTCATGGCCCAATATCTGGCCCAGGAGGTGATGCCGGAGGATCGGCATGGCCGGCCCGGCGCGGCGCGCGAGGGCCTGCAGCTCTACCACCGGGCGATCGCCCAGGGGGTCGCCGTCATCGGCCCCGCCGACTTCCAAAGCCTGGTCGTCTGAACGATTCCACCCGGCAATCGTCCGTGGCGATTTTTCCGGGCCAGCAAACGTGCTATGTCGCGAGGGAGGAACCGGCGGCAGCGAGGCGAGGTGGGCGAAATGGGGTTCGATTGGCGCAACGTCGACGACGAGACCATGGAGGCGCACTTCAATCCCCGCCTGGCGGTGCCCGACGCCATGGAGCGCCTGGCCGAGTACCAAAAGAAGGCGGCGACGGCCCGGACCGAGATCCGAGGTTGGTACGACTTTCGTTATGGTCCGGGCGAACTCGAGACCTATGACATCCATGCCCCGGCGATCGACACGCTGGGCCATCCGGCACCTTTGTTGATCTTCATCCACGGCGGCTTTTGGCGGCTTCTCGATAAGAGCGATCACAGCTGGGTGGCACCGGCGCTGGTCGGGGCCGGAGTCGTGGTCGCTAATCTCAACTACGATCTCTGCCCCGACGTCAGCCTCGACGAAATCGTCGAGGAAGCGCGCCGTGCCGTCGTCCACCTGCATGGCGCGGCGGCGCAGTTCAGTGCCGATCGGGACCGGATCTTTCTTGCCGGCCATTCCGCGGGCGCCCATATGGCGGCGATGCTGCTCGGCCACGACTGGACCGCGGACGGCCTGCCGGCGGACCTCATCAAGGGGGCGGCCTGCATCTCCGGCATCTACGAGCCGGCCGCGGTGATGCGGATCTCGGTCAACGAGGACGTTCGGTTGGATGCGGCCATGGCGGCCCGCAACGACTGCCTGGCCAAGCCGCCCGCCCGGCCGACGCCGATCCTGGTCGCGGTCGGCGGCGACGAGCCCGAGGGCTGGCGCCAGCAGAGCCTGGATTACGCCGAGGCCTGCCGCGCCGTCGGCGCCGAGACCGAGCTGATGGTCGTCGACGGCACCAACCACTTCACCGTGGCCGAGGCCATGGCAGATCCCGACAGCGCCCTCTTTCAGGCCCTGATGGCACGGATCAAGGCGGCCTAGGTCGCGTACTCATAAAATGATTCCCTTGAGGGGGCAAATGTGATTCAAGCTACCAAACTGTGGGAGCTGGATCATGGGTGGACGTTACGAGCTGACGGATTTCGAATGGTCTGTTATCGAGCCGCTGTTGCCG
>PVBE011997401.1_pt1 | contig 17327 bp, 15 predicted proteins | sample 1631181 | NCBI WGS metagenome assembly PVBE01 (sample SAMN08397723, study PRJNA350692) | Marine metagenome, whole genome shotgun sequencing project. | isolation source: water | place: Pacific Ocean | collected 2012-04 | reverse complement strand
TAAGTCATTATCAAATGCAATATCAAATCTAACTGCTGTAATATCTTCACCTACATCATCTAATGTGACTTCTAATTCTAAAATATCATCTCTCCAACTATCAAAATTATTATTTTTTAATGCTGGTGTTGCAATATCATCTGCTAAAAATGTTTGTAGTTGAACGGTTTCTTGTGCTTTCCACCAATACTCTGGCGTTTTCCACTCACCTATTTGTTTAACTCGTAAGATTGGACTTTGTGCAAAGACCATTCCAAACATTACTGTTGTCATAACCATATTTTTTATAAAACGAAACATTGTGTTCTCCGTTGGTTTAAGTCAATAATAAATATTAAATTGTTGAAAATTAGACATCAAAACGAACAATAAATGTTGTTTCAATATCATCTGATAACTTTATAGCTTTTCCGAGTTTTCCGTGAATTAATAGTTCACCATTTTCATTATATAACCCTATATCTGTTACATAAGGTTTGAAATCTGATGATGTTGTAAATGCTAATGATGCAGTTGCTGCGTTGTAATATGTCGCATAACTACCTGTTCCTTCTCCTGTTGGATTATGGCTTGGTGGAAAAAATGCTGACATTGATGCATTTGAAACTGAACTATCAATTGTGATACTACCACTTCTATCTGGTGTAACACTAATATTTGTAGTGGTATTAAATTCAAATGGTCTTACTCTTATACGATACTCATACTCATAATGAGTTTGTGATGCTTGATATTTTAAAGTAAATGCACTTGTTGCGGCATCTGCATAAGAGCCTGTATCTGTGAATACTAATAAGCCCTGGTCATAAAAAATATTTCCAACTTCACTACCACTACCTACTGAATTTGAAGTGGTTGTGCTACCACTTGTAAAATTATTTCTTTTAAATGTTGCAAAACTTGCAGAGTGATTACTATCATATAGATTTCCCTCTTCATCATCTACAATATTAAAAGTTACACTACCAATTGTTGCAGATAAATTAATACTACCTGGTTTTATTTGTTCTCCATATAATTCTCTCGGAACACTTATAATTGATGCTGATGTATTTAAATTACGACTAGCTGAACCAGTATTTATATATACTCTACCGTGGTCTGAATAATATAAATTATTCAACATATGCCAAGTAGGTAAACCGAAATAATTAGTTGATATTGAACCTGTTGTGATTGTTACTAATGCGTCTGATGCACTTACGTAATTGTATTGTGAACCAGAGCGAGCTTTGATACCAAATACTCCACTTCCACTGTCATTGTTATTGAATGTGAAGTTTTTAAATGTCTGAAAAGACTTCTTTGAAATGTCTTGTGCGTCAAGATTTTTGAACATTACTTTGTCCTAAAAATCAAGTTTCACTTTAATAATAGCTTCCCTTGAATATGATTTTAATAAAGGTTTTGATAACTTAGCAATTGCCAATAATTCATTGTCATCATTATAAAGACCAACTTGTGTAATAAAAGTTTTCGGGTCTTTAAAGAAAGTTGCCTGAGTTAATGAACCATCTGATTGTGTAGCATAAGTTGGATTAGAACTAAAATTAAAGTTCTTGTTGTTTACACGACAAAAATAATTTGTTGAACTAATTTCTTCTTCTCTACGAGCTTGGAAACTTGAACCAGATACAATTGAGTTATAAAATGCTTGTGACCTACTTGTGTATGAATTTGCACTTCTATTATTTGCTAACATACCACCTGTTAATTCAGTTTTGATAGCGTTCAATAATATAAGTCCTAAATCAGGGTAGAATAATCCAAATGCACCTGCTTGAGTTTCTGTTGCTGCTGATTTATAAACACCATTTGCAATAGAACCACTAACAACATTAAATACTCTTCCACCTTCATTTACGGTAGGATTTGTAGTTGCTCCACTATCATCAATCAATGAAATCTTATCATCTTTTAAGATAGCTGGCATCTCACCACTTAATTTTAATTCCCAATTTCCTGGGTCAATCTTTTCTCTTTGTCTTGCTCTTTGGAAAGAAACAAAATAGAAATCTTTATCACCTGATGCTGTTGGTGAGTTTGAAAACTCAAACTTATCAGTATTAGGTGCTAATAATACATTTCTGAACTGACTATAAAGTGCAGCTCCTTGTCTATCACCTGTTGTTGTTTGTGAAGATTGATTTCCAACTGAACCACTTCCATCAAAGTGTGCATATCCAACTGCGAATTGAACTTCTGCTGAACTTGATAGATTTGGGTCTTCGTTATATAATTCTAAAAATGAACCTGTTATGTGTCCGTTAGTAGATTGTGTGTAGAAAGAAGTTAATTCTGCATTTCCAGCTGACCATAGTCCACTTGAAACGGTTGTCTTCTGATTTTCTACTAAATCATTTGCTCTGTTAAATCTTTGAAATGCCATTATCTACTCCTTATACCTTACTCGGGTCTGCTTTAACTTGAACTGATATTGTGTATTGAGCTCCAGATTGATTACCCGTTACTGACAAGTTAGTGTTTGTTAATGTAGTTAATGACCTTGAAATTACTCTACAGCTACTACCAACTACTGTGATAGAACGTTTTCTTTCTGATTCATTTAGGAATATTGGGGTAGTCGTTCTTGCTCCACCCTCTTTTGCTATCATCCCACCTGTTGTGGTTGCTCCACCAGTTAAAGATAGATTTGCTACATCTGCATTAAATAATGTAAATGTATATGAACTATCAATACCATTTCTTGTGTTTGGTGAAACGGTTTGTGTAATACCTGCTCCATTGAATACCAATGAAGTGCTTGGTAATTCCAATATAGGAAGTTTTGCTGTTTCCTTTGGAAGTGTAGTTAATTTATATCTCATTAACTGATTTTCATCTACGAATGCCTCTAATAGTGGCATATTTTCAATCACTGCTCCGTAATAGTTTGAACCATTTGGATGTGATGTGTCCCATAGATTATAATCTACTTCATCGTCTGCTAATGCAAACTTTGTAATTCTAAATTCATCTTGCCCTCTTGCCAAAAGTTCACGACCTTTTTTTGTCAAAATTGCGTCTACTGTTATACTTGTATTGTCTAAAAATCCCATTTATTCTGCTCCTGTGGAAATTATATAACTATTCTTATTCATCAATAAATATAAGAAAGTTAAATTTTCTATTTGTTTTTTTATTCTACTTTCAATTTAGCTGTATCTGAATCTTGTGTTTTCAATACTGCTGGTGCTACTTCTATTACTTCTACTGGCTCTTTTCCGTCAATTGTATTATCTCTTGTTAATAATGTTCCTTGAACAAAACTTCTATATAAATTAGAAGAATATGCCATACTTTCAAATTCTGATTTAACAAACGAAGAACTATATGCTAATGTTGGCCCAATTGATGCACTATAAGAACTTGAATAGAAGTATCTTTGTTCTTGATTATGTTCTGATAGTAATGAACCTGTAATTGTAGGTTGTAATGTTTCTGTAAATATTTCATCAGTATCACCTTGTGTAATACTTGATGTTGCGTATAATGTTCCAAATTCAGTTCGTTTGTCTATTTGATTTAATTTTACCAATGAACGTTGGTTTAAAAATCCTAATGATGAACCTGTATCAAAAGTTCCTAAATTAATTAGTCCGTCATATGTTGTATATTCACCACTTGATTCAAAATAATTATAATCTGAACCAGTTATGTATCTTGTTATTAAAACTCCAGCATCAAAGTCATTTGCGTTTTCATAATAACGATTATCAAATTCTGATGTTCTTCCTACTATTTGTTTTGAACGTTCTAATATATTTGGTTCAATTAATATACCTAAATCTGCTTGTGCTCTTGCCGGTAATAAAGTTTTTATTGAATCAAATACACTATTATCATAAAATTTTAATATTCTTAAATAATCCCAAAAGTTATTTGAATTTTGATATCGTTTGAAATAATCTTTTCTTAAAGTGTGTAATTGAGAATAATATGGTTTATACTGGTCTCTTGGGTCACCAATGTAATCGTCAAAATTAAAGTCTGCAATACTATACATTACATCTTCATTAACAACATCTACGGGTGAAAAATAAATACCTAATTGATTACTATCAAGTGGTGCAAAATCATCAGATGAACGTTCTTGTCGTTTATTACTTAATAACGGTACCTGAACTCCTGCATTATCTGTTGGAAGTGTTGTATCTTCAATTCTAATCTTGGTTGCGTTTCTTCTTCTTGCCCCAACATCAGGAACTCTAATCTTTTCTTGGTCTACTATACTTCTAAATGCATTATCTGCAAAATTATTAATCATACTACCTGTAATCAATCCTGTAATAGATTCATATAAATTTTTATTATGTGCAAGGTTTGATGCGGTTAATGCTGCATTAGAACCTGTCATATCTATATTATCATCTAATGGAAGTCTAAATAATAGTTCATCATAAGAAGAACCTGATTTGTTTCCATTATATGCTTTTGGTGCTCTAACGTGATTATCAAATATACTTGAACTCAATGGTTCACCCCATAAACGATACTCCATCATTGAACCACTAAATTGTCCACCAAATCCTGCTGAATTTCCTTTTCCACCAAGATATACAAATCCACTTCCTGTCCATTGTGCATTTAATCTACTACCTGTTATGTTGTTTATATCAGTTGCTAAACTTGAAGTATGTGATTGTAAACTTGCACTATCTTGGAATAAAATCTTTTGTCTTGTTTGGTCATATTGTTTAACGGTTAATTCATAAACACTCTGTGATAATGCGTTATCGTGAGAGAATTCATTTCCGTCTGTATCCTTTTTGGTTAACATTACACTCCACATATCATCATTGTAAAGTGGTAATTCTGATGAAGTGATATATGCCGCTTGGTCATACCCAGAAGCACTAAAGTGGAATTTTAAATATCCATAATCATCTGATTCTCCATTATCTTGTAATGCAATTGCCCAACTATCATCTTTTTGAACAAGTGTCTGATTTGATGATGAAGGTGTTCTAAATCTAAATTCTACTGTGCTTGGAACTAATCCGTCTTGTGTTGAACCATCACTACCTGTCCAATATGTTTTAATATATTGTTCTGAATCAAAGTCTAATGCTCTTGTAAATTTTCTTTTTATTTCATAATTAACTCTTGTTCCTTTATCAGGCCCACCATACTCACGAACTCTTAACATAGTGCTCGGAATACCATAACAATTTAATAATCCTTTAATTGCTCTTTCCGTTCCTTTTGTTTTAATGAAGAAAGGTAAGTTTGCTAAAATTCTTTTCCAAATCTTTTCTGTTACTGCTTCTTGTGCAGATTCATACATATCACTTCCGTCTGTATCCTTACCTAATAAATAAGTTGGTAAGACTAATAAATCATTTCCATTATATAAATCTAAACCAAGAGCCTTTGCATATTCTCTTGCAACATCTTTTGATATACCCTCTGATACTTTATTTACTCTTTCATTAATATCTGTAAAGTTATCAACATATGTCCATATCTCATCAAACTGATGACCTACCATATCCATAAATTCTAAAAATACATTATTTTTTGTATCTGCCCAAACGTGTTCTGGTAATGAGTTTCTTAATGAATTCATATTTCGTTGGTCATAATCAGAAGCACTTGTTATCATATTATTATACCAAGTAATTGAAGTTGCATCTGTTGATGATAATAATGTATATGGTTCTGATGAATTGGATTTTGGCCAAGATGTATCGTGGAATTGTCCGTCTGAACCACTTCTGTATGATGAACTTTCAAAATACATATAATGTTCAAATGGGTCAAAAGAATTAATTACTCTTTGTTTTTTATTATCAATTCTATCCAATTCAGTTACTACTGCCGGGAAAGAACCTGAACCAGTTACATTCATCATTGATGAACTATTTGCATTATATTCCTCAATTAACTCTATCTTTTTCATAAAGTTATTAAGTCTTCTTTCTGCACTTGAGAAATGAACAAAGTTTCCAAACCCTGTATCATCTGCCTCTATTTGAGAACCAGATTCATAAGTGGTAGATGTCTTTTGATAATCAATATTTGGTTTTATATTTAATAAACTACCAGATATTAATTTTCTTTCAATATCTCTCTTATCACTATCTTTTGTGCTTGTCAATGAATCGTGAGTTCCATAGTTTGTTCCTTGAAGATTAATTGGATTATCAACTGAATTAAAGTTTGGTAATCTTAAAAATATTCCGTCATCTTCTACATCTTGGAAAGGTTCTAATCTAACTCTTTCACGATAGTTTGGAAGTCTTTTTTCTACAAATGTAAATTTTTCTCCGAGCGTTATATCGGAAGAAAGTGGTTGTTTTATTTTAAGTGTTCTTTGTTGTCCATCAACACCTAATTTACTATTAGTAACCAAATAATATTGATTTCCCACTTTAACATATGTTTTATATCTATCAATATTATTCTTTATATAATTAACTCTGAAGTTTGGGAATCTGTTTGATACTTCATCTTCACCTTTATGTTTGTAAAGATTTACTCCGTCATTGTAAGATAATGAAACACGAACACGATTATTGTCAATCACTTCTTCAATTGTTGCTAAATAATCTCTTGGTGATAATTTGGATTGTGCTTCATTATAAGTTGTAGTTTTTTCTTTTGCCTTCTTCTTTCCTTTTTTACCAGTTACTTCACCCTCTGGTTTTAATAAACCTTTATCTTCTAAATCTTTTTTTAGTATATCATAACCAGTAGTTTGTGCAAGTCCAGGATTCTTTTTAAGTTTTTCTGCCTGTTCCTTTGCAGTTTTTGCTCCACCAACATCTCCTAATCCGTCATCTATTAATTTTTCTTTGGTTTCTTCTGAAACATAAAATGGTATTCCAGCTTCATCTGCACCACTTTCAACGTGTTCTGTAAATTCTTCTCTTAATGCTTCTACACTATCAGGTGGATTCTTTATATCAAATCCAGCATCTTTGATTGGGTCAACAATTATTTTTCCGTTTACACCTATTTCTTCTAATACTATTCCACCTGGTCCCAGAATTTCAGTTACTCCGTCTGGTCTAACAATTGTTGGGGAATTTTTGTAAGTTGGGCCCGGTGTTCCTTCTGCAGGCTTTGCGTGAGATGCTATTTCTGCCGGTATTATTGCACCTGGGTCATCTGCCGGTGTTTCTACTTTCGGTTTACCTGTTCCAACTAATGTTGCTGCTAATCCACCAGGTCTGGCAGGTTTAACTTTTTTTGTTGGTCTTGGAAGATTTATTATCTCTGATGGTTTAGTTACCTTCTTTACAAAACCATTTGGTTTCTGAATATATTCATTCTTTGGTTTTGGTCTTACAATTGTAACACTCTCTGGTTTTGGTGGTAATGCAGTTGGAACTGAAGGTTTTGCTTCTGGAATAATTACAGTGCTTTGAACTGGAATCATTTCCTCATCTTTTGGTGTTTCTGCAACTTCTTCTGCTTTCTCAATTGCCTCTTCCACAACTGGTGGAAGTGTTCTTATTGGTGGTGGTGGTGTTTGAATAACCACCTCTTCCTCTACTGCTCTTATAATATTTTCTACCACATCTGAATTTGGGTCTACACCTGCCGCAATTGCAGCGTCCGTAATTCTTGCTGTGCTTTCTACTGGTAATGGTGGCGGTGGTGGTGTTTCTATTGGCGGTGGTGGTGGTGGTGGCATTACCACTACTTCATCTCCTCCTGAACCGCCTTCTGTTACTAATTCTGTTAAATTACTTCCACCTAATATTCCTGTTTCTATTGGTGGCGGTGGTGGAACATTAATTTCTATTGGTGGTGTTGAGTCTACTGGATATGGATTTGGTGGACTTGGGTCTTGTGGTAATGGTATTGGATTTGGTGGACTCGGTCTATGTCCCGCTGCAATATTTGCTGCTGCATTTCCTGGAGCAGAAGTATCTGTTGTAGTTACTTCTTCTGGTGGTTGTGGTCTAACTAATGTTGCACCCGCTCCACCGTGTGTAACAACTTGGTTGTTTCTAACAACTGGCGCTTGAGTTTTACCCTCGTGTTCTCCACCACGAGCTCCTCTGTTTCTTATATCTGCATCTATGAACGCTTTTCTTGCCATTATTATCTCTGTTCGTTTGCTCTTTCTTGTAGAGCTCCGTCTGCTAATTCTTGTTCTCTTGGGTCTGGGTCATTTAACAATATTTCAATTAATTCTTCATTTGTATAATCAAGAAAATCTGTTGCTGCCCCACTATCAAGTTGTTGTTGTAATGTTCCACCTGTTATATTATCGTCCATATCACTAACATCAGCATTTGTAGTATCTTCATTACCTGTAATCTTATACATATTTGGTATAATGATTTGTCCACCTACCATATTTTGTGTGAAACCCCTATCCATATCATCTATATCAAATTCTAAAATGTGTGGTTTTTTTGAATCAAACTTAATTCCACCACTATTATTTTCTCTGATTGGATTATATTCAATCATTTGCCCCATTTCAACAAAATCATTTCTATATTCTTTATTACTAATATTCTTATCTAATTCTAAAACAAACTCTGTTCTGTCTGGTGATGAATCTACGATTGGATATTTAAATTCTTTAATAAAAACTTCTTCTCTTTCTCCTTTACTTTTATCTTTACCTAAACTCTTGAAGAATTTTATTTCATTATTAATAACTTTTCTTTCTACTTCTCGATTATAAACTGCACCTTTGCCATCTACATAAACGGTTCTTTCTCTACCAGCAAGTCTTCTTAAAAATTTATAAGTTACATCATACTCACCGTCATAAAAACCTAAATCTCTTAAATGTTGTCCTACATTAATATCAATAAAATCTCCGTCATTTTCAAAATTAACTTCGTTTAATCCTAAAACTTTCGTAACAATTAGATTTCCTGATAAGTCGTAAACGTGTAGAATCATAAAGTCGTTTATGGCATCTCTACCAAAGCTACTATAAACTTTGTTTGGAGCTACTAAACTACTTCTTTCTTTTTCTGTAAATGAATATTCTTGTGCCATCTTTAAGTATTAAAAACATATGGCAAACCAAGTTTTAACCATATCTCTTCTCCTTTTTTTGTAAAATATAATTGTCTATTAATAACATCATCATAACGATATTCTTTCATTTGTTTTTTCAATGAACGATAATTTCTATGATGGTCACGACCTGAACCTGGATATTTCTTTTTACCCTTTTTTCTAAATAATACCGGCTTTCTACTTTTTTCTTGTCTAAACTCTTTCCACTCTGCTGATGCTTTTTCTTTTTTTGCTTTACCCTCTGTATTAAAAAAGTTCATTAAACTATTGTGTAATTTTTCTGTTGATACATCAGCTGGCATTTCTTCATTATGATATTCATTCATAACTTGAATTAAATAATCTCTATTTCTCATTTGGAATTGGACTGTTGAACTACTTGCCTTTGTAGTGTCGTCATCTGTTTCTGTTACACTATCTTCTAATGGTTGGAAGTAATAAGTAAATTCATTATTTACTTGTGTTGTAAAGTAATATTGTTTATTCTCTAAACGAACTTCTTCATATTGTTCTTCTAATGAGATTCCTGGTGTTGAACTTTCAAATGAAATTAATACCCCGTCTTCATCTCGTAATGGTGAATTTGCATCAACTGATGATGATATCTGTTGTTGTTTTTTTAAATCTTCAATATGATTTTGATATTCAAGTATATCACCATTAATAATATTACTGTAATGTTTAGATTTTTTTTCTGCGTCTGATGGCAAATATGGCATTGTTGTTACCTCGTTACTCTAAATTCAAAGTCATCGTCAAAGTAATTTATTTCTTCACTTGATGTTCCACTACCACTTACTACTTTGACACAAAAACGATAATTCCTTTCTGCTTGAAATCCGTTCATTTGAACTCTAAAAAAGTTACCTGTTGTATCACAACTAATTTTTGAACCACTACCAAATGGAACAATTACCTCTTCTGTTTCTGCATCTCTAACTGAATAATATGCAGAAGCACTTGGTAAATATTTAATAGTAAGTTCTCCTGGTGTTGCACTAAAACTTGATGAAGGATATAATTCTCTACCAACAACTCTGAACTTAACGATTGATTTTTCTTTGTATTCTGGTCTTAAATTTTTAAAATAAACTTTTAGATTTTCTAAATCTGTTGAAGCTAATGCAGATAAACTACCTGTTGACCAAGAACTATCGTCCCACTCGGCTTCTAATTTAGGTGGATAGATTGTGTGTGTTTCTCTTGAGAAATATTTTAAATCTCCTAAACGAGAACTATCACCCTCTTGTCCGTCATTATAATCAAAACTAGCTGTTTGGTGGTTGTTTCCATAAGAACCACTATCTTCTCGTTTAACTATAAAGCCGTTATTCGGATAAATAGAACTTGAATAAACCCAATTCTTAACTAAATCAGTTACGTCTGCTCGTATATCTTTCTTATCAAAAGTTAAATCGTATGAAGCACTAACTCCATATTCTTGTCCAGAAGCGTAACTTGCTGTGAACCAAGTTCCTCCGTCAGTCAATACTGAACCCGTCACCCAAGGCGTTTTTGCCTCGTGGTCACGATATTGATAACTTACTCCGTCATCTGTTGTTGGGTCGTGGTCAAGTTTTCCTGTTCCTTGTTTCCAACTACCACTAACCATATAAATATGTAATGGTTGTTCTGCTTCAACTTCTTCTGATGTTGCATCAAATAAATTTAGATAAAATTTTGTTGTTGATGGCATTTTTCCGTCAACTATTGATTGAGAAATGTAAGATATATCAAAGTCAATTAATATTCTTGATACATTTCCAACTGAACCATTATTGTTAACATCTTTATTAATTTCTAATATCTCATCTAATCCAGTATTAATGGAAGCTGTCGTTCCACCTGAATAAATGGTTGTATCTCTCTTTCCAAATTCAAAATAATGCATTATCTATCTCCTACTACTTTACCCTCAATATCACTATTAGGGAATTTTAATTCAAATATACTTGGGTCTAATGAAGGATAAATTATGCCATCTCTTGATGCAGTGTCCATATCATAAACATTACCACTATAATTGTCCGATGCTTTGTGTTTGTTTTCAATCAATATCAAATCTTTTCTTGGATTATTGACTTCTGGTGGAACAAGTGATACCACTCCATCTACCAATGAAATTTGATATGCTAAATCAGTTAATACAATAGGTTGATTCATTTGCCATTTATCTGGTGAAAAGAATTCTTTTACCTTTTGTATTGCTCTGAATAAAACATCATTTTTGTTATATCCTCTCTTTGTAATAATATTAAACTTGACACCAATGTTTATAATGTATCCGTCTTTAATATTAATTGCATCTGTCATAACTCTGTATTGTGAAAGATACATTTTTAAATTTTGTTTTACTGCTGTATTTAATTGAGTTAATTTTTTATTCTTATTATATCCTAAAACATATAGATTAAGTGCTAAAGGATTATTTTTTACAGTAGTATCGTTATATCTTGTATCAATGACTTGCCCGTCAATAACTTGTAATTGACCAGTTGTTTCTAATTGTTCATCTTGAACAATAAATGCTTTTGCAATATTACCATATTTTTGTGGTAATGAATAACATCTTGTAATATAGTCTGCTCTTGTTACTGCTCTATTTTGTGACATATGATATGCTGATGCGTTCTGTTTTATTTGTGTAAGAGTTTCTTGACTTGCACCACCTGATGCTGGTTTGTCATTTGTAATCTTTATACTATTTTCAGAAGCTGCTTTCTTTGCTGCATCTATTCCTTCAGTAGCAATAGTGTATGTCTTTCTATTAAATGAAGTAATACTATTAGCAGGAACATTATGTTCTACTGCTCCACCAAAATTATAATTAACTGTTAATGTAGTAGAACTTGGTGCTAACCCAAAAGTTTGTGTCTTTAAAAAATTACTTGGGTCAAATGATTCATCTAATCTTGAAACACCCATACCTAATGATGAACCAACATTATCTGGATTTGGAATTATTTCCTCATCTGCATTATCACTAATACCTGAACCAAATCTTAATTCCATACGATTATCATCACGAACTTGTGTAGTAAATCGTCTTGCTGTTTTAATTAATTTTAATAAATAAGGTGTATCATTTTGATATTGTGATAAAGCCGGGTCATTTAAAGTTGTATTTTCCTCTGATTCAAATACAGTATCTTGTGCCAAGAAAGGAACTTCATACCAAGTATTGTTATTACTATCAGTTACCGAAACAATCTCTGTAACTTTTTCGTTTGATAATACTAATTTGTCAAATTCTTTTGCATTTGCAAATGTAAAGTCTTCTGATTTTCTTTCTCCAGATAATGCCAATACCTTTTTACTTAATCTAAAAAGTGTTGGTGTTGCACCTGATGCAGGTTCTAATAGTTCAACATCCATTCTATCTAATGAACTTGAAGCTTTGAAATTTACTGAATCTAATAATGTAAATTCTACACCATCAGCTGACAATGCAGTAGAATTTGCAGCTAACTCACCAGCGTAATCCAAGTCAGGTTTATAGTTTGAACCACCCGGTGCGACTGCTGCGGGAACTTGAACTGAAACGGTTAATTCTACGGTTGATGGTGTTGCCAATTTTGGTTTATATCCATACGATTGTGCAATCGCCAGAATATTTTTTCTTTCTTCTGCGTGATGTAACATTGTTTCTCTGAATTGATTATCTACATAATAATTCAATACATCACCAACATAAGATGCCATTTCAACAAACATCATACCTGGTGATGCCTCATTGAAGTCATTATATTGAGTTGGGAAATATGATTTCGCAAACTCAATTAAATTGTTTCTTATATCTGTAAAATCTCTACCGAGATATTTTACTTCTTTTTTAACTAACTTTTTATTTGTACCGTAATCTGGCATTTTTAATCTCCAATTCTAAAATCAAAATTTAAAACTTCAATAGTATCAGGATTCAATGGAACTGAATACTCAACTGAAATTTCAACAAGATTTTTATCCTGTGTTGTAAAAACATTATTAATATCAATGTATGGTAAGTGTGTATCAACTGCTGAACGAATTGCTTCTTCAACTCTATCAGGAATATCTTCTCCCTGTTCAAACACAATAAACTTTAATTGAGAACCAAATTCTGGTTGAAATATTCTTTCTCCAGGTGTTGTTAATAATAAATTTCTCAAATTAGCCCTTGATTGTTGTAGTATAGTTTTTGTCTTGTAGAAAAAACCACTTGGACTATAATCTAATGGAAATTCAATTCCAACAAATTTATCATCATCTCTATCTATTTCTCTTACACTTCTTGCCATTGTTTACCTTTATGGTCTGAAATTATCTTCACCACTTTTCTTTTTATTAATTGCTTTCATTAAGCCAGAATAATCACGAGTCAATGCGTTTTGAACTTCTTCAGGAACTGCATCTACTGCAACACCTGCTTTTTTGATTGTTTGAACTGCTCCGACTTCTCGTGCTTTTTCTTTATTCTGTCCTCTACCTAAGTCTCCATAACCCAATACTTCTGCCATATTATCACTACCTAATACTCCATCGCCCAATGTTGGATATTCTTCCATACCACCACGACTTTCTTTTGTAGTTAAAGCATCCGTATTATTCAATACTTCGTTTAACGCTTTGTTTTTCGTGTATTGTTTTTTAGGTTTTTGTTTTAATACTTTTGGTTTTGGTTTAGAAACCACTTCTGATAATTTGATTTCTTTTTCCTCATTAATAAATATCTCGCTCAGTTGTTTTTTGACTTCCTGCCTGACAACTAATTCAATTATATTTTTTAATTTATTCTTGTTCATTTTTACTCCTAACTTGTTTAAATAATTTTTGATAATTTCTGGCCGCATCGGCTGAACCTGCTTTTTCTTGAAGGTCTGCCTGTGTTGTAGTAAATGTAGATGTTCCACCGCCATCTATAAATCTTTGGAAGTCTGCATTACTTCCTTCTGTTGCCCTTAATATATCTTGTGCTCCTGGTAAATCTGAAAGGTCTTGTCCCTGTAATGCTGCTTTGGTTGCACCCTTACCACCTTTATTAATAGCGGTTTGAATTTTATTAGCTTTCTCAACTGACTTTGACCAACCCTCTTGAAGTCCTTCCAATCGTTTTATTTCATCATCTGTGATATTAGATATATCTTCTATGACACCTGTAAATCCTGCAGGTATTGGAAGTGCTGCTATTATATCATCAAGCTTTTGTGATTCTAATTGAGTATTACTTAAAAATTCAAAATTCTTTGTTGCTTCTATAAAATTTTCTGCACCCTTTAATCCCTTTACAATTTTCTTTATTCCCATAGGACTTGGTAATAAAGGAACACCTGCTACTAAACCTTCAAATGCTTTTGTTGCTCCCATTACTTGTTTCAGAAATCCAGCCATATCTAATTGTGGAAAAAATACTCCGTCTTCCATTGTTTTAGTTTTAATTACACCCTTTACTCCTTGGCCTGCTATATCATTAATAATTTCACTATTCTGTGGTTTAAAAATAATTTTATTATCTGCATTAATATGAACATCTCCATCAACTGCATTAATATGAACATCTTTTTTTGCAAATATACCAACTACATCTGTCTTTGCATTTATAATTACTCTATCAGAATCAAATACTAATTGTGGTTCTTCATAATCTCTTTCTGCTATCCAAGTATTTGCTGGTTCTGAATAATCAACAAATTCTTTTGTTGTCAAATATATTGATGATTTATCATCTAATAAATCTTCCTCACCTGATTGTAATCCAGCAACTAATTTAATATTAGATGAACGGTCATATTTAGTAAGAAGGTTATCTGTTAAATTTCCATCTTCTCCAATAGTATTTGAAATTTGATTACTACCTAAACGAATTGTATTTCCAAAACGTCCTTGAAAAATAGTATCTCCCTCATTAGCAAATAATCTCTGTGGTGCTACATTTTTATAATAAGTTCCTTGTGTCCAATCTTCAAATTTTCTCAATGAATTTAATACTTGTTGTCCTGGTTTTACAGTATCTATATTTCTTTCTTCTTCACCAACTCCTGTATTAAAATAAGAATTATTTACCAAAGATGCATTTTTTGCAACTCTTCCTATATAGTGTGGTGTTTCACTTCCTATTGTATAGCTTATACCTAACCACAATTCACCAACAACTGGCTGTTGTAATATATTAGGATTTAATGGTTGAAAGTCAATTAGGGCACCTGCATTCTTTTTATGTTCATACCCAATATATCTACCCTTTACGATACCTGGTTCTTGAATACTTCCATTATCACGAGATATGTCCATTACTTCAAAAACTTCCAATTCATAAAATTGTGAAACTGTTGATATTTGTTTTAGGATATCAAATAATTCATTTCTGGTAACATAGTTATTGTCACCTTTTCTACTTTCTTCTATACCACCGCCGGTTTCGTGGACGACTGTATGTGCCATTTAGTTCCCTTTTTTAATAGATGAATCTATTTCATCTTTTTTGATTTGTAACTCTTGAACATCACCTTCAATAGCATCCATAAGTTGTTGTTTCTCCGCGTCGGATAAACCAAACTCTTCTCCACTATCTGATACTCTTTTTTCAGCTGCTGTAATTCTTTGAACGATTGTTGCTAACTTAACAAGTTGTTCGTCGTTCTTAACATTGATTTCTAAATACTCTTTTAACATAGGGATAATCTGAACGGCTGTATCTCCGTCCTTGATAAATCCAACCACCTCTTTCATCAATACTTCTAATTGTTGTTTATTGGTTTTTGAATTATCGTATATGTCCTTAAAGACATCTGATAGGGTTTTTCCCTTGAATATTTCGTAATCGTTTGACATAGTTTTTACCTAACAATAAATATACAATAGTCAAAAAAAGGGGATATATATTTATATACTAACTGATTTTTGTTGGTTTTGCTTATAGTTATTATACGACCACGAAATATGTGGTTATTATGTTAATAAAAAGGGGAAACTAAAGTATGAAAGATACTATGAAAATGATAGTAGATGCAGTAGGAAGTCTAAAAGATATACTACTTTCTATTATCGGCCTGGGAGTTCTTGTTCAACTAATTTTTGTTGGGGGATTCTTTGGTATGGACATTATTGGTAATCTAATCAGTTTAGTGAATTTATTTGCAACAAGTGGATTCGCTGGATTTATATCACTATTAGTGATATTAGGATTGCTCAATAAATAAAGGTGGAATTACAAGGGCAGTAGAAATACTGCCCTTTGTTACATCTGTTATAGATTTTCCCAACTACCTGTCCACTTTGTTTCTATGGAGCCAGTAGTTAAATAATTTCTTTGTAGATTGATATGATGTTTCTTCATAACATTAACACAACGAGTTATATGTTGTGTATTAGAACCTGTCATTTCTCTAATCATAATGTATAAAGCTTTCTTATTAAAGTTCTCAATGTTTTCTCTATGTTCAATCAAATAGATTACTGCATTAACAACATCAATATCTTGTTTTCGTTTGAAGACAGTAGTTAAGTTATTATTCCAATATTCAACAAACAAATCCATATACTCTTTTTTAGCACTTACAATATCTTTAAGGTTTGCTTCTGAAATTGGGTCACGTTTATAATCACCGGCATCTTCTTGGTCAGTTTGTTTCATCTTCTTGTAATTGTTGTTATTGTGTAGAATCAAATAGTTCTTTGCAACAATACTAAAATAACTAAATGCCTTTCCTTTACCTTCTGTAAATTTATGCATATTCATATATAAGAAACTTACTACTTCGTGTTTAACATCTTCACTTGGAACATCAAAGTAATAAAACTTAAATGTGTGAATAATGTTTTCTGCTAACTTTTCAAATGCAGTTCTGATATGTTCATTATAAATTCTCTCTCTCATATAAGGACGAGTTTCTTTATTATGACGAATTACTGCCTGTTCAGTTATGTCTGTAAAATAATATCTTGTTGAACCTTTTTTAGCTTTTCTTGGCATTTATACTTCCTTTTCTGTTATTTGGTTTAGTTCATCTACGGTTTCTTTAATAGCTTTAAAGATAACACCAACTTCGTCATCAGCTTCAAAGTTTCCTTTGTCGTCAATTTCTTTTAATGTTTCTTGTGTTTTGACTATTCTATCCGCATAATCTTCAATCCAATCTTCTAATCGTTCTGTCTTTTCTGTTAAGTTCCATATAACATATCCCTCAAGTAAAACTACTAAAACTAATAATATGTATCCTATCATTTTTTCTCTCCAAATAGTTCGTTAAATATATCTTTTGCGTCAGTTGATTTAGTAAACTTTTCTTTTACTTCAGTATTAACTGCTTCTTTAATTTTACTTACTGATTGTTCAACTTTCTTTGCATCTTTCT
>PVBE010495451.1_pt1 | contig 17329 bp, 8 predicted proteins | sample 1631181 | NCBI WGS metagenome assembly PVBE01 (sample SAMN08397723, study PRJNA350692) | Marine metagenome, whole genome shotgun sequencing project. | isolation source: water | place: Pacific Ocean | collected 2012-04 | reverse complement strand
GTTCAATATCGATAAAAGTCCGAGAATCGGAAGGAGAGTTAGTAGTTTTTTCATTTCTTTAGCTGTTATTGGGTTGCGGTTTTCACCGGTGGAAGCAGTAACACTGCCGTAAGGGGCTTGTTAATGAAAAGAATTTTCTCACTCTATCGCGCGTGAAATTCACGCCTAAACTGAAGATAAGTGCCAAAAGATCAGATGGAGCGGGTATTTGAATTTTGAATTCTATGATAAAAAACTGGGAAAACCCACAATGGACGACTCCTTTTTTGATTAATGAAGGATTAAGGCAGAATAATAGCTTATATTGTCTGAATGGCACGATTATTGCAGGAGGAGTGGGTCTGGGGCGTGCCCCAAAAACCTAACTAACATTCTTCAAAAAATGAAAACTACAAAAAAAGCGTTCACTTTAATTGAGTTGCTGGTTGTAATTGCCATTATTGGCATCCTCGCCAGCATGCTTCTACCTACCTTGGCCAAGGCCAAGAAAAAGGCCAACCGGATGAAATGTAACAGCAAGCTGGGTCAAATACAGAAGGCGTTATCTGCTTATTCTGGAGACAATGATCAGCAGTATCCATGGTTCCAGACCGCTGAGGACGCGGCTCATCAGGCCGGCGAGACGGTTCAAGAAGCCGGGAGGGTCCACAAGCGCAATAGCGGGTGGATCAACAAGTCGAAACAACTCCAGAATGGCGCCCCTAAACTGGCCAAAGATCGGGGATGTCTCGTGCATTTGTCTGGCGATATTCGTTTCATCTTTACTCAGGCTCAATTCCGGCAGGACTTGGGTAGTTCCAAGGCTTTGCTTTCGCCAACAGATCCCAAGTGCAAACGCACCAATGATCAGGATGCGAATCACGAGCATAAAATTGGAGCTGCAAATGCCGGAACCTTTAATGGCTGGGGCCGTTCTTGGTGGAACAGCGCCTACGTTCATCAAAGAGGGCTGAGCTATGGCCTTCATAAGAGTGCTGATGAGCTTGCTGGTGGAGTTTCCATTACACTCTTCACTCGTAATTTTGAGGGGGATAACCCAACGGGCCAGGCTGAGAATGCCATGAATAACTGGACACATAACTGGCGTCCGGTTCACCGTACGGTTCGCGTACAGGGAGTTACTTCTGCCAAGAATGAGGTGTGGATTGGAGCCGGCGGCAACGTCAAGGGAGCTATGTCTGGCCTAGACGAGAACCAAGGCGGTATGGCATGGGCCGATGGGCGCGTTGCTCAAGTGAACGATGCAACCATGCAGGGGGCTATTATGGCCAACATTCAGCACTCTGGATCAACTTTTGCTCCGAGCGGCCAAGTTTGCCGCGGAGGCTGGTGGTAGAATTTCTGCCTACCCCTTGTGAAAAACGGGCGCCCGGAATTCCGGGCGCCTTTTTTTGTCGGGAATGATGATTTCCCTTTTTGATTGAATCCTTTTGCCTCCTCCCTGCGTCTTTAATAGTGGCTTAATGAGCAATGATTTAAGTCATCGGGTAAATGATTTCGATTGGTTTTAGGGTAAAATTACTTTTGTCGATGCTGGCTGTGGTGGCTCTCACCGCGGTTGTGTCGCTCATAATTTCCTTGAATCGGGTTGAGCAGGCCAATGATCGGCTCTTTCGAGTTCGAGTAGAGGAGCAACTGCAATACCTTCCCCGGGAGCAGGAAGAGCGCCTGAATGAGGCTCAAGCTCAGGCAGCTCGGTTTGTTCAGCGTGAAGAGGTGAAGGTTGCGCTGGAAGAGCAGGACGCGAATCAACTCTACAAATTGGCTTTAAAGGCCATGGCGCCGGTGTTGGCTGAGTCCCTGCTCAAGAAGCTCATCAAGACAGAAGAACAGTCCGTCTCGCCCCCGGTCATTCATGTTCCAAAGCGTCGTTTCCGGATAACGGCTTCACACTTGGTTTTTCTTGGAGAACAAGGCGAGTTTCTGCTTCCGGAAGGGTCGATCAACGGGCATTTCCAGAGCCGGGGGCAGCGCGAATTCCGTGATAAACTTGACGATCTATATCAGGGATTGATCAATCTGAAAACATCGGCTACGGGCTATTTGTCGGTTGGCAGCCAGAATGGAGCTCGTCGGCTTATAGAAGTGGTGTGTTTGCCGGTTGGGCATGTCGAAGGAGGAAGGACGGTGGGGACCATGATTATGGGATTCCCGGTTAATCGGCGCAGCGAGCAGGCGCTCAATGAGATCAGCGATCTTTCCTCCGGGGTATGGGTGGATGGGGCTCTCCTTTCCTCGACCATTGCGGAGGCAGACCTGCCCAAGGTAGTAAACTGGCTGGAGAAAAATGCCCGCGCCATGACGGGGGCCCAAGGAGATAAGCCCGAATTTTTGGAATTGAACGGTGTTCCCCATAAGGTTTTTGTGGCGCCTATGGATTCTCACCCCGCCCTTCCTAAGGCACATAAGGTGGGGCTTTATGACTGGTCCCAATCGCTCGCTGCACAAAGTGAGATAAAGGCTCAAATTCTTGGGATCGGAGCCGTAATGGGGCTTGTGGCTGTGGGCCTTAGCTGGCTGATTTCCTTGGGGCTTTTTAAGCCGCTTCGACGTCTTTACAGGGCGACGATGCAACTTCGTGAAGGCGACTACGATGTGAGGATCCCTGTGCGCAGTAATGATGAGCTTGGTCGGCTAGCTAGGGCCTTCAATGAAACAGCCGAAGAGTTGTCGTTAAAAAACAGGTATCGTGATGTCTTGAATAAGGTTGCTGATAAGGAGGTGGCTGAGGAGCTCATGGCCGGCAACGGACACCTAGGAGGCAAAACCCATGAGATGACCGTGGTGTTTTGTGATATGCGTAAATATACCCAAATTACTCAGGGGATGTCTCCCGAGGAATCGGTGGCATTACTTAACGAGCACATGTCGGCCTTGACCCGCGTTGTTCACGAACACGAAGGTCTCGTAGACAAGTTTGTGGGTGACATGATTATGGCGGTCTTTGGGGCCGGTAAAAGGGATCCACAGGCTCCAGCGAAGGCTGTGGCCTGTGCCCGTGCGATGATTAGTGAGCGGAAGGTTCTGAACATGATGTCGGGGAGGGAAATTAATGTGGGAGTCGGCGTGGCGACAGGTCAAATGCTGGCTGGGTTTATGGGGTCGGAAGAACGATTAAATTTCACGGTTATTGGGCAGGGAGCCAACCTTGCCAGTCGCCTCTGTACCGTGGCAGGGCCCATGGATATTCTGGTCGATGAGGCCACTTGTGAGGCAGCGAGGGAAGGTCGTGCGGCTGAGCCATTGCCACCTATGGAAATTAAGGGTTTTAGCGACCTTCAGGCAGTGTATCGACTCCGCCAAGAACCAAAGATTGAAACCGAGCCGGCGTCTGCCTCCATAGTTTAATCTCAACACGTGCTCATCTGGTTTTTACAAGGAAAAACCCTTGAAAAATAGGCTAATTCACAGTGACTTTTTTAATTTAGAATGTTAAGCTGGGTTGAATGGTGCGGCGAAGAGCTGCGTCGAAAGAGTTACCTGAGATTAACGTTGAGTTATGCTTACAATTTCTGGTCAAAAATATCGCTTTTGTGACGGCCTTTCGCGCCGCGGTTTTCTGTCTGTTGGCGGGTTGGCCTTGGGGGGATTAACGCTGCCGCAAATTCTGCGTGCAGAGGAGCAGCAGGGCATTAATCGAAACCACAAGGCCATTATTAATATTTTTCTGCCTGGAGGGCCTCCTCACCAGGATATGTGGGATCTCAAGCCGAATGCGCCAAGGGAGGTGCGCGGAGAGTTTGATGAAATTTCCACCAATGTCCCTGGTATTCGGGTTGGCGATCAATTCCCCTTGATGGCGAAGATGATGGACAAGTTTACCATCATTCGATCGATGGTGGGAGCTAATGGCCGCCACGATGCGTGGCAGTGTCAGACGGGGCGAGCTAACTTTGGCAACCAGCCGGCGGGAGGATGGCCGAGTGCTGGAGCGACTCTTTCCAGACTTTACGGGCCGGTGGTCAAAGGCGTGCCCCCCTTTGTTGGCCTGGCTCCCGACTGCGGCCATAAGGAATGGGGGGATCCAGGGCCTTCAGGTTTTCTGGGTCCAGCACACAGGCCTTTCCTTCCAGCCAAGGCGGGCGGGGTGAAAGAGGACATGAAGCTCAATGGCATTAACCTCGATCGCCTGGATAGCCGTCGCTCCTTGCTCGTTCAGTTTGACCAGCTCCGGCGCGACGTGGATAACAAGCGGCAAATGGAAGGGCTTGATGCTTTTAATCAACAGGCGCTTTCCATGCTTACGTCGGCGCGCTTTGCCGAAGCGCTCGATATCGAGAAAGAGGAGGGGAAAGTGCGAGACCGTTATGGACGTGGGCATAATAAGAAGCAGGCTGATGGCTCCCATAAGTTGCTTGATGATTTTCTTATGGCTCGTCGCCTGGTTGAAGCGGGCGCGCGGTGCGTGACGCTTGCTTTCAGTCGTTGGGATTGGCATGGAGGCAATTTCAAACGGGGTCGCGAAGATATGCCGATGCTGGATCAGGCATTGACGGCGTTGGTGGAGGATTTGCATCAGCGCGGGATGGATCGCGATGTAAGCGTGGTGGCATGGGGGGAATTTGGCCGTACGCCAGTGATCAATAGTAAAGCGGGACGCGACCACTGGCCGCGGGTTAGCTGCGCGGCATTGGCCTGTGGCGGCATGAACCATGGACAGGTCATTGGGGCGACCGATAAAAAAGCAGGAGAAGCGGTTGATCGTCCGGTGAAGTTTGGAGACGTTTTCGCGACGCTGTACACCGCGATGGGTATCAATATTCAAGCCGACACAGTGCCGGATTTACAGGGGCGCCCCCGTTATTTGGTGGATGATGGAGCGAAAGTTTTGCCGGAGTTAATTAGTTAAACTAAGGAGGAAATATGCTCAAGATTTTTGGAGATACGAAGGCGCGCGATTGCGACGGACTAAGCCGTCGGAACTTTCTGCAGATTGGATCACTCGCCATGGGGGGGCTGTCTCTGCCGCAGCTTTTGCGGGCTGAGGAAAGAGCGGGCGCGAGCGCGCAGCGCCAAAAGAGTGTTATCATGATTTATCTTGGCGGAGGCCCCAGCCACCAGGATATGTGGGACATTAAAGAGGACGCTCCTTTAGAATACCGGGGGGAGTTCAATGCCATCAACACCAACGTGACGGGCGTGCGGATTTGTGAGCATTTTCCAAGGCTCGCCAAGATGTGGGACAAGTGTGTTGCCGTGCGTTCCACTATAGGCCAGGCAGGAGATCATAATTCCTTCCATTGTATGACGGGCAGACCTCGACGCGGTCCGCAGCCCAGCGGTGGATGGCCAAGCATAGGCTCGGTGATTGCAAAGATTGAAGGAGAAGGGCTGAAGGGGACCCCTCCATATGTTGGATTTGATGGCCGGGCTCAGGGCCCCGGGTTTCTGGGGGCGCCATATAAGCATTTTGAACCAAACTCCCAAGGGAAACGGGATCTTACGCTCAACGGGGTAACCCCTGATCGTTTGGATGATCGGCGCTCTCTTTTGGGAAGCTTCGACCAGTTTCGTCGCGACATGGACAATAAGAAGCAAATGGCGGGATTGGATAGGTTCAACGAGCAGGCCTTAAGCGTTATTACCAGCAATCATCTGCTTAATGCACTGGATCTCAAGAAAGAGGACCCTAGGCGGTTGTCTAAGTATGAAGTTCCGAAGGGATACCGGGATGTTAAAAGTTTTTGCACGGCGCGACGCGTTATGGAAGCGGGAGCGAGGTTCGTGACCCTCAGCTGGGGGAGCTGGGATTCTCATAGTAAGAATTTTATAAACCTCCGCAAACAATTGCCGGCATTGGATATAGGATTAAGTGCTCTGATTAGTGATTTGGCCGAGACAGGGCAGCTGGAAGATACCAGCATTGTGATGTGGGGTGAATTCGGGCGTACGCCGCGCATTAACAAGAACGCTGGTCGCGACCATTGGCCGCGTGTCATGGGGACGTTTCTGGCCGGAGGAGGAATGAACACCGGACAGATCATCGGACAGACTGACCGCACGGGAGGTGAGGCGGCAGAACGGCCTGTGCACATACAGGAAGTTCTCGCGACGTTGTACCACAATGTGGGGATTGACGTGGCTCTCCCGCAGTTAAGTGATTTGAACGGCAGGCCCCAGTATCTTACTGATGCCAGCCGCGGACCCATTAAAGAGCTGATTTAACGAAAAGAAAACAGGCGCGTTCGATGGGGCGAAATCTCCTGAGCCGGACCGCTAAAAGCTAAAGAATGTTTCAGATAGGCGGACAACGACACGCAGCAATGTGTGACGGCATCAACCGGCGCGATTTCCTTAAAGTAGGGGCGCTCGGGGGACTAACGTTGTCGCAGCTTCTGGCTGCCGAACAGGTCGCAGGAGGGGGAAGAAAGCACAAGGCGCTCATTATGATATATATGGCGGGGGCGCCTCCTCATCAGGACCTTATCGATCTCAAGCCTGATGCGCCAAAGGAATACCGTGGGATTCTAAATCCCATCTCCACCAACGTGCCGGGTATTCAGATCAGCGAGCTATTGCCAAATTTGGCGAAGATTATGGACAAGTGGTCTGGCATTCGCTCGATTATTGGAGCTCCAAATGGGTCTCATGATTCCTTTATGTGCTACAGCGGGCGTAAGGGGTCCACTTTCAATACCAGTGGGCAGGCTTCCGGGGGGTGGCCCAGTATTGGGGCAACGCTTTCTAAGCTGCAAGGGACGACCAAGGCAGGGGTTCCTCCCTTTATTGGTCTGGCGCCCAAGGCCGGTCATCCTCCTTATGGAGCCTCGGGTAAGCCGGGTTTCTTAGGGGCGGCTCATGGCCCTTTTAAGCCAACAAACCATAGTAAGGGGGACTTGGTGTTAAATGGGGTCACCGAGAGCCGGTTCGGCAGGCGCAAGTCCTTGCTTGAACGGTTCGATCTTTTTCGGCGGGATGTGGACGCCAGCGGCCGACTTGTTGGCATGGATGCTTTTACCGAGCAGGCGTTAGGGATTCTCACGAGCAGTAAGATGGCTGATGCCATGAACCTAGAGAAAGAGAGTTTAAAAAGTCGCGAGCGTTACGGTAAAGGAGACGTTAAAAACTTTGGGGATGGGGCGCCAAGAAATAACACACACTTTCTTCTAGCCCGCCGCTTGGTGGAAGCAGGGGCACGGGTTGTAACACTCAATTTTGGTCGGTGGGATTTTCACGATAAAATTTACGATCAAAAAAGCGGCGTAAACGGTCATGCTCCCATTTTTGATCAGGGCTTGGCGGCTTTGATTCAGGATTTGCATGATCGCGGTATGGATAAGGATGTAGCCGTAGTTGCCTGGGGTGAATTCGGGCGTACTCCAAAGATTAATGCGAAGGGAGGCCGTGATCATTGGCCTAATGTGAGTTGTGCCTTCATTTCCGGGGGCGGGATGAATCACGGGCAGATGATTGGCGCCAGCGACAAACATGCCGCAGAGCCAGCCCAACGGCCTGTGCATATGGGAGAAGTGCACGCAACGATGTATCACCATATGGGATTGGACCCCAATAGCATTACACTTCCCGACCTTACCGGCCGGCCGCAGTATTTAGTGGATGGATGGAAGCCGATGCCGGAACTTATATAGCCAAAATTTAATAACCCTAACCAAAGCAGAATAAATATGAGAAAGTGGATTCTAACAATAGCCCTGGCGAGCGGAGTAAGTGCGATTAGCGCCGAGCTCAAGAGCCTTGAGCTGGTTGCTCAATCAGGAAATGGCGCCAAGGCGTTTCAGCTAAAAGGGAAGCATAGCAGACAGCAAATAGTTGCGACTGCCACTGATGGAGGCCAGGACACAGATGTAACGCGTAACGTCAAGTACAGTGCTGCCCCTGAGGGGATTGTAGCCGTTTCCTCCACAGGTTTGGTGACTCCTTTGAAAAATGGCGCCGCCACAATCATCGCCAACAAAGAAGGAGTAAAGAGCGAGGTCGCTGTGACGGTTTCTGAATTTGATGTGACTCAGCCCATTAACTTTGCCAATCAGATTGTGCCGATTTTTACCAAGGCTGGTTGTAATGCGGGAGGCTGTCACGGCAAGAGCGGAGGCCAGAATGGATTTAGCCTGTCGCTGCTTGGGTTTGAGCCTCAGGAAGACTATGAGCATCTAGTCAAGGAGGGCCGCGGGCGACGATTGAGCCCGGCTTCGCCTGAAAACAGTCTTTTGATCCTCAAAGGGGCGGCGGTCTTGCCTCATGGTGGCGGCGGTTGTTTTGACTTGGAGGGCCACGATGTTGCATTGATTCTTCGTTGGATAGCTACGGGTATGCCGCGAGGAGAAGAAACAGACCCCGCTGTAAAGGCCATAGAGGTTTACCCCAAGAGTCGGCTTGCTGGGGCGAACACAGAACAGCAGATTAGCGTGACGGCTATCTACAGCGATGGGAGCACTGAGGATGCGACTCACATCGCCACCTACGAGGCAAACGACACGGAGATTGCAGAGGTTGATGATACAGGGCATGTAAAATTCTTTGAGCAGCCTGGGGACGTATCTGTGATGGTTCGTTATCAGGGACAGGTGGGAGTGTATCAGGCCAGCGTGCCGCTTGGAGCGCAGGTAAAAGAGACACCCGAGCCAAGAAATTTCATTGATGAACTGGTTTTTGCCAAACTCAAGCGCGTAGGGATGCCCCCTTCCGTGACGTGTGATGACGCTACTTTTATCCGCCGAGTGACCATCGACATTACCGGGCGTCTTCCGACTGACGATGAGGCTAAGGAGTTTTTGGTGTCTACGGATTCAAAGAAGCGCGACGTCCTTATTGACAGGCTTCTTGCCAGTACCGATTACGCTGATTATTTCGCTAATAAGTGGAGTGCTCTCTTGCGCAACAAACGGTCTAATGCTTCGGCGATGAGGGGGAACTATGCCTTTCATGGATGGATTCGAGATTCGCTGCATAAAAATATGTCTTATGACGAGTTCTCTCGCTCAGTGCTGGCAGCTTCAGGAGACATGGCCCAAAATCCTGCCGCAGCGTGGTATCGTGAGGTAAAAACGATGCAGGCACAGATGGAGGATGCGGCCCAGCTTTTTCTTGGCACTCGGATGCAGTGTGCCCAGTGCCATCATCATCCCTTTGAGAAATGGAGCCAAAAGGATTATTATAGTTTCTCGGCTTTTTTCTCGACGGTCGGCCGTAAGCCAGGCCGCAACCCTGGAGAGGAAATCATCTATCACACCCGAAAGGTTGCGCAGACAGCCAATAAAAAAGACGGCGGCACAGTAAAGGCGACGGGGCTTGGGGAAGCCCCGCTGGACCTTACGGCTGATGATGACCCTCGTCATGCGCTGGTGGATTGGCTTTCTCAGCCGAACAACAAGTTTTTTGCGCACACTCTGGTGAACCGATACTGGAAGCATTTCTTCAGCCGAGGTCTCGTTGAACCGGAGGATGATATGCGTGAGACAAATCCGCCTGTGAATCCGGAGCTAATGGAAGGGCTGGCCCAGCACTTTGTACGTAGCGGATTCGATATGAAGAATTTGATTCGCACCATTTGTCAGTCCAAGACGTATCAGCTCAGCTCCATTCCCAATGAGTTTAATGCAAAGGATAAGACTTACTTCAGCCGTTATTATCCCAAGCGATTGAATGCCGAAGTTCTGTATGATGCGATCAACCAGATGACCGATTCTCAGGCGAGCTTCAAAGGACTGCCGGCAGGAACAAGGGCGGTGCAGCTCCCGGATAATAGCTTTAATAGCCAATCTTATTTTCTGACAGTTTTTGGGAGACCCGACAGTTCCAGTTCCTGTGAGTGTGAACGTTCCAGTGACGCGAGCTTGGCTCAGAGTCTGCACCTCCTCAATTCGAAGGATATTCAGAGTAAGCTTTCCAGCGGGAGTGGGAGGGCTGCCAAGCTGGGAAATGCCAAGGATGAACGTGATGCCGAGGCGAAGATTAGGGAGCTTTTTCTGCTCGCTTTTTCACGCGAACCTAGCGGTAGCGAGATTTTACTTGCCCGCAAGCACCTTGAAAGGCAGGTCGAGAATGATAAAGGGGATAAGAAGGCGGTTGAGGCAAAAGAATCATACGAGGACATCATTTGGGCACTTTTCAATACGAAGGAATTCCTCTTCAATCATTAATCTGAGATCTTTGTAGTGTTCGAGTTTTCGCCCACAGAAGCCGACCGTGTCAGCTGCTCCGAGTTCCGCCGCAATTTATCGTTTGATCGCCGGGGCTTCGTTCGCAGGATGTGCTGGCGACGATGTATCGTCATTTGGGCGTGGACACCAAAGTGAATTACACCGATTTTACGGGTCGACCGAATCCAGTGTTGCCATATGGCGATCCAATTGAAGAACTTTTTTAAACCCACCAATTAAGATTAGGAACCAGATATGAATAAGACACGTCTTCTTGCGGGCATAGTGGTTATTATGATCACTTTTGAAACATTCGCTCAGCAACTCCCGCGCGCTACGTTAAGCAGTGTGTTTCCTGCTGGCGGCCAACAAGGGGTTACCTTGGCTGTGACCGTTTCAGGCGGCGATCTGGATGACTCTAATAAGCTCACATTTTCTCACCCCGGCATCACGGCTAAACCGAAATTAGATGGGGAGGGGGTTCCCGTGGCAAATCAATATAGCGTTACAATTTCCAAGACTGTCCCGGTTGGTTTTCACGATGTCCGAGTAAGCGGAGGACGGTTTGGAGTAACTAATGTGCGTTCTTTTTCGGTGGGTGATTTACCTGAGATTACATCCAATGGGGGCACAGGGCTGGAGAATGCAGCGGAAGTGCAGTTAGGCACAATTATTAATGGGCAGGCTCCTGCGCGAAATTATGCCTATTACAAAGTCGGACTTAAAAAAGGACAGAGAGTAATCGTTAGCTGCATGGCTCGAGAACTGGATTCTCATCTTGAGCCGGTCCTTATCATGAAGAATTCTAGCGGCTTGGAATTGGAACGCAGCCGTTTAGGGGGCCCTATTGATTTCACCCCGGCAATAGATGGTGACTATTATGTAGGTTTGCATGATTTTATTTACGAAGGTGGAGCAGGTCATGTTTATAGATTGTCAGTTGCAGAACGTCCTCATATTGACTTTGTGATTCCTCCGGCCGGAGAACCCGGCAAGCAAGGTAAGTTTACTTTGTATGGGCGCAATCTTCCTGGGGGTGTCGATAGCGGCATGGCTCTTGAAGGCAAGCCTTTGCAAAAACGAGAAGTGACCATCAATCTGCCCGGAGATGCTAAGGCTCGAATAAGCCTAGCAGGCACTTCTCCTGTTGGGCCCAGTCAGGCCGGCTTTGATGGGATTGAATATCGTTTGCCGAGCTCCAAGGGGGCTTCCAACCCTGTCCGCATTTTCTTTACCGATGCTCCAGTAATCGCGGAGGCACTTGCCTCCAATGACAATCCATCAGAAGCTCAGAAAATAACGGTTCCATGTGATTACACGGGGCTTTTTTACCCGCGTCGCGATCGAGATTGGGTGACTTTTGAGGCTAAGAAAGGAGATATTTACTGGGTTGAGGTTGTAAGCGAACGATTGGGAGCTTCGACAAATCCCTACTTTCGAGTTGAGCGAGTGACAAAGAACGACAAGGGTGAAGAAAAAGTGAGTACAGTTAAAGAAGTTACTGAAAGCGCGGTCAATATTGGGGGCACAGCTTTCAACACCACCTCTGTCGATCCAGCGTTTCGACTTTCGGTTTCCGAGGATGGTACGTATCGCTTGGTAACGTACGATATGTATAATCAGGGGGGAGCTAACAGTCTCTATCGCCTCTCAATTCGCAAGGAGTCCCCAGATTTTCGTTTGGTTGCAATGATCGAAGGTCCTCCGGCGATGCCAAATAAGGCGCTGCCTGTCCCCACGGCATTTCTACGCCGAGGGCAAGTGTTGCCAGTGAAGGTAATGGCCTTCAAACGGGATGGGTTTAACGAGCCAATTGAAATAAATTTGTCGGGGCTTCCTGGACATATTACCGCAAGCACAGCGACAATTTATCCTGGCCAAACTTCTGCTTTGGTTTTGGTTTCGGCAAAGGACGATGCTGCTGCTTGGTCGGGCAAGGTGGCTGTTTCTGGAAAAGCGACGGTCAATGGAAAAGCTGTCACGCATCAGGCCCGTACAGCGGATGTGACCACTGTTACTTACGATACTCAGTCAAAAAAATCTAAGGTCCGTGCCCGTCTTACTGGAGGCATGCTAATAACGGTAACCGACCGTGAGAAAGTTCCCCTGACGATAAAAGCGAAGGAGGATAAGGTTTGGGAACACTCGGTTTTTGGAAACATCAAGATTCCTATTAATATCGCATTTGATGCAGGCTTCAAGAGCGTGGATAAAAATGTTGTGCTTGTTGGCCATCCCGCAGTGGCAAAATTCAAGGCCGTCAAGGTGGGAAAGGACAAGACTGAAGCGAATATCGATCTAAACCTTGCCACATACAAATTGGGGGCAGGGGATTACACATTGTATTTGCGCTCACAGGTTAAAGGTAAATATAAACGCGTGAGTGATGATGAATTAAAGGTGGCTAAAGATGCAGTATCCGCGGCGGACAAGAAAGCCAAGGAGACAAAGGCTGCTTTTGATGCTGCCGCTAAAAATAAGGACGCTCCCCCTGAAGCCAAAGCCTTGGCCAAGAAGAAGAGTGATGAAGCTGCAGCGACCAAGAAAACGGCGGACGCCTTGGTCAAGAAACTTGCTGGAGGCAACAAGGCCGGAGATATTACCGCCACTTTCTTTAGTTCTCCTATTCGTGTAAAGGTGGCTTTAGCTCCGATTGATCTTAAACCAATTAAAACTGCTCCTGTAAAGGTTGGTGAAAAAGTGGAGGTAGGGGTGGACGTTGTTCGAAAATATGAGTTTAAGGACGAGATTACGATTAGCTCGAAGTCGGCTAATGGGATAAGTGTTGGAAATGGCAAAATCCAAAAGGATCAGAGCAACGGAAAACTAACCTTTACCGTTGGGAAAAATGTAAAACCGGGCGATTACAAATTTGAAATCAATGCAAAGGTGACCCTCAATAAACAAAACATCACAGTGAAACAGCCAGTGTCCATCAAGGTAACCGCGGCTCAGTAAACACAAAATGAATAATAAAACCCTCCCCTCTGCCATTGCCCTAGTTGCGCTCTCTTTGCTTGCACAGAGTGCCGGACTGCCTGTGGCTAGTCTTAATCGGAAGACGCCGGTGGATTTTCAGGATGAAATTCTTCCAATGTTTCGGTCCAACTGTTTGGCTTGCCACAACCAAACTAAATCCAAGGCGGATGTGAATCTTGAGACACCGGCAAAAATTTCAGAGTCGGACATCGTTGTGCCCGGCAAGCCCATGGAGAGCTTGTTGTTCCAGACTTCAGCGCATCTGGAGGACCCTGCCATGCCTCCCAAGGAAAACAAGACTTCGGCCAAGTCATTAAATCCCAATCAATTGGCTCTGCTTAAGCTGTGGATCGAGCAGGGAGCAAAGGGTGAGATTCGTTCGGCTCGAAAGGTTGAATGGCAGCCGTTGCCTGCAGGGGTGAACCCGATCTACTCGACGGCCGTTTCGCCTGACGGCCGGTATGCTGCGACGGGCAGGGCAAATCAAATCTTTATTTACCATATCCCAAGTAAATCGCTTGTGACACGATTGACAGATTCGGATTTGGTTAAGGGCGGAAAGTACAAGGAAGGGGTAAGCCACAGGGACTTAGTTCATTCGCTGGCTTTTAACCCTGCAGGAGATCTGCTCGCTAGTGGAGGGTATCGAGAAGTAAAACTCTGGCGCCGGTTGCCTATTGCCGCTACCAAGTCGTTTCCCCTTGGTTCGGATAAGGGCATTCATGCCGTCAGCCCAGATGGCAAATGGCTGGCAGTAGCTGAGGGAAATATAATTCAGGTTTATGATGTGGCTAAAGGGAATGGGCTCAAGCAATTATCAGGACTAAAAGGAACAGCAACCTCAGTCGCCTTTTCTCCTGATGGAGCCCGAGTAGCCGCAGGGGATGAAGGCGGAGGGTTATTAGTGTGGAATGTGATAGATGGTAAATCTCTTACTGTGGTCCCACCTGGTTCCCCTAAGGAGGGGGAAAAGCCTCCAGTGGTAGCTTCAATAAAAATTAATGCGGTTACTTTTGTTACAGCAGGCAAGCAACTGGCTGCTGCACAGGAGAACAATCTTATAACCATTTACAATGTCACCGATAAGCTTGTGGCTGCTGGTGAGCTCAAGGGACATACTGCTCGGGTAACAGCTTTGGCTCCTTTGAGGGGGGTCCCGACACAGTTGATCTCAGGTGCGGACGACAGCACGCTCCGTCATTGGGATATTAACGGCCTTAAAATGGTGCGCCAGATCGCGACTGGAGGCGCTATTAATGCGGTTGCCGCTAGCCCGGATGGAAAACGCTTTGCCTGTGTGTTGAAGGGTAAGAATGCGCGTCTCTTCAATGCAGTTGACGGAAAATTAATTGCAGACCTAAAGGGCAACCGCAAGTTGGCCGAAGTTTCAGCAAGTAAAGATCGGTTTGCCGCTTACGCTAAGGCGGAAGCGGCCTATTACGTGGCAAATCTAAAGACAAAAACGGATAATCATAAAAAGGCTGATGATCGGCTTAAAAAGGCAAATGAAGCCCTCAAGAAAGCTGAAGGGATGCCGATTGCAGAAAAGAAAAAGGCTTTTGGTGAGGCTGAGTCTGCGCGAAAAGTCGGCGAAGAAAAATACAACAAGCTCAAGATGGACTATGACTCTATACTGAAGACATTTGAAGAACAGGATAAGGTTGCCAAGGAGGCTGAGGCAGTCACCAAAAAGGCAGTTGATGTGGCAAAAGCACCTACGGCTGATTTTACCAATAAGGACAAAGCTGCTAAGACTAGGAAAACAACAGCAGATTCAGCTAAGAAAACCCTTGATAAGCAAACGCAGACACAGCTTAAACCTGCTGAGGCGAAAGCTGTAACAGCGAAAACTGCGGTTGGTGCCGCTACGACTGCAAAAGTCACCGCAGATAAAGGGCTGACTGAGGCGAAGGCGGCATCGGCGGACATGTTGAAGAAATTTACAGCAGCAGATAATGCGGCAAAAGTTGCTGAGGGAAATTCAAAGAAGTCTGCGGGCGATCCAAATAAAAAGCCCGAAGAGAAACAGACTGCGGCCAAAGCGGCTACGGAAAAACGGAATACTGCAAATACTGCAAAGTCAGGACTGACGCAGGCGCAAGTGAAGGAAAAGGCGGCCATCGCTGCTGCAGCTGCTGCCGCAAATAAATTAACGCAAGCTCAGTCGACTCAGAAGGCGGCTGAGGCCGCCGTTATGGCTGCCAAGACTCGGGTAAGTATAGCGCAAAAAGCCTTTGACACAGCTAATAAAGCGGCCGTAGAAGCAGCTAAGACAGCAGAAGCAGCTAAGCCTGCCGCAGACAAAGCTAGGGTGGCCGTCGAAACGGCAACCAAGGTGTCGATCGCCATGCGGAAGATGGCTGTAGAAACGCAGAAGAAACGTGATGAATTAAACAAACAACAAGCTGCAGCCAAGAAGACCCTTGATGCTTCAGTGAAAAAGGCAGCTACTGCTGAAGGAGAATACAAGAAACTTGAGGAACCGCGTCAACAGGCGGCCAACGAAGCTAAACTTTCCAAGGATGCTTTGGTGAAGGCTGAAGCGACCAAAAAAGAGGCTGAAGGCCAAAAGTTAGCTGCAGACAAACAGCAAACCGAGGCAGATAAGACTGCAAAGACGGCTAAAGAAGTGTTGTCAAAAAGCGATCTTCCAGCGCATGCGGTTGTCTTTTCAGCTGACAGCAGTCGGCTGGTTACCGGAGGGGCCGATAATCTCATTCATATTTGGAATGCGGTGGACGGAAAGGAAGTTGCCAACGCCGCTGGGCATAAGGAGTCGGTAAATGCCTTGAATATTACCGAAGGCGGCCGCTTGATCTCTGGTGCAGCCGATAAAACAATTTCCATTTGGAGCCTTACTTCTCAATGGAGACTCGAACGAACCCTTGGAACTGGTGGAGGCGATTCGGCCATTAGTGGCCGCGCAACAGCATTAAGTTTTAGCTATGACGGAAGCCGGATTGGGATTGGGAGCGGGGAGCCCAGTCGCAGTGGGACCGTGCATATTTTCAACGTGCTCGATGGCACGTTGGTAAAGAATTTATTGGACATTCACAGTGACACAGTAATGGGGCTTCAATTTAATGCGAATGGCTCACAGATAGCTACCGGAGGAGCCGACAAGTTTGCTAAGATTACTAATCTAGCAGACGGGAAGGTCCTGCATTCATTTGAGGGCCACACGCATCACGTCCTCGGAGTCGCGTGGCAGTATAATGGCCGAGTTTTGGCAAGCGTAGGGGCTGATAACGAAATTAAAGTGTGGAATGTGCTGACAGGAGAGCGTGCAGGCAAGTTTGGCGTAGGGAGCAAAGAGGTTACGTCGATACAATTCATTGGATACACGGATAATGCAGTAGTGACTGCGGGCGACAATCGAGTTCGGCGAGTTAGCATTCCAATGGGCAATCCAAAAAATATACGAGATTTTTCTGGAGCAAAAGATTACGTATATTCCGGATCTATTTCAGCAGACGGAAACATCGTTGCAGCTGGCGGGGCAGACTCCGTTCTCCGCGTGTGGAATGGGGCTAGCGGCGTCGCAATCGCTACCTTTCAGGCGCCTAGTTTGGAGGCTGAAGAAAAGGCCGAAAAATAAAAATAATTTACTTCTAGTGGTGCGACGGCATTTCATCGGCTGTCGTCTTTTGTGCGGATAACTGGCCGTTGACGCGGGCAGGCAGGCTTCGTTTCATGCGGCTCGTATGGCCGTAAGACAGAAAGGGAGTTACTATCTTGGGATTGATGTTGGGGGCACCAAAATTCTCGCCGGACTATTCGATCGGACACACAAGCTCCTGGCAAAATGGAAGATCAAAACAAAGGCTGCTCGAGGGGGAGATGCCGTCATTGAGCGAATTGTTCGGGCGGCGCGTGAATTAGTTGAGGATCAGGGCTTACGTATGGCTGATGTGCGCGCAGTAGGTTTGGGAGTGCCAGGGGTCGTCATCAAGGGGCGTGTATACAACGCTTATAATCTCCATTGGAGCGAGGTGCCTATTCAAACCATCCTTCGCCGCCGGCTTCGTGTGCCGGTGTTTGTTGACAATGATTGCAATCTTTTCACGTTGGGGATTCATCGAATAGAGCTTAAAGGGAAGCCTGCTACTATGGCGGGCGCATTTTTGGGAACCGGCTTTGGTGGTGGGCTGATTATCAATGGTCAACTCTTTCGCGGTCATAACTTTGCGGCGGGGGAGTTTGGACAGATAACCATCGATAAGAACGGACTCAAAACCGCACATAGTTTC